>JGI24132J36420_10000390_pt1 | contig 21416 bp, 11 predicted proteins | sample BarGraNGADG00212_3_FD_36420 | JGI IMG/M metagenome (IMG submission 36420) | reverse complement strand
TCGGGTGGCCAACAAGCGCCAGATCGCCCACAATATCGAGTAATTTATGGCGGGCAGGCTCGTTGGGAAATCTCAACTCGGTATTATTCAGTATTCCGGCAGTATGAGAATTGATACCCGGCCTGTTGAATAATTTAGCAATGCGGTCTATCTCAGACTGTTCTACTTCTTTTTCAAGAATGACAATGGCATTATCGAGGTCACCACCTTTTATCAGGCCCTTATTAAAAAGAGGTTCAAGTTCATGAAAAAAGACAAATGTGCGGCTCCTGCTGATTTTTTCTTCAAAATCATCTATTGAATCAAGGATAGCGTACTGGTTACCAAGAATTCTGGAATTATAGTCAATCAGAACATTTATACTGAGATGGTCATCGGGATAAATAATAAGGTCCACACCATGTTCTTCATCGGAAAAAACAATCTTTTGTTTTACGATAAAATAATTACGGTCCTCCTTCAATTCAACAATACCTGCTTCCTTGATAGCTTCAACAAATTTCCAAGAGCCTCCACCCATTATCGGAGCTTCGGGCCCGTTCATTTCGATAAGTGCATTATCAACCCTAAGACCATGAAAAGCTGCCAGCACATGTTCTATCGTAGAGACTGAAGCATTATTCTGCATAAGAGTTGTACCTCTTGAAGTATCGGTCACATTTTCAGCAAGTGCATCAATAATGGGGTTCCCCGGCAGATCGGTCCGGCAGAATTTATAGCCATGATTTGGAGGAGCGGGTTTAAAAGTAATAGTCACATCAATCCCTGTATGCAAGCCCTTCCCTTTAAGGCTTATTTCCTTTGCAATTGTTCTCTGCTTTTCACTCATCAATTCCGGTGATTAATTTTTAATTCAGGGTACAAAAAAAATAAAAAAAATCGAACAAACTAAACAAATTCCCTTTAACTACATTTGATACAACTTATTCTGATAAGCCCGGCAAGTTATATTATTTCTTTTTAAGGGACTCAATATCTTTTTCAATTCTATCAATCTTCATCTTCATCTCGGGTAACTTTTTGAATATCACCGATGATTTTAGAAACAGTCTGAAATCAATAGCAGGAGATCCAATAATTGCAGTGTTCTCTTCTTTTACATCGCCGGCAATACCTGCCTGGGCTCCAATTTTTGTTCCATCTGCAACTTTTAAATGTCCGGCAATTCCCACCTGCCCTCCAAACATACAGTTCTTTCCAACTTTTGATGATCCTGCGATGCCAGTCTGGGCAGCCATCACTGTATTCTCTCCTACCTCAACATTATGACCGATCTGTATAAGATTATCCAATTTAACACCTTTTCTGATAATTGTTGATCCCATTGTAGCCCTGTCTATTGTAACATTTGCTCCGATCTCAACATGGTCCTCAAGTATTACATTCCCTAACTGGGGAATCTTCATGAACTCACTATCCGATTGTGGGGCGAAACCAAACCCGTCGCTACCGATAACTGAACCTGCATGTATGGTGCATCCTTCTCCAAGAATGCATTCATGATATATTTTTACCCCGGGATATAATGTACAATTATTCCCTAACCGGGTATTATCGCCGATGTAAACCTGTGGATATATAGAACATCCATCTCCAATAATACAATTCTCACCGATATAGGCATAGGGACCAATATAAGCAACCGACCCTAGCTTAGCCGAAGGTTCAATGACAGCCGTGGGATGGATCCCTTTTTTCCTCGGTCGTGACTGGTCAATGAGACGAAGCAATGAAGCAAAAGCCTCATAGGCGTTCTCAACTTTTATCAGTGTTGCTTCAATTTCTGATGAAGCGACAAAACTATTATTTACAAGTACTATCGATGACTTTGTAGTATAAATATAATGCTCATATTTAGGGTTTGCCAGGAATGACAGTGCTCCTTTATGCCCTTCTTCGATCTTTGCAACAGTGTTTACGACAGTTTCAGGATTTCCAACTATTTCACCTTTCAGGAAACCGGCAAGGGTAGCGGCAGTAAATTCCATAATATTTATTTTTAGTTATCTGCATTCTTTGGGATAGCAAAGAAAATATTTTGTCATTCTTTCAGACAGGAAACGATGGTCGAACATATCCGATACTTCTGAAATACCGGATGTCTTACCAGATTTAAGCAATATTTTGACTTCAGGAGAATCAGGTGTATATGCAAGGTTGGAAATGCTGCTTGTAAAAACATAATAATCGGTCATCTCCGGACTTAACTTCATCAGATCTCCGGCTAGAGTTTTAAGTCTGGCAACCCTGTCTGCCGGAAAGGGATCGTTCTGGAGCTCAATTGCAAGAAGATCCCTTCGTGATAAACGACCCGACAAATCTGAAAGAACTTTATCAGAATCATCAGACCAGTATTTAGCTGAAACAAGAATATCTGTATCATCAAGCTTCATAAAATTTTCGGCGATCAATCCTGGTGTAAAATCTCCTTCGCTGACAAGGTCGGCTGGTCCTATTTTATTATAAAGAAAGAATTTCAAAGCCGGTGTGGCATAGAGGTCCTTCCCGGTTTTTGCCAGTTCCTTTGCCCGCTTAAGTACTCTTACCAGGAGGCTTTCAGAGGAAAGAACCGTCTTATGCATATAAACCTGCCAGTACATTAGTCGTCGGGCAATAAGAAATTTCTCAAGGGAATAAATACCTTTTTCATCGATAACAAGGCTGTCATTCACAACGTTAAGCATTCTTATTATCCGTTCAGACCCGACAGAACCTTCAATAACACCGGTAAAAAAGCTATCTCTTCTAAGATAATCAAGCCTGTCCATATCTACCTGTCCGGCAATCAACTCATGGAGAAATTTCCTGGGGTATGTTCCACAAAAGATTTCAATACTAAGATCAAGCTTCCCATTATAGAGTTCGTTCAGCTTCCTCATTATGAGTAATGAAATATCCTCATGAGTTATATTATTAATTATTGAATTTTCAAGGGCATGCGAAAAGGGACCATGTCCCACATCATGAAGTAAGATGGCTATAAAAGTAGCTTCCTCCTCCTGTGGAGAAATTTCCACACCTTTAATTCTAAGGGTACGTATTGCCATCTCCATCAGGTAGAGAGCTCCAAGGGCATGCTGGAACCTGCTGTGGTTTGCGCCAGGGTAAACAAAACTGGTCAGCCCAAGCTGCTTGATATTTCTTAATCGTTGAAACCATGGATGCTCAATCAGGTCAAACACAAAATCTCCTGGGATGCCAATGAATCCGTAAACAGGGTCGTTTATTATTTTTCGCTTGTTTGTAATATAACCCACCTGAGAAAATTTAATGTACAAAAATAGGAATTACTTTTACAATGTAATAAAAACAGCGCATAAACCGACTATCTGTAACTTTAAACTCTATCAGAAATAAAAGATGTTGCATAACACTAATTTTTATTGTAACATTTGAAATAAATTACGTCTTTATATAGTCAAATTCAAGAATTCAGTAACCCGGCAAACCTAAAGTTGATTTTTATGAATATTGAAATTCAGGGGCTTAACAAAATATATCCAAACGGGAACCATGCTTTAAAAGATATTAACCTTGAATTTGGAACAGGAATGTTCGGGCTTCTGGGGCCAAATGGTGCAGGAAAGTCCAGCCTGATGAGAATTATTGTAACACTTATGAAACCAACCTCAGGGGTGGTACTCGTCGATGGGAAGGATATTCAGAAACACAGGAAAGAACTCCGAAGTTTTCTTGGGTACCTGCCTCAGGATTTCAGGTTTTTCACTTCTCTTAAAACATGGGAATTCCTTGATTATTCCGGTTCCCTTGCAGGACTGAAAAATAAGAAAGAGAGGCTTGTTGAAGTTGACAGACTGCTTGACCAGGTTGGGCTTCTTGAAGTGCGCGACCGGCAGGCCAACAGGTTATCAGGTGGCATGAAACGGCGGCTAGGTATTGCACAGGCTCTTATTGGGAATCCAAGGATCATTGTGGTTGATGAGCCAACAACCGGGCTCGACCCTGATGAAAGGATCAGGTTCCGGAATATTCTTTCCCAGCTTAGCCAGCATGATGTGACAATTATTCTTTCTACACATATTGTTGGTGATATTTCATCAACCTGCCAGAGCATGGCTCTGCTTAACAGAGGAGAACTGGTTTTCTCCGGATCACCGGAAAACCTTGTTAAACATGCTGAAGGCCACGTCTTTAAACTAAACCTCACTCCGTATGAATACGAAAAAGTAAAAGAACGCTATAATGTTATCTCCACTATTCCCAATGAAACGGGCTGGGAAGTACAGATAGTATCCGATGATCCTCCTGAATATGAATCTTCCGGCATAATACCAAATATTGAACATGCTTACGTATATTTTATGGAACATAAGTTACATGCCGATTTATTTGACTGAACAAAATTGCATTTATGGCATTTCTTCATAACATTCACACTATTGCGCAATATGAAGCAAAGACCCTGAGAAGAAGCTGGTTTTTCAGGCTTTTTTCCATCGGAGCGCTTGCGATTTTCACTTTTTTAAATATTGGCTTCTTCTCGCCTGTAGGGGATGAACCATGGGATCTGGTATCCATCTCATCCTCCGTACCGCTTGTAAACATGTACCTGCTTAATCTGGGACAAGCTATTGTTATCATATTTCTTGCCGCTGATTTTCTTAAAAGAGACAAAAAACTAGATACGAACGAAGTGCTCTATACCAGGTCAATGTCGAATCTTGAATATGTCATAGGAAAAACATGGGGAATACTTCGCCTTTTTCTTGGGCTCGATATACTTATCCTGGCAATAGGTCTCCTCATGAACATTATTTCGAAAAGTATGTCGGTTGACTACATGTCATATATTTACTACCTGCTGATTATATGTGTACCTACAATAGTTTTTAGTCTCGGGCTCTCTTTTTTACTGATGTCCGTTATCAAAAACCAGGCAGTTACCTTCATGATACTTCTGGGAATCGCTGCCCTTAATATGTTCTACCTATGGTACAGAATGGGATATATTTTCGACTATATGGCTTTTGGGATCCCTGTTTATAAGTCGGGAATTATAGGTTTTGACAATCTAGGATTTATTGTTAACCAACGACTTCTCTATTTCTTCCTTGGAATGGCGCTTGTTCTGGCAACGGTACTATTGTTCAACAGATTGCCTCAATCAAAACTGCACACTACCTTTACAGCGGTATTTCTTTGCATTTTTCTTACTGGTGCAGGAATTTGTGGTTTTAATACATATTCGGCTCATAGAAATGTTTTGAATGATAAAAACACCGTTATTGAAGTTAACAGACAGTTTGAAAATAAAAATTTTGCAAGGGTAACAGATGCCTCAATTGATTTTATTCATAAAGGTGAATCTTTTGAGGCGTCAGCTGATATGAAAATATTAAATGATAATAAGGAACCTCTCGAACGATATCTCTTTTCCCTTAATCCTTCACTGAATGTTCTGCGAATTACTACTGCCGGTAAGAATTTGAATTTTACAAAAACAAATCATATTATTGAAATTAACCCGGGACATATTTTAAATCCAGGACAAACTGACAGCGTTGTGATTTTCTATGAGGGGAGCATAAATGAATCATTTTGCTACCCCAACTATAATGATAATCCAAAAGAGAACCCATACAGGAGAGTAATGGTTAACGTTAACAAACGGCAGGTTTTTCTGGAAAAAAACTTTGTCCTTATAACTCCCGAAACTCAATGGTATCCTGTTACGGCCCTTAACTATTATCCCTCAAACCCTGCACGGATAAAGATTGATTTTACAAAATACAGGCTTCGTGTCAAAAAAGAAGATGGACTTACCGCAATATCGCAGGGTAAAATGAAATCTGATGGAGAATATGATATTTTTATACCCGAAACTCCTCTGACAGGTCTTACACTGGCTATTGGTAATTATAAATCTGATACTCTTAAAGTTGATTCTGTTGAGTATATAAGTTATTATTTCCCTGGAAACGACTATTATAAAAAGGATCTTGTTGAGATAAAAGACACCTTGTCAAATCTTGTTTCAGGAATTATGAGAGAGCTTGAAACAAATTTCTCTACGAAATATCCTTTTAAAACCCTGAGTCTTGTTGAGGTCCCTATTCAGTTCTATTCTTTTCCTAAAAAGAACACTCAGACAAGAGCCGAAGTGCAGCCATCCATGGTTTTACTTCCAGAGAAATTATCAACCCTCAGCCAGGCAGGATTCTATAAACAATTTACCAGACAGAAAAAAAGGATGGCCCGCAATAACCAGGTAATCACTGATAAAGAATTGCAGGTCAGAATATTTAATAATTTTATCAGAAACACATTTATAAGTGGAGAAGACTTCAGATTTGTTGACGGGGTCGCTTCCAACGAACCTTTACGGTATCGGCTTGGTCCAAGTTTTTATTTCTTTAAGAATAATTTTTATTCAGATGAATACCCTGTTATTAATGCAGTGTTTGAATCACATCTTCAGCAACTTACTCAGCTGGGACCGCGGGGCGGCTTTCAGGGCGCAATAGGAATCCTTTCTGATAATGACAAAGCTAATCTCATCCTGCTGGAAACAAGCTTCAAAGATCTGCTTGCAAAAAATCATCTGGGAGATACTATAAGAACCGTGCTATCAGTTAAAGGAGACTGGCTCTTTAATCTTTTAAGATCAAAGACCGGGATAGATGAATTTAAGACGTGGTTTTCAAAATATATAGATGATCACACCTTTAAAAACGTTGATATATATCAGTTTAGCAACGACATTAAGCAAAAATTCGGGTTCGATTTCTATCCTTATCTGCATGATTGGTTTAACAGGAAAGAACAGCCCGGCTTTCTGATCACCGATTTAAAAACAAACGAAGTAATTGTCGGTGAGAGGGCGAGGTACCAGGTGACATTTATTGCATCAAATCCCGAGCCGGTTACAGGACTTTTTAATGTTTCATTCCGGACAGGAGGTCAGGGACGTTTTAATGATATATCAGATATTAATATTTCGATGCAGGGACGTGGAATGGATGCTTCGGATATTACCAAAATAGTTTTAATGGGCCCGGGGGAATCTAAAAAAATAGGAATTATTCTCGATGCCCAGCCAAGAGCTATGATGGTAAATACACTGTTTGCCAAAAACATACCAGGTGAAATAAATTTCCCTATAAATGAAATAATAAAAACAAAAGGTAATTCAAAAGAATTTTCAGGAGAAGAAAAACTTTCTTCTATTCCACCCTTCAATGATCCTTCCGAAATAATTGTTGATAATGAAGATCCGGAATTCAATTACAGCAAACAGAATACTTCAAGTCCTTTAAAGAGAATCCTCGGTATTAAGAACCATGAGGGAAAAACATATATGCAGGTAAGTCAGTGGAATATTCCAGATTTCTGGCAACCTGTGGTTCAGACTACGTACTATGGTAAGTATATACGTTCCGCCGTCTACACGTTTGGTGGAACAGGTGACAAAACAGTGACATGGTCAGCGGCGATAAAAGAGGCCGGTTATTATGATATTTATTGTTATATAGGCAAGAGTACCGAAGGAATGGTGGTAAGAACGGGACCCGGAGGTGGACCCGGCAGCCCAGGTGGCCAGGGGGAAAATCCACAGGGAGATACCCGTTACAAGGATATGCATTATAAAATCTACCACGATGAAGGTGTAGAAGAAATTACTCTTGATTATGAGAATGCTGAAGGAGGATGGAATATCCTTGGGAGATATTATCTCTCATCTGATACGGCGAAGGTAGTATTAACAAATAAATCTGCAGGAAGAATTGTGATTGGAGATGCCATAAAATGGGTGAAACAAAAATGAAGGAGAAAAGAATAATTATTAAGAATATGAAACAATTAAACAGAAAAGCTGCTAAGCTGATTTTATTTTTGTTTTTAGTTTTTGTCAGCTGTTTACCAGGATACTCCCAAAAAGGTTTTACACTTGAGGAGTCACTGAATATCGCTGAGACGAACAGCCCTACTATGAAAAAAACAAGGCTCGGTCTGGTCAGGAGTCAGGAGAATCTGAATGCACAGAATGCTGCTCTGAAATCGAGCTTTTCACTATCTGTCAACCCGATAGGTTACAGCCAGATAAGAGCTTTTAATGANCTGATCTCAAAATGGAACTCTACAAAGACTACGGAAAGTTATAGTTTATTTACAGTGTCTCANCCTATACTTTTTACCGATGCNAGGGTTTCTCTTGTAAACAGGTTCGGGTATAAAGATTCCTATAGTGAATATTCAAACGCGACAACCAAAGGATTCAGCAACAGCCTTTCGCTTAATCTGGATCAGCCATTTTTCACATATAACAGGACCAAATTGCAGCTCAAAGAGCTACAACTGGCTCTTGAAAATTCGCAACTCAGCTATGCAATACAGTTGCTCGCACTCGAGAAACAGGTAACACAGGCGTTCTATTATGTTTATCAGCAACAGCAGAGTCTCGACATTGCCAACCAGGCTTACCAGAATATGCAGAAGAGCTATGAAGTGTCAAGGAACAAAGTCGATGCCGGCATCTCNCCACGTGAAGAAATTTTCCAGGCAGAANTGAACCTCGCCACAACTAAATCGGATTTTGAGAATAAGCAGGTTTCACTTGAAAATGCNAAAGATGACTTTAAGCTTTTAATAGGTATGAGCCTTTACGATGATATGCTTGTACTTCCAAATATTTCTGTTGATACAGTTGATGTTGATATTGCATTTGCTATAGAACAGGGACTTGCAAACAGGATGGAACTCCGGCAGAGAGCTATTGATATTGAAACATCGGAGTTTGACCTTATCCAGACAAAAGCGCTGAACGAATTTAAGGGCAGCCTTGGTTTATCTTTCGGGCTTTTCGGAGATAACGAAAATTTCGTAGATGTATATGCAAACCCCACCAATAACGAAAGCGTTTCCCTTTCACTAACAATCCCTCTCTGGGACTGGGGAGAAAGGAAATCAAGGATAAAAGCCTCTGAAGCTTCAATTGAAACGGCTAATATCACTCTTGAGGAGGAACAAAATAATATTATAATAGGTGTACGAAAAGTCTGCCGGAACCTTCTTAACCTGCAGAACCAGATTGAGATTGCAAAAAAATCTGTCACAAATGCCCAGCTTACCTACGACCTTAACCTCGAGAAATATAAAAATGGAGATCTGACAGGTATGGATCTCAATATTTATCAAAACCAGCTTTCCGAAAAACAGCTTACCTATACTAATTCTCTTATCTCATATAAACTTGAACTTCTAAATCTTAAAATTCAGACACTTTACGATTTTGAGAAAAAAGTGCCGGTCACTCCGGTAATGACATTGGAAAAATAAAAATATAACTAATATCAAAATGAAAAAGATCATATTCTTACTTTCTACTGCAATAATTGCATTTACCGGATGCAGAAATCAGGATCCGAACCTGACTGCCGATGTAGAGATACCGGTATCGGTCGAAGACATCAAACTAAAGTCAATAGAGGAATTTATTAATACCACAGGTACAGCCTTCCCAAAAGGTGAAATAGAGCTCAAATCAAAGATTACAGCTTCTTATTTCCTTGAGAAAAATTCTCAGACAGGAAGGTCCTGGCAACTTGGTGACAGAGTAAAAAACGGCTCAGTTATTGCCCGTCTTGAAGACCAGGAATATATTAATAATGTCAAGCTTGAGACAAACCAGCTGAATCTTGAACTGATGGAAAGCGAGCTTAAGAAACAGGAATCTCTGTATGAAAAAGGCGGAGTCACCTTAAAAGACCTGAAAACAGCCGGTATCAATTATGAAAATGCCAAAACAACTGTAGTAAATGCTAAATTACAGCTTGACAAAACGAAAATAGTTGCCCCAATCGATGGCGTAATCGTTGACCTTCCGTATTATACACAGGGGACCCAGATTGAAACCGGTAAAACTATAGTCAAAATAATGGACTACCAGATCATGTATATGGATGTTCAGCTTCCTGAAAAATATATATCTGTAATAAAGCCCGGACAGATAGCCAGACTAACAAATTACACCATTCCTGAAGACACAATTATAGGCAAAATAACACAATTGTCACCTGCCATCAATGCCGATACAAGAACATTCAAAGGGAATATTTCAATAGAAAACAGAAATTATATTTTACGTCCCGGAATGTTTGTAAAAGCAGATATTGTCACCAGCCATAAAGATTCTGTAATTGTTGTGCCGAAAACTATTATTCTTTCACGTCAAAAGGGAAAAACAGTCTTTATTGTCGACCGGGGAGTTGCTACTGAAAGAATCATAGAAACAGGTCTGGAAAATATTACGGATGTGGAGGTTATCAGGGGACTTGCAAAGAATGATCGTTTAGTGACAAGCGGTTTTGAAACACTGAGCAACAGATCCAAGGTGAAAATTATTAAATAACTGACATGAACGCCATTGCCCGATTTGCGGTAAAATACCCTGTAACGGTCCTCATGCTGATACTGGGCATAGTTCTTCTGGGATTCATCTCTTTCGGTAAGCTGGGAACTGATCTTTTCCCCGATCTCAATAATCCAAAGATCTATATCGAACTGAAAGCCGGAGAGAAACCGCCTGAGGAGATAGAAAAGAACTATGTCGATCAGATCGAATCACTGTCGATGAGGCAAAGTGATGTGGTCCAGGTTTCTTCTGTAACTAAAGTCGGTTCTGCTACAATAACGGTGGAATATGACTGGAACAAAGACATGGATGAAGCTTTTCTGGATCTCCAGAAAGAACTTAATTCTTTTAGCCAGAACTCTGATCTTGAAGATTTTACAATTTCACAATATGATCCTAATGCAGCACCGGTGATGATTGTGGGATTGAAAAACGATCGCATAACCAACATGGATGAGCTCAGAAAAGTAGCTGAAAATTATATCAGGAATGAGCTTGTAAGAATAGAAGGNGTTGCTGATGTAAGGCTTATAGGAAAAGAAGAAAGTGAAGTTGTCATTGAAACAAACAAGTATATTCTCGAATCATTCGGTCTTACTTCGGATGGNATAGCTGCCCAGATCAGTAATTACAACAAGAATGTTTCAGGAGGGTCAATTGTAGATATGGGNCTTAAATATGTTGTTAAGGGAGTAAGCGTTCTGGGAGATATTACCGATCTGGAAAATATCATTGTCGGATTTAAACAGCCAGCTTCATCATCATCAATAGCAGCTCAAAGTTCAGCTTCAGCTTCAACATCTGAAAGAGTACCCGTTTACCTNAGGGATGTCGCAAAGATCAGCTTTGCTAATAAAGATCCGGAAAACATAGTTACTATCAACGGTGAACGATGCATCGGNCTATCGATCTACAAAGAACCGAAATTCAATACAGTTGATGCGGTAAAGAGTCTCGATAAGGCTTTCATCGATCTGGGGAAAGCATTACCCGGCTATGAGTTTATAAAGGTCCAGGATCAGGGAAATTATATACACAAAGCAATTAGCGAGGTTAAGAATACTCTGATTTTAGGAATTCTCCTTGCAGTATTCATCCTTTATGTTTTTCTTAGAAGAATAGGAACCACACTGGTAATAAGTGTAGCTATTCCCATATCGATCATCGCGACTTTCAATTTAATGTATTTTAGCCATCTGACTCTCAATATAATGACATTGGGGGGACTTGCCCTTGGTGCCGGGATGCTGGTTGATAACGCAATAGTGGTCCTTGAGAATATAACCCGGCTCAGGGAAGAAGGTATGCCGGTAAAAGATGCTGTAATAAATGGAACAGGACAGGTCGGAGGTGCAATTACAGCTTCAACTGTCACCACAATAGTGGTTTTCCTGCCGATAGTTTACCTGAGCGGAGCTTCAAGCGAGATGTTCAAAGATCAGGCATGGACAGTGGCATTTGCTCTTTTGTCTTCCCTGGTAGTTGCAATGCTGGTAATACCTATGCTGGTATCAGTATTCTTTTCAGATAAGAAGAAAAAAGCTGATATAACAACCCCGCTTCAATTCTCATGGTACACCCGTTTTCTTGAAAAAACGATTGAAAATAAGAGACTTGTAATCATATTGTCTCTCATTTTAATGGGCGCTACAGCCCTTCTTATACCAAAACTGGGAAGTGAATTCATGCCAAAGTCCGAATCGGCTGAATTCACTGTAGAACTTAAACTCCCTGAAGGAACGAGTCTTGAAAGGACACAAAGCACTGCATCAAAAACAGAGGGAATAATCAGGGAATTGCTTGGAAACAAGATAAAGATCATTTATAGCCAGATTGGAGCAGATAATACTTCATCCTTTAGTCAAACCACAACAACCACAGGGGAAAACACTGCTTCTCTTAAGATAATATTAGCAGATGATTTTGCCTTCAGTACGGAGGATGCTATCACCCTGATTGAAAATTATCTCAAAACAATTCCTGATCTTGAGGTTGGGTTTAAAAGAGAAGAGACAGCTCTTCAGTCTTCTCTGGGAACAGATGAAGCTCCCTTTACACTGGAAATTTCAGGGAAAGACTATAATGAGCTTGAGAAAATTCTTAGCGAATCAAAAGCTCTCCTTATGAATAACCCCGGATTATATAATATCACAACCTCTTTAGACCAGGGAACCCCGGAGGTTGAAGTAGCAATTGACCGGTTCAAAACAAGTTATTACAAAGTGACTGTAGATAATGTGATCAACCAGGTAAAAAGCTACCTCTCAGGCTCTTCAGCCGGCAGTTTTGAAAAGGACGGCGAAATGAAAGATATAACAATCAAACTGGGAGATCTGACCCTTCTCCAGCTTCGTGACCTATTGATTACTGCAGGAAGCGTTAAAGTACCATTAAGCGAACTTGCTGAAATAAAAACAGTTATAAGCCCCAGGGAAATAACAAGAAGGAATCAGGCAAGAACATGCTACATATATGCAATGGCGAACGGGAATATGCCATTCGACCAGGTTGTTAAAGAAACTGAAGCGTCATTGAAATCAATAGTTCTGCCGGTTGATTATAAAATGCAGGTCACTGGTGAGGAACTTAAAAGGAAAGAGTCAATGTCGAACCTCTCATTTGCACTGGTACTCTCTCTTATTCTTGTATTTATGGTCCTTGCTGCACAATTTGAATCTATTATTCAGCCATTGGTAATAATGCTAACTATCCCACTGGCAGGCGTTGGGACAGTATTAACGTTCATTATTCTTGGGAAAACTCTCAACATGATGGCATATATAGGTATAATAATGCTTGGCGGTATTGCAGTAAACAATGCTATAATTCTTATAGACCGTATTAACCAGTTAAGGGAAAACGGNATGCCGAAAAAAGAGGCAATTNTCCTGGCCGGTTCNCAGAGAATAAGACCCATCCTGATGACAAGTCTTACAACCATACTTGCCCTTCTTCCCCTCACAATCGGATTCGGTGAGAGTGCCTCACTGAGAGCTCCCATGGCGCTTGCAGTTATTGGAGGATTAGTCTCTTCCACCCTCCTCACACTTATTGTAATCCCTTGTGTATATTGGATTTTTGATGATTTCAGCTTATGGGTGACCGGTGCAAAAAAAACAACAATTAATCCTGTTTAAAATTCTTATAAGGTAAAAAAATGAATTTTATTTTAAAGAGACGGGTCCTTATCTGCATGCTCTTCATAGGGCTTACAATGCTCGGCTACGTTTCCTATAAGAAATTATCGGTAGAGCTTTTTCCGAATGCACAGCTCCCGACGCTGATAGTCCAGGTGAACACTCCGCTTGAAATGGACCCTTCGTACATTGAAAAACAGGCTATTATTCCAATTGAAGGAGCTATCGGGACACTTGAAGGCATTGAAAAAATCGAATCAAATATTTCATCCCGCTCCGGTACTGTAATAATTTATTACAATCAGAATGCTGATCTTAAATATGCAAATCTTAAGCTCCAGGAGAAGATAGATATAATCCGAAGTTCTATCCCTCCCGAATTTATCATCAATGTTATAAAAATCGATCTCGAGCAACTTACCAATCAGTTTATGGAGCTCCAGATACGAGGAGAAGGCGGAATTGACAGGATACGAAATATAGCCGACAGGGAGATAAAACCCGAATTTGAAAATATCGATGGCATTGCAGGTGTACAGGTTTATGGCGGACAGGAAAACTCGATTGAAATCCGGCTTGATGAGAAAGCCTGCAAAGCAAATGGTATTTCAATGAGTCAGGTAAGAACTTTGCTGAGTAATAACGGGAAAGATAAAACTTTTGCCGGCAAGGTGGTTGACGGAAATAATGAACTGTTTGTAAATGTAACTTCTGAATACAATGACGTTAAGGATATTGGTAATATTATTGTAAGGCAGGATGGACCTGTTTTACTAAAAGATGTTGCAGAGATCTTTTTCGGTGTAAAGGAACAGATTTCATACAGCAGGGTCAATGGCCTCGATGCCGTCACAATGACCCTTGTAAACGATAACCAGGCTAATCTTATAGATCTCTCTCATGCTGCTACTGCACAGGTTGATGCTCTTAATAAAAAATTCACTTCTTCCGGAGTAGAAATTGTCGTTCAGAACAATAGCGCTGAGATAATGGAAAAGAATATTAACCAGATAATTAACCTTGCTATTACTGGTGGTCTTCTGGCAGTGCTGATTCTCTGGTTCTTTCTCAGGAATATCCGGCTTGTGACTATTATAGCAGTTTCAATCCCAATCTCTGTCTATGCAGCGTTCAACTTTTTTTATGCTTTCGACATATCAATCAACAGCCTGACTCTGGTAGGAATGGCTCTTGCTATAGGGATGCTTGTGGATAACTCCGTTGTAGTGCTTGAGAATATATACCGCCTTGCGGGACAAGGCAAGGATCCTGAAACAGCAGTAAAACAAGGTACCACTGAAGTTTGGAGAGCAGTGTTTGCATCTACACTCACTACAGTAATAGTATTTCTTCCGTTTATATTCTCTTCCAATTTCATGATAAAAATGATAGGTAAAAACATCGGAGTATCTATCATTTCGACACTAGTATTATCTCTCGCGGTTGCTTTGCTATTCATCCCGATGGCCACCTATTTTCTTCTCTCAAGAACATCAAAAGGCGAATCAGAGATATTCAAGAAATTATCTATCCATAACCGGCTTATCCAGGGGTACTACCTTGTTTTAAAAGCAAGTATGAGAAAACCTGCAGCAACAATTATCGGTACTCTTGTGGTTTTCTTTGCAGCGTTGCTTATCAGCCTTACATTAAGTATAAGTACAACCCAGGAGGTCCAGACACCAAATTTCAGACTGACAGTGACGATGCCCGGTGGCTCAACACTCGAAAAGACTGATGCTGTTGTAACTGAAATTGAATCGAGACTTGCTTCACTTCCTGAAAAAGAAGATATTGTAAGCCGTATTGAAGAGGAAAAAGCTACTGTAACTATCAATCTTTCAAAAGAGTGGGATAAAAATAGCAAACGATCACTCCCCGAAATAAAGAACGATATCTCCCAAAAAACCAGGAATATCTCCTCAGCCCAGATTAGCATGGACGAATTATCTACCAGCGGCGGCTTTTCAGGTGGTGGAGGTAGCGGCGGTGATTCCTATAATCCGGGTTCGGACTTTATGAACCTCATGGGGCTCGGATCGCAAAGAGAAAGTGTAATTATAAAAGGACAGAACTTCGGGCAGATGAAAAATCTGGCCGATGATATAAAATCATATGTCGGCAACCTGTCAACCATAAACAATGTAAATGTTAACGTACAGGATAACAAGCCGGAAGTCCAGCTTCTTTTTGATATGGATTATATGGGGAGGAATAATTTTACCCTGAATAACTTAGCAGCCTCCCTTTCCACATTTGGAAGAGAATATGCTTCAGGTGCGACCTTTAAGCAGGGAACTGAAAGTTATGATATTATCATCAAATACGCGGACGAGAACGGGGCAGTCAAAAAGAAACCCGACAAAACAATTGATGACCTGAAACACCTGGAAGTAAATGATAATACCGGATCGGTGATGGAAATGGATCAGCTTGCCAATATTGTTTTCTCTTATGGAATGGGGAACATCCACAGAGAAAACCAGGAAAAAAGAGTTACAGTTACATATAATTTTAAAGAAGAGATAAGATCATCCAAAGATCTTCTCGAAGGGGCAAGAGCTGAAATCGGGTCGATCGTTGCTGGTATGAATATTCCGTCGGGAATTGCAGTAGAGGTAGTGCAGGAAGAGAACCAGCTAAAGGATTTCTATTATCTTATCGGCATTGCATTCCTTATGATCTTCATGATCCTGGCTGCTGTATTTGAATCACTTACCATGCCAGTGGTCCTTATGTTCAGTATTCCGCTTGCTGCCCTGGGATCACTTATTGCACTTATACTTACAGGAAATTCACTGTTAAATGCCAATACTCTGACAGGTTTTCTTATTCTGCTTGGAATCGTAGTAAATAATGGCATTATACTGATCGATTATACAAATATTCTGCGAAAGAGAGGCAACAGGAGGCAACGGGCTCTCATTACGGCCGGTGTTGCCAGGCTGAGACCTATACTGATCACAGCCTCTACTACAGTTGTTGCAATGTTCCCGCTGGCAATGGGGCAGGCAGAATATGTCTCGGCTATCGGTGCAACTTTTGCTATAACCGTTATTGGCGGACTGACTCTCAGTACACTTCTTACATTAGTTTTCATACCAACATTTTATTCAGGGCTTGAAAATGCATTGAAATGGTTCTATTCTCTCAGCTGGAAGAACAAAATTATCCAGTTCCTGCTTTTTGCATTTCTGATATTTCTTATTTACAGCTATATTGATAAGTTTCTCTGGAAACTTATCACAACAATCCTGGCCCTGATTATAATCCCGGCAGGAACATGGTTCCTGATGAACAGNCTGCGCAAGGCGAGAGAGACGGTCATCCCTCCTGATGAACCAATTAATATATATGTGCAGAGTCTTGTTAAAATTTATGAAAGAGAAAACAGATGGGCAAGGGAATGGAAAGCCGGTGCAAGGATAAGAAAAAGGCTTGGTCTCGAAAAACAATACAGGACATGGAAAGATATGAGCCAGGTGGGATTCCAGCTACCCTTGTTTGGTTTTATCATTTATTTCACATATTTCTATCTTGACAAGGGCTTCTGGATCTTCCTCTTCAGCATGGGAACCTGGTTTTTTCTTTCGGCAATATGGATCCCTTTTAAAGAACTATTTACAAACATAACTGCTGGCGGAAAAAGGAAATGGTTAAAGAAGTTGACAGCCTTTGCCGATTTCCTTATCTTCTGGATCATTCCCCTTCTTAACCTGATCTGGTTTCAGCTGAAATGGGAAAACCTTGCAACGGTTCTCATCCTTGGATTTCTATGGTTCACCGGGCTATTCATTTATAAAACGGGGCTTAAATTAAATACTGAAAATATTGATATTTACAGGCTTGAAGGCCGGTTCAAAGGAATAAGAAAAACCATTTATAAAATTGTTGCTGCAGTGCCGCTTATAGGGAAAAAGAAAAAACCCTTCAAGGCACTAAGTTGTGTCTCTCTTAATATCGGGAACGGAATGTTCGGATTACTGGGGCCTAACGGCGCCGGCAAAACTACACTGATGAGAATTATCTGCGGTATCCTCGAACAGAGTTATGGCAAAGTATGGATCAACGGACTGGATACACAGGAGAAAAGAGAAGAGCTGCAGGGACTGATTGGTTATCTCCCTCAGGAGTTTGGAAGTTATGAGAATATGTCAGCACATGAATATCTTCATTATCAGTCAATGCTGAAAAATATCATTGATGCAAAAACCAGGGAAGAGAGGGTTACTTACGTCCTGAAAGCCGTACATATGGAAGATCGCCGTCACGACAAGATCGGATCCTATTCAGGCGGAATGAAACAGAGAATGGGAATTGCGCAGATATTATTGCATCTCCCTCGTATCCTGGTGGTTGATGAGCCTACTGCAGGTCTTGACCCAAGGGAGAGGATAAGGTTCAGGAACCTGCTGGTTGAACTGAGCCGCGAGAGGATTGTAATCTTCTCAACACATATTATTGAGGATATCTCAAGCTCATGTAACCAGGTAGCTGTACTCAACAAGGGAATGTTGAGATATATCGGTAAACCTATTGACATGACGAAAGAGGCAGAGGGCCATGTATGGCAGTTTAACATCCCNTCAAAAGATTTCGGAGTTTTCGTTGAAAATCATTTAGTCGTTCACCATATGTCTGAAGGAGAAAACATAAGAGTCAGGGTTATCTCAGAATCCTCCCCATGGGAAGGCGCGATAAAAGCCAANCCTAACCTCGAAGATGCCTACCTGTGGCTGCTCCGCAGGAAAAACAGCACNNCAACTGCCAATGAGAAAAATTAAAATGTGCCATTTATGAAACAAAAAACTGTATATAATTATCTCATTCTGGTACAAAAGATGATCCTCTATAACCTAAAGATCATATTCGCAAATAAATTCATCTGGTTTCTGACCGGTTCAATAGTGTTTTATCTCGGGCTGTCAGTAATTTATATTTTTACAAATAATGTCTCGAGAGTTGAGGATCTTTATGGGGTATTCATATTTTCCGGAGTGCTGCTCGTGTTCTATCCTTCGGTTTTTGGGATACAGAATGATCAGGATGCACGGACCATTGAGATCCTTTTCGGAATACCCAACTACCGGTACAAGGTATGGCTGGTAAGGATACTCCTGATTTTTGTGATTGCTTATCTTATAATGCTTGTTTTCACTTTTCTCTCTTCAGTTCTTATTGTGAAATTCCAGGTTATCAGTATGACATCACAGGTGATGATGCCGGTATTATTCCTGGGTATGATGGCGTTTATGCTTTCTACAGTTATAAGAAATGGTAACGGAACAGCGGTCATTATGATCATTTTTGGGATCTTTTTTATGATCCTACAGGATCCGCTAAGGAAAAGCCAGTGGAATCTCTTTCTGAATCCTTTTCATCTCCCTTTTGATGTAAATGAAACCACCTGGGCGATCATCGCACTTAAGAACAGGATAATACTTATCACCGGAANAATTCTCTTTTTGCTGGCNGCTCTCTATAATCTGCAAAAGAGGGAAAAGTTTATGTAGAACTTTTATTGAAGTAAGAATGAANAACAAACGTATAGTNAATTAAGAATTGTTTTTCATTTCTGCATTCATTATCGTTGTGCTACTTATTCAAACGGGTTCTCTTTCCGGAAATCCGGATTGTAATTCTGAAAGCTATCCATATCCTGAATCCAGCCATTTCGGAAACCCAGATCTTCCATCGCTTCAGCAACTGCTTCGTATTCAGCTCTGTAAAGCGTCCTGCTAAGCTTTGGATCATCTTTCACAAATGATATGGGATGATATTGCGACATCAATGATATATGGACCCCTGTTGAGAGTTCTTCTGCAATACTTCTCAGAACCATTTTGCTTTCTTCAACATGTCCGGGCAGAACAAGATGCCTTATCAGCATCCCTCTTTCAGCCATCCCTGTTTCATCAATTAACAGTGTTGAACCTTTCTGATAATACATCTCTTTTATTGCTTTCAGAGCTACAGCCGGATAATCAGGAGCGTCTGAATATTTATTTGATATTTCAGGCGTAACATATTTATAATCTGGCAGATAAANATCAATCATTTCTGCCAGGCTCACTATTGTTTCAGGTTTGTCGTAACTATTTGTATTATATACTGTAACTGGTTCTAATCCCCGTGAATTCAATCCCATGATAATAGCTTTTACCTGAGGTACGACATGTGAAGGAGAAACAAATCCTACCGCTTTTATACCTCTTGACAGAATAGATTCTACCTGATCAAGCACATCCGTCATTTCCATTCTGAACTCTTTGCAACCCGCCCCGGGTCTGCTGATCTCGTGGTTCTGGCAATAAATACAATGCAGGTTGCATCCTGTAAAGAAAATATTGCATATCCCATCATGTCCGCTTATCGAAGGCTCTTCTCCCCTGTGAATACATATAGATGCAATATTCAAACCTGCGTCTGTTCCACAATAGCCAGCGCCTCCCTTAAACCTGTTTACCCGGCACTCCCGCGGGCATAATTTACATTCCTCAAGAAATGCAATATCAGCATCATCATATAGATCTGTCTGCTTCACAATTTCCACAGCAACATTAATAAATTATTTTTTTTCAAATTTAGTCCTACTTCTTTGAACCACAAGCACAACACAATTATAATAATAACAAATAATTTGGTTATTCAATAAAAATATTTACCTTTGCATCCGAATTGAGGGGTATTTGAGATCAAGGGGACCAGAGTCCCCTATTTTATTACCGGTTTTTAGAAAATGATTGAAAAGAGCAAAATAGAGAAGCTGGTTGAAGAGTTCATAAAAGGGAGTTCTCTCTTTCTTGTTGCCGTAAAGGTCAGTAGTTCAAATAAGATCACCGTACTTGCCGACACCATGAATGGGATTACCATTGATGAATGTGCTTCCCTGCATCGTCATATAGAAAAAAACCTTGACCGCGACAAAGAGGACTTTGAATTGCAGGTATCTTCTCCCGGGCTTGACATGCCGTTTGCTGTTATCGGGCAATATTATAAGAATGAAGGTAAAAAGATTGAAGTTAATGATACTGAAGGCTCCAAATACACGGGTAAACTTAGAAATGTCACCGGAGGGGGCTTTGAGCTTGAGACTGAAGTAAAAGTAAAAGGTAAAACAAAAGAACTGAAAGATATTTCTTTCAATTTTGAGCAGATAAAATCGACTAAAGTATTTTTAAATATTACATAATTATAAGAGGTTTACACCAGATGGAAAATGTTAATTTGATCGACACCTTTTCAGAGTTTAAAGAACTGAAGAATATTGACCGGCCCACAATGATGAGCGTTCTTGAAGACGTTTTCAGAGGTATGCTGGCAAAAAAATTCGGATCGGCTGACAATTTCGACATTATCGTCAATATCGATAAGGGTGACTTTGAAATATGGAGAAACAGGGTAGTGGTTGATGACAGCGAATTAACCGATCCGGTAATTCAGATCCCTCTTTCGGAAGCGAAAAAGATCGATGATGATTACGAGGTAGGCGAAGAAGTTTCTGATGAAGTCAAATTTCTTGACTTCGGAAGACGGGCCATCTTATCGTTAAGGCAAAATCTGACAGCCCGTATCCTTGACCTGGAAAAGAATAATATTTACATAAAATATAAAGACAGGATCGGGGAGATTGTGACGGGTGAAGTTTACCAGATATGGAAAAGAGAAACACTTGTCCTCGACGATGACGGTAATGAACTTATTTTACCGAAAAGCGAGCAGATTCCCTCCGACCATTTCCGGAAAGGGGATTCTATTAGAGCAGTTGTCGTTAAGGTGGAGATGAGGAACAACACTCCGTTCATCATACTCAGCCGTACATCGCCGGTATTCCTCGAAAGATTATTCGAACTGGAGGTACCTGAGATTTTTGACGGACTTATTACCATCAAAAAGATTGTGAGAGT
>JGI24132J36420_10000387_pt1 | contig 21479 bp, 16 predicted proteins | sample BarGraNGADG00212_3_FD_36420 | JGI IMG/M metagenome (IMG submission 36420) | reverse complement strand
GCCAGTACGGCCAAATTGCCCGCCGCCGGAGCCGTCACATCAGGGGTGTACCGTTTGCCCGTGCTATCCGCAATATCAACGGTCGTAGCGTTTGCCCCCGCCGTTACCAAGCCGTTTGCATCGTAGGTTATCTTTGTTTTGGTGCCCGGCGTTATCGCCGCGTTTGCGAACAGGAATTTTAGTCGCGCCGCAGCCGCATTGACCCAGTACACAAACCCACTATCTGCACTCAACTCCCCCGCCACCGGCACTGTACTCAACACTCCAGAGCGTAGACAATATGGCGCAGTACCAGCACCTGCGGAACCTGCTGCTGGGTCCACGCGGGCGGTAGGAGAAGTTATCCCGACACCCACTTTATCCTTAAAATACGCCCCACCAAGTGCCGTTATCCTTGCGGTTACGTAATATCCTGGCACTATACACGTTATATAATCACCAGTTTTAGTTAATAGACCTGCTAGGTATGCAGAAACATCTATGTCGTTTTTGTCCAGTACGTTAATACAGCGATTAGCTACCGGGGTGGTTCCTACCGCAAATAAACCCGTTGTGGAAAAGTGAGCAGATGTATTTAACTGGTAGACATTCGCACCATTTTGCAGAATCGCTTCGCCGATTTTGAACCCTGCCCCAGTTCCGCTGACCTGTATTTTTCCGTCAATAACATGCAGTTTTTCTAATGGCTGCCCACCGATCCCTAGCCTGCCGTTTGTACTGTCGAAAGTGACAATAACGGTAGTGCCGTCGGCTTTCGTTAGCAGGATAGCCTGCGTCCCGTCAGCGTGAGGAGCGATCACATTGGTGTACGTTTTATTCGCGTACACATTCAGCCACGCCTTCAGCAGCGTGCCCAGCGACCGCGTGTCATTCGCGTCGGGCAGGACATCCGCATTGACAGCGGTAGTGCCGAGGTTCGACAGGTCCACTTTCGCAAACACGGTGTTAAATACTGTCTGAATCGCCGCTGCAAGGTTAGTGAACGTGCATTTCCGCAGCAACCCGGTGATCGAATCCCAAAAACAGAACTCATCCGGTCCAATCGGAGGCATCTTCGTGGTGGCCGCGTGAATTGTTTCGGGGATACCGATTGCCAATGCTTCCTGCGGATAATACTCCACCCACACTGCCGCCCCCGGCGTGTCGTCTATGCAAAGCCATATCCTCTCAATCAGATTCGTGAGTGATTTCGGCATCACCCATTCCGATTTTCCCTCTTCAAAGATTCCATTCTGAGCAGGGTGATATTTTCTAACGGTAAAATCTGTACTGGCAGTTGCTCCTGCTAAACTATAGAATACCGTGCCATCACCGGAGACCACCACGGCTGTTGCATAACCGTCAAATCGATATGGGTATGTTGTCAAACCATCTGCGATAAGATTTATAGAATATAACGTACCGCCAGTATATGAATAGGTATATACAATATTTTTCCCATCATCACTGACACTAGCACGCGGGAAACTCGTTCCTGTTAAAATGTTTATGAACGACACACCGGAATTGTCCGAATATTTGTTGCCCCATTGAATATACTGTCCATTCGCCGAACATGCCACGTTTGGCCCCAGTACTACACCTGTCGAAATAACTGTCCATGAAGTCCCGCCATTTGATGATTTCAACAGTGACGTGACACTGGTAGCGTCAACATGCATAACTGCGAATAATATCTGGCCATCATCTGAGATAGCACACGCCCACCCCCTGGCATATCCAAATGAGAGATTCCATGATGCGCCAGAATCGGTTGAGAGATAACACCCTTTACCATCCTCTGACCCTGTTGTACCGTCGCGATAGGCAATCATTTTTGTCCCGTCGCCCGATACCCCTGCGTCCTGCCATTGTGTCCCTGTCTGACGTTGTATCCATGTAGCGCCGGAATCTGTTGAAACATATATTCCATTACTGGTATCGACGACAACTACCACCGCACCGGAGTCCGAGCAGTGGATAGTAAACGCTGTAGCGAATGACGACCCTACCGTCAGGTCTGACCAGTTCGCGCCGCCGTCGACGCTTTTCTGAATCTGTCCTGAGGTATATTTTCCAGCATAAATCACCGTGCCGTTAGAAGAACAACAAAGCCCATACGATATACCAATACCAGTGGGCGACAACGGAGTCCAACCTGCCGCTGTAACAATACCAGATGCATCATCCCTGACAGTAGGTGGCCGCGTCGCGTCAACATTGGAGTTATAGAACCCGTCCACATATGGCGCATTTACCCACTGCTCTAAATCATCATCCCACAACAGCATGTCGTCCGCAACGGGGCTGGTTATCGCCACATCGGACAATTCTGCCAGTTTTGTTACCGGCGTCCCGCCTAACCACGAACGCATATCGGTAAAAGTGGTTATTACACCGCCTGCTGTTGTCACTGTTGCTAATGGCGATGTATGTGCGCCGGGGGGGAAGCCCACTGTGTTCGCCGAAACTACGCCCGACGTTGTATCCACATAAACATAATTGACGGAGTTATCCGTTAAACCGATGGTGCCAGCGGGAACTGTTACCCCTCCTACATCGCCCGCCTGATACCCCCATGTCAAATCTGTCGTGGTTGCAGGGTCATTCGCGAGGTTGGCGAAGGGGCCATTAAAGGCGTCAATAATGCGATTAAGGATTGCCCCATAGCCGTTCTTATCCATCGTTGAAGGTCTTTGAGTGTCTGGAATCTGCGTTGGCATTGAAGTTCCCCCATAGAAAAGGCCACCCCCAAAGGAGTGGCCATGCGTGGTTTATGTAGTTGCGGGTAGGGTTATTCGACGGTGGGGTCCGGCGCTCGAAGTGTCAGAGTGGTTTCGGGATACTTAAACCCTAGCTCCTTGCTGTCATGCGTGATATTGATATTCACGACCTGGAATTGTTCGTTTGTGTAACCAAGTTTCGCGCTTGTAACGCGCACTAGGTCGCCGCTATAGAGCGTATTTAGCCCATAGGCGGTGTTCTTAACAATCAACTCATTGCGACCTTGCGAAACCCACCTAAGCTCGTGCTTTGCGATTTCGTTGAGTTGCACCTGCGTAACGACTCTTCCCCGGTTCCATAGGCCAAGTGCCTTCTGCTGCTCCGAAGTGGCTTGGGATAAGTCGATATGCAACACCTGTGGGAACGGTAATTGCGGGCTTGTCACGTTGGCAGATGCAGTAATGGTTTTCCCTGCCGAATCGGTAGCTGACACTATAATCCCCGTATAGGCTTCTGTGCAATTCCTTCTGAAACTCAGCGTGCTGAAGGTCTCATCACCCGTGGCCGGTGTGTCGTCTGTGATTAACGGAAGTGCTAAAATTGCGCCACCAGTTTTTGCTACAGGTTTGGGGACAAGGTAAAACCCGCTCATGTTTACGGTAGGGTTGCCACGGTCTTGCAGTACGCATCCGTAGTCATAGACTAAATCCTTGATAAGACGCAGGCCATCCATATTCCCCATCTGCGTACCGTACTTTGATTCATCGTAGCTGAAAAGTGGATCCTCTATGGTGATACTTGCAGTTACGCCGGAAGTGTCTACCCTGTCGGGGTGTATCCCAAGGTAATCGAGTATCGTCTCTACCGCCGTCTGAATCGTCATCCCCCATAAAGGCTTGCAACCCATCATGGATTGCTTCGACCAAAGCATTGCCTGTGACACGGCGTTGATTCTCACTGTGTGCTCATTGCCGTTAGCGGTGAACACCGGCTCATCTATGCTATTAGTGAAAGCAGTAAGTCGTAGTACGCTAGGTGTCCCTACTTGCATGAAGTTAATAGCTACAACTTGCCGATACCACGGTAGGCCGTCATATGCCGGTTGCGCCGCTTCAATAGTGGGGTCACTCAATTGCAAGTCGAACGACATTGAACGGCTCAGTGGGTCTTCGTTGCCTGTCTCCTCGCACTTGGCTATGGCCGTACCGAAAGATGTGCCATCGTAACCCTCAAGTGCAGGCCAGTCGCTCGGATAGTCAACATGGAATACTTCTAATGGGCACGGGTTCCACGCCGCCTGTGTTGTGCCGTCGGGTAAGTGCCCACTATCTGGGTAAGTAGCTGTCATCCGAATGTTATAACGTTCCCGATTGCCGTCCCGCACAAACGGCTGGTCGCCCTCTATCTGCAGGTTGAGATAGTCTGTCGAACCTGTAGGCCATGCCGTCAATACGGGTGTTTCTGCAGTGGTAGTCTCACGAGACAGTGTCATCCAGTCGGTTTTGAATGTGCCTTCAGTATGGAATAGTTGCTGCGAAACGTTGAATGCAAAGGCACCGGCATTTGTAAATGACGCATTGACAGTGTAAGTCTTTACTTGAAACCTATCAGCAGGAGATGCCCCGGCATTTGTTTTGTCATACACGCTCAAAGTATACACTTTGCCAGTTGCGCCATGATAGAAGTAAATTACGCGGTCAGTTATCCGCCAATCGCAGTAGTAGGTGGCCGGGCCGACAGTTTTGCTCCAGTCGTCAGCTTCCCACTTGTTGTGTTTCGTATATAGTGTCTCAAATCCTTCAAAAGTAAATTTTGAATAAGAAAGCGTAAGTCCATCGCTGTTCCAACTAACATTGACCTGCGGTGACGGATAAATGTCAAACCCATCAGCAGGTATAGCTGCCATAGTGAAAGAGACAGTGGGTGCCTGCATACCCGTAATAACTGGTGGGCCTGCATCAACAGTTCCAAGCGGTGGTGTGGCGAACTGCAAGCCGATACGCAAGCAGGAATTTGATTGAAATGTATTCCCGGCCCCGGCCACGCCATATGTCCTATGTGTCGCATCGCCCGTTAATGTCTTATCCCCATACCCGAAAGACGCATCTTTGTTGCGCAACCACTTATGGTTGACATTACCCGATTGACTTATCGGGGTGACAAGTGAGTATGCAGTACCGTCGGTTGACTCCGTAAAGTCAGACAGTGCGGCGTCGGTTTGAATATCCTTGTCAGAATACGCTTCCAGCTGTACCGATTTTAATAGGTCGTTGCCCATAAGTCCGGCAATGTCGTCGTCTGCTGTAGCGACTGGAAATATAAAACCTTCCCCATCTCGGCTGTATGAGAATGTCGCTCCCGCCCTAGTAATACCATCGGTAGGTCCCGGCAACAGTTCAGAGACAGGGGCTACCTCATACAGGTTATTTGTTGCTGTCGGTGCTCCGAGTGCCATAGTGGTAGTCCCCCATAGTGCTACGATGCACGTAATGGCCATTGTGAGGGCACGTGCGCCCCATGTGATGTTGTTCATGTTCAATCCTCCCTTTCTGATAAAAGAGTAGCACTAGCGGAGGATTCTGTCAAGTATGAAGATGTGTAATCTTACGACAATGTTATGGCATTGCCGATAAATCTTACGATATTACCGATATTATGCCGATAACGGGCTAATACCGCCCGAATGATGAAGGAATAGCCCCCCTTTGGTATAATAATGATATTGCCCACCGACGGTGCGAAGGGGGAACACACCGTCGGCGAACAAGCTGGTTAGGTCATTCCGTGGCGTACTGGATACCTGTAACAGGGGGGGTGTTAACAACAACAATAGTGGCTGTATTAACCCCTGCAACATCTGGAGTCCCTGTAACCACCGTAGCCCCTGATGCCTGTGTAGTCCATATAACCCATGTCGCGCCCCTGTCCTTGGACCTTAACGTTATTGTTGCTAGTGCGTTATCCTGATATACGAGGTAAAATTGGTCAATAACATCCTCGAAAATGGTAACATCCCTGTCCGGTGATGTACCCGTGAATGTGAGGTATACAGGTGACGCAATTGTACCTGTGTTCACGGGGATAGCCGTCTCTGCATCGAACTTGATATACATTTTATGGTCAGCTGGATCGCAGTAGGCGACAACAGCTTCGCCAAACTGGGAACCGAAACTGCTCATAAACTTTGGGTCTAGCGACATTATTGTTCCCCCTGAAGGTGTTCCTGAAATCCGTTTCGGCAACATGCTGTTTACAAAGTGTAGGTACTTGTTACTAAGTACATACGTTTTAGTTACTTCGCGCCGCCGATTCTGCGCCCGTCGTTATTGCTTGGGCCTATGAACCCCGACGCCGCTGCACGCCTATCTTCCTGCAGTACTTTGATTGCCTGCCCGCGTATGCGAACATCGGCAAGTGTCGAGTCATTAATAACAATGACGGTTTGCCCACCGCCCACGCCTGCTCCTGCCATAGCGAGTTGCGGCCCGTTGAACCCACCGTTTAGTGACGGCATGAGTTGCGACAACAGACTACGTGGAGGAGAAAGGTTCGGCAATCCCATAAATGCAGGGGGGATTGGGTTACGCAACCTTTTCGCTAGTGCCTGTTCAGCATTTGAGTCCGCTATTTTCTTTAAGAACCATTCCGCCATTGATGCAATGCCTGATGCTGGTTTTGCAGGTATTTCCGCCTCTGGGATTCCTCGATGGGAAGTATAAGGTTTTATACCTATCTGCTGCGGTGGCAATGGGGTTACTTTCCATACGTCGTCTGGCCCCTGTATATGTCGCTCGCCTTTAATAATCATATTCTGAGTAGTAAAAAGATAGCCTAGTGCTGTTGCTACATGATTTAAGGCTGTAGTGTTTGCCCCTAGTGCCGTAGTATTTGCTCCTGCAAATGCTGTAGCCCCACCTTTGGCCCCCGTACCGTTTATCATCCCGGCCATGTTTTGCGCCCCGGTAAATCCTTTAATTAACGCGCCCCAATCGCCGTTCTTTGACCCCTCGGCAACCAGTTTGGGGTCTCCGCCCATCAATCCGAACGCCTTTATCATACCGGCATCCAAGCCAGCCTTGAACCCCTTTTGCCAACGCGCATCCTTGAAGTCGAGGCCAGACACGCTATCGAGTAGTGCCTTCTTTGCATCCTCTATTGCCGACTTCTGGAAGTCGAGTTTAACGAGGATAGCTTCCTTGCTGAACCGCGCCTGAATTTCATCGTATGCAGCATTAGCCTCTTCATTGAGCTTGTTAGTATTTATCAATACGTCAGGGCCAACACCTAACGCGGCAATATCTCGCTCTGTCTTAACTCGTATTGCCTCTATTTCCTGTGCTTTGGCAATTCCGTTTGCTGCCAATTTATCCTGCATTGCCATCTGTGCGGCATAAATACCCCCGATAGCATCAGCGATGACTGAACTTGCCTTTGATTGAATCTCCCCCATATCGCTTACGCTACGGTTATATGCGGCGGCGGCACGGTCTGCTTTAGTATATCCATATGCGATTTCAGCCAGTCTTCGCAACGTTGCGTCGGCACGAGTGGCGTCATCGATTGCAAAATGGATTTGCTGAATACCGGCATTCTTTCGGTCTGCATTGCCTTGCAATTTCGCGTCAGCTTCCCAAAAGAGTTTGTCCTTCACTGCTTGTGATGCTTTGTCTATGTCCAATTGTTTAGCAGCAATTCTAAACGCGGCAAGCACCTCTTCATCTTCTCTCTTTTTTATTGCCTCTAGTGCGTCTTGTTCAGCACTACCTATGACTGCCTGTACCATACCACTAGAAGTGCCATTGGTCTCAGACTGGATTTTGGCAGCTTGTTTTTTCTGCGCAAGGATTCGGTCACTATCTGCATTCGCTTTATTACGGGCATTTGCAGCGCGAGTATCTGCTAATGCGGCATCCTCTGCCTGCGCCTTCCGGTAGTTCTCCATGGCCTTGATTGCTTGCGCGTCAGCCCACTTCTGGGCGTCAAGTTTCCGCTTGTTGTTGGAGTTTAGGTCACCAAGCACCTTGTCCATGATGTCGCGCTGAGCATCGCGGTCTTCCTCTTTCATGCTCAGAAGGGTAGCATATTGTGACCGTTGCTCAGTGACGTATTTTTCATTTAGAGTTGCCTCGAATTGATTCTCTGACACCTTCATCTGCAACTCTGCACGCTTGATGTCGTCGGTTTCCTTTGATGCTTCATACTGGAGTTGTGAGACAGTCTGCGCCGTATCCGCTACGCTTCGCGCATATTCATCATTGATTTTCTCAAGTGCCTTCGCGTCGGCATCCGCTTTTTTGACATCGCCAAAACCGACTTTATCGGGAGTGGTCTCTTTCAATGCTGAAGTGTTCTTCGCTTTAGTCAGGTCTAGCTGTGCCTGGTTACGAGCCACACTGGCGGCATTCATTTCCTCAGTCATGTCTGGACTTGTTTGATTTGTCTTATCCCATCTTCCGCGTCCCGAATTGTATAGTCTCACTCGCCATGCTTGATCGGAAGAAGTAGGTTGGATTGTTCCACCCGAATCTAGGGTTTTTCTTGCACCTGCGATTTCACCAGGTTTTAGATAAGCATTCAACGTTTTGTCTAATGACGCTTCAGCTACTGCTGCCTTTTGCTCCAGTATCTTAATATTCGACTCTTCAATAGCCTTATTCATCTCCAGATACTGCGTTGTCATCTTTTTAACAGAGTCAACATTCTCGTCCCATGTAGTCGATGAATCCCCGACCTGTTCGGCCATGTACTTGAAACTTGCCGCAAGGGCATCTTGTACCGTTTTTAATTCCCCCGATACTGTGCCTGTGCCAACTTGTGCTTTTTTCAGCTTCTCGTAGGTGTCGATGTTCTTTGTTATCTGGGTAACTTCATCGGCCTGTTTGCCCTTTAGTGCTACAAGTGCCGCTTCCTGCGACTGTACGGCCTCTGTAGCCTTGCGAACACCAGCATTTGCCGCGTACTCATTAGCATTATTCCATGCCATAGTACCAGCGACAACAGCGGATAATCCTAAAATAATCCACCCCAACGGATTTGTAGCAAAGGCGGCTTTGATTGCTGTAGACAGTCCTGCGACTGATACGGAAGCTATATTTGTTGCTGCCGCAAACCCTGTTGCTCCTGCTGCTGCCGCAACTGCTTCGGCCTTGATTAAGGCAAACCCAAAACCAAGTGCGGATAATGACCGGCTCAGTGTGGCCACGCCGGTAACTACCACAGGTAACACTGCTGACAAAGCCTTGAACGATAAAGCAAACGCCAGTATTGTTGCCCCAATTCCGTTTGCAGCGAGTAATCCGGTGATAGACTTAAGGAACCCACCAATCATCTGAATGACCGGCTGTAAGATTCCCCCGGCACCCGCTACGGCACTCCAGACTTGCTTCGCGAAGTCCATGAAGTTTTTGCCGACGGCCATCAGGTTAGCCCCGATAGCTTGCAGGTTTTTGCGGCCATCCTCGGTAGCAAGGCTCAAGCCCACGAATGCGGCTATGAGTGCCACTATCGGGCCTACTACCGCAATATTCGGAATCTTTGCCAGTACCCCTGCGAACTGCCCCCATTTAGCATCAATGCTTATAATTCCAGACGCGAGCAATGCAAGTACGCCGGTCACAACAGCGCCCGCCGAACCGAACAACAGGAAATCTCCAATCGCCTTCTGCGTTGCCGGAGACAGGTTTTCGATTGCATGAAGCACGCTAACGCCCCAGTCGATAATCTTCATCAGATTACCCTTCATAGCGTCGCCGAGTTTAGTGATCGCCATCTGGAAGTTAGTTGCCGCGTTAGAAAGCTTGCCTGACAGAGATTCCATTTCCTGTGCTTTTGCTACACCACTGGAGTCCTTCTTCATCCCCTGCGTAAACGCGGGCAAGGCCACGTCCGCTGATATTGTCATATCCGGGTTTCGCATCCGCTTTGATAACGATTCCCATGATTCGCCGGTATATTCAGTCAGGTACTTGATAACGGGGATATTGGCTTTTTCGAGTTGTAGCAACTCGCGCCCCATTATTTTGCCTTCATTGCGAATCTTACCGAAAATGGTGATAACTCGCTGCATCATTTCGGGGTCAGCGCCAATCTGTGCTACCTTGTCGGCGATTATCTGCATCGTCGGGATTAGTTCTTCTGCCGAATATCCAAACGCCTTCAGTTCCTTTGCGCCATTCAATAGAATATCAAACTTGAACGGAGTATTCTCGCTGAAGTCACGTAGTTTCTTCATAAACGCGAGACCAGCATCCATACTGCCGAATAACGATGCGAGAGAAATCCTTGTCTGGTCGATGTGACTCTGAATTTTGCCAATGCCGAATATAGTTGCTGCGCCTACAGCACCGGCCATTACAAGGCCCATGCCAATGCCCTGCAACGTGCTTCCGAGCTGCTGCATCGCGGCTTTCATCTCACCAGCGGCCTGCCGGAGTGCCCGAAGACGGCCAGCAATTGCGTCGATTTTCGCCTTGGTCATCTCGTAAGCGGCATTACTCGGACCCATATTATTCAAGTCGATGGTGAGCTTCTGCAACTCCGCAGACATAAGAACCATGCTCTTCTGAATTGTAAAGGTGTTAGCGAATACTCCGCCGGGGGTAACGCCCTGCAGTCCTGTTATGTTTTGCGCGTAAGTTTGCGCTTCATTTCTGATGTTTTGAGCAGCGAGGGCAGTGCCTTCTTTGGTCTTTGCTGTAGCTGCGGTGGCTACTGCCTTTTCTAATGCTAACTGCTCTTTGACGAGGCCATTAACAAATGCTTGCGCGGGCGAAAGTGCCTTGATTCGCTCACCAACGGCCATTACTTCGGCGTCAATTTCCTTCCATGCCGCTGACTGCGCTACTAACTCACCGCGTTGTGCAGAAAGTAAAGCCTGCTGCTCTTTTAGGTTTGCCATTTCCGCATTGAGCGCGGGTGCATCTGCTGCTGAAAATATTGGCGCACCATTGACGCCTACCTTTTGGATATTGAACGCTTCTACACGGGCAGCGAGTTTTGCGTTAGCGACAACTGTTGCTGCGTCAAGTTTGGCCTGTGCCGCTAATTGCTTTGCTAAAGCGTCTGCCTGCACCGCTTCGAGTTTACGGACATTGGCAACGCTCTTTTCCATGCGAGCGGTATCAGAAGCTTCAAGTTGCGCGTTCATCTGCTCAACTTTAGCAAGCCCAGCGGCTTCTTCTTCACGAGCGGTCTGTGATGCAATAGCGACTTTTTGTTCTCCCGCTTCTTTTTGAGCTACCCATTTTTCTTGTTTTGCTGTCCACTTTGCATATTGAGAATCAAGGGCTGCGTCAGCTTTTGCTTGTGCCGCTACTATTTTTGCAGCAGCTCTTTCGTCAGCAGCAGCTCTTTTGGCTAGTGCGGCTTCATACTTTGCTTGCTCTTTTGCATAGACAGCACTATTGTCTTTTGTATAAATTGCTTCGCCACCATTGGCGATAGCTCTAGAGTTCCATTCATTCAACTCGCGAAGTTTTGCGCTAGGTTGTGGCATTGGCTTGCCACTGACTACTGCCGCCCCTGCCCCAACGGAAGTGGTCTTTGTTACCACGTCAATAACAACGGGTTTTGCCGACAACGCGGCCATCTGCGCTTGCAGTGCGGTAAACTCGGCGCGAAGTGCGGTCAACTCCGCCATGTTGACTTGCGGGGTAACTACCTGTGCCGAGAGCGTCTTTACCTGCGCTTCGAGCGCGGCAATTTTTGCCTCCAACTGCTCTAGCATAGCCGGATTAGTGCGAATTGTTACTACGTCTGTAGATACGTCAGCAGCAAACTTCTCAACCATTCCTTTGGCAACTTTGAGGTCTTCTTGCAATTTTATGAGGGTCGCACCGATTTCAACGTAAATTCCTCCGCCTCCTACGTCCATACCATCTTCAGCCATAAATTCCCCCTTTGGGTATTTTGAGGCAAACGCGCCGCATAAAAAAGAACCCCCCATTATATGAGAGGTTCTAATATTTTAGATGTGAAATCGCTATTTGCTCTGCCTGCTATATTTAGTCATCGCTTCTTCGGGTTCCATGCCGCGCTTTAGTCTCATACGCAAAGTGCCAGCAGCAACAACGCAGCGGACGTCTTCAGCCCATTCAGCGATACACTTGGTTTCTCCGAAAGCAGTAATCATGTGATTATCCCGTCGATTCCTCGCCTGTTGCTTCGCTGTAGCCCACCTGCAGTTGGATGGTTCATAGTTGCCACTTTCGTTATTTTCTCTATCAAGGGTGAGTTTATCCGAATAGCCATTAGCGAGAGACCATTCCTTGAATACCGAGCTATCTCTCCATGCCACACAAACTGTAATACCGCGCCCGCCATGAGTATGGTAACTGTCACTGTTTTTGTTGTAGCAACGATTCATCATAGCTGCCCAGCACTGATGCAGTCTAAAATACTCGCTACCCACCACACGGTCGCCGTGCGTAGTAATTACCTCGCGCCGATAACACCCGCATGACTTGGTATGGCCACTGATTAAATTATTGCCTTCTACGCGGCAAATGTTTCCACATTCGCAGACGCAAATATAGAAATGCCTTAAATGTCCCTTGATTCTCTCTACTTCATGCTCTTTGACTGTGAGCCAATTCCAAACCATACCTACGGGCATGTTGTCCGTCGTGTAGTTGACTCCGTCTTTGACTCGTGCTATACTAGGTCTCATGCGATACCTCCTTCTAGGTATTTCATACGCCCACCGCAATTAGTCTTTGCGGTGGGCACTTTCTATTCATAGTATACCACAAACTGGATTGTTGTGCAAGCGGGTCTTATCGTCTATCAACGCCTTTAGTCGTTGTGCGTCACTAAGTTTCGCTTTTGCCAGTCGCTCTTTGTTCAACTCTGTCCATGTCTCATAGCAGGAAACGTCAGTGTTCGGCAGTTGCGATATTTCGTACAGGCGCGATTGTGTTTCTGCTAATGAAGGTATTGAAACAGCAAAGGATGCCCATTGTTTGCGTCTCGCACGCTCTGCCGCTATCTTCTGTTTGCGGGTCAGGCGTTTAGGCTTGGCAACTTTCTTCTCGTCAATTTCCTGCTTGTCGCCATCGCGGTTGAACATGCGCAGGTCTTCGACTTTCAGCCAGCTACTCTTCTCACTGATGCCCATAGTTCCACAGTTTAACGTGTACCACAGGCTCCTAGCGAATCGCTCATCTTCGAGCAGTATCGCCTCATTCTTTCGCAGGCTATACGCCCCAACAAACTCGGATATCTCCCATGGAATTAGGAACCCGAAGGCTTCAATGTCGGGGTCGCCACCCGCAACTAAATATTGTCGATACCAGCTAGTACTGCTCCAGACGCCGCCATCGCTGTCTCCATCTCCTTGCCCGCCTCCGTTAATGTGGAGAGCAGGCGCAATATTTGGGGGATATCCACCCCGAATGCCTTTCCAAATCCGGTCACGAGCTGTTCACTCAAGTAGCCAATGTTGTTGGTATTGATGTTGTAGAGAACGTCGTCCTCTGTCCATAACTCTTCGTCAGCCAGCGGCCCCGGCCTGCCCTTGCTTGCGTTGTATTTGTCACGCTCAATCGGGGCGTTAAAGCCTTCCACAAGGACAGCAGAAAGAATGTCGCCCTCTGCCTTCATCGCAATGTCAGCGTATAAATCCTTGATCGACTTACCAAACTTGCGCTGGAGGTTGCTGATTGAGCGTGCGTTTAACTGGAAGTACCCCGTGCGTTCCATCCCGGGAACGTAAACTTCTACGTCACCATTCGTGGTGAATACGTCGGCTTGCGGAACTTCTACCGGAGCCACCGGCGCGAGTGTTGGCTTTGCTCTTTTGCCTATGTTAGCCATCTAATTTCCCCCTTATAAAACTGAAATGTAGGGTGGGGACTGAATTGTCCCCACCAGTGCTTGTGTGGTTACTTACCACACAATTACGGTATTACTGGGACATACGGGCCAAGTGCCCCAGTTCCCTGAAGTGCGATGTCGAAGGTAGCGATGCCATCGACTGGAGCACTGATCTTGACAGACTTGCCGTAGCTGTTGCCAACCAGGACATTCCCGCCCGTAAGTGGAGACCCTGTCCCGCCAACGTTTACCCCAATAGCAATAACTGTGCCCGCGAGTAATGGTGTCAGAACGGCCACTAACTGTGAAGCTCCAGTAATAACCGGAGTAAGCACGCCATCTCCGATGATAGAGAAGTCGTTCTTCACGAAGTCGGTGTGCCCGCCAGAAGTTTTAGACGAATGAATTTTCCCGTTGCCTGTCAGTGTTATGGCAGAACCAATGGTGAAAACCACCTCTATGCCATCATCGGCGGGGAAATCAGTGCCTTCCAATGCCGCCAACAATTCGGCGGTCAGTTCTGAAGGGGTGCCGTCAGAAGTCCAAAAGGTATTTGCTGTTGCACTCCACGTATACTGCGTCGGAGCGAAAACCGTATTGGGATACAGGTCGTGAACCTTCGCACTGGCGAACCCCATATTAATGTCAATGGAGACGTCGCCGCAGAAAACGAGTCCGCCTGCACGGGTGAGTGTGCATTTGATGCCCGACACCTCTGCGGCTGTATCGTCTAATACTCCACTAACGGCGGCGTTCCATTCGGTATAGCCGACGAAGTTCGGGGTTGATGGGTCGCCCTTGTGAGCGCCATCAAAGGTAGTCCCGGTGATAGATATATCACCGCCGCGCGAAAACTTTAATGGCGTTACTACGCCCGCAGTCTGCGGCCCAATGTTTAGGTTTTTGCCGGCAACAAGTGTTGGTGTTGGCATTTTCTTTCTCCTTTAGTGCTAGGCCGTAGCCTGCTGAATATATAGCTTAAGTCTCAAAACTCCGTGATATACGGGTAGCTTGAGGACTTCGTCGAAACTGTCGCGGATACAAAGCGTTGCTCCGGGAAAAGTTGCGATGTTGTAAAATCCCGTGCCCAGTGAAATTGGGCTACTGAATTTTGTGAGTAGTTTCGACACAGAATCCATGATACTTAACACGGGTGCGCGGCTACCACCGCTGTCCCAGACATGAATAGTCGTCGTCGTGTACCAGCCCTTGAAATCCTTGCCCCAGAAGGCATCTGCGGTGTCTTCGCCAATTTCGATGCGCCTTGGCGTAAACTCCATTGGCGGACTGCTCAACACGGGAACGGCGACTCCGCCATAAGTCACGGCGGCATTGAGTTTCGTGTAAATCCCAGCTTGTATTGCAGCAAACGGAATACTGAATCCGGTTTCTGTTGGCATTACTTACCCCCTAGTGCGGCTTTAACCGCCCGTATTGTGCCCATTCGCGAGGTTTCTAGCGCAGGAACCATAAACGGTGAAGCGTACATGCCGCGATTGAATGACCTATTATGCGGAGGATTCGGAAATGGGCCGGTGCTTGCCGTATCACCCGTGCCAAACTCAAACCAAAGACTTACCCAGTGCCTGCTGACAATGCGAATGGTAAGCCCGCCATTTAATGGGATAATCTCTATCATATCAGCAATGCTATCGGAAGTTGAAGGAACCGGCGTATTTGGTTGTCCGGTACGACTCCTGCCCCCGGTTGGTAAGCGAGTGAATCTCCAAACTTTAGGCGGCGGAGCTGCAAGGTACTTTGCCTTGTCCTGTATAACCTTTGCCCGCAGCATCAATGCTTCTTTTACCTTTTCTTCGATAGCGGCTTGCTTCTTCGCGAAGTAGCCAGATAGTTTGTCAACGCCAATTACTCGCATATCACTGACCTGCTTGCTTCAACTCGTTAAGATAGACGCATATCTCGGTGTGATGCTCATTCATATCATCAATCCCAACGATATAAAAGCTGCGGGTGCCTATGACCAGCCGGTCAGCAGCGGTGATAACAGTGTTATAGTCATTGCGATAAGGTATGTGAAATTCGTGCGAGATTAGTTGCCCATTAACTGCGGGCGTGTATCTGATTGTGGCGTCGATACTGTTGAGAATTCCTGTTAGCGTTACCCCTGTAGTAGCGTACCCACTTGTGCCTGATGCGGAAGTAAATCCCCCCATGCCGTCACCGAAAGCACTATTCCCGATGGTCTGTCTTTGCACGGTCATTGTGTACATAATTGAAGGCCGGGTAACTTCCCTGCCGGTTATTTCCATCCAGCCAGCGGCGCGGTGTGGAACTATCGCCATAATGTCAAAGGTTCTGGTCACGGCGTCCATGACCACTTGAATCATGTGGCCTACGATAACGTCTGCCCGTTTTCTTGTTGTGAGTGTGGCAACACTTCCGTTATCGGCGTTGGTTATATGATTTAAGCTCGCGAGTGACGGCCACGCTACCGCAACTCTGCAAGTCGGCGTTGAGCCGAGGTTGCCCCACGTAACCTGTCCGGTAGTCGCCGGGCTAGTAATAAGCGTCGGGGTGAGTATGGTAGCTGTATAGCGGCATTGTGCCGATGATATTGGTGTATAAGCCATAAGTCACATCCTCGAAAGATGGCACAAAAAAGAACCCCCGATTCATTTGAGAGTTCTTTTTTACATCGTGAAGTAGTTACTTGCTACGCCGGGAAGGTTTTGTCATCGCGTCTTCGGTATCCATTCCACTCTTTAGTCTGTACCATAAAGTTGCATAGGAAACAACGCAGCGGGAATCTTCTACCCATGCAGAAATACACTTCGTCTCGCCAAATGCCATAATAAGGCGATTAGACCGAGTGTTTCTATTCTGCTGCTTACGTGTCGCCCACCGGCAGTTTGAAGGTTCGTAATTGCCGTCGTTGTTAGGGTAACGGTCGAGAGTTAGGGTGTCAGAATATCCGTTACTTATAGCCCACCTTTGAAATACTTCTGGATTATCTCGCCACTCATTGCAAACAGTGATGCCGCGTCCTCCATGAGCGTTGTAACCAGAATCATTCATATCGTAACAGCGGCTAATCATGTGTATCCAGCACTTATACAACCTATAATATTCACTAGTAGGTAAGCTATATCCATGCTTTGTCGACCAGACTTTAATCATTGCCTGCTTATAACACCCGCAAGATTTTGTGTGACCACTTACAATATCACGCCCAAATGCGATATAAATATTTCCACAATCGCACAGTAAAGAATATCGTGGTTTGCGATCGCCAAATGGGCTAGGTGTACGGTTCTGAACTGTGCCCCTACCCCATCTCATGCCGGCAGGCATAGTGCCTAGCGTGTAATTGACGCCATCTTTGAATCGCTGTATACTAGTTCTCATGCAATACCTCCTATCGGTATTTCATACGCCCCGTACAATCAGATTTTGTGCGGGGTAATTACTTTTGGTAGTATAACATGTTGCGCCTGGTTTTGTCAATAATCATCATACGAAATAGCGTCAGGAACAAGCTGGCCCGCAACAGCAAATATATTATCAGGCTCACTATCACCCCTACGCTCAAAAAGATAACCACAAAGGCGACACACCCCGTCAGCGGCCCAATCCGGTAGTGCAGTATTAACTGCCGTATATGTGATTGTAAATCCTAGGCAGTCTGTATGCGTACCAGATATATCAGGCCACAGTTGATCATCTTTCAAAAGAATCCTATTTGTGGAAGGGTCAGTGGTATATACATCAGTGCTGACGGTTGTGGTAGTGGCTGATTTGCGTCTTTCTATGATGCTTGTTACTGCACTCATCGGGCCGTAACCGAGCGTGATCGTGCCATCGACGTCCTGCGCGTCCAACCATTCTTGATATGTAAACACGGCTTTCCATGTTTGAGTGTCAGTTCCCACGCATAATGCTGAACGGGACAAAACTTCCAGCGCCATTCTTGCCCGCCGGATATACATGGCTAATAGTGTGTCGTCGCTTGAATTAACGTCTACGAGATGGGCCTTTACTAGCGCGGAGGACACAGGTTCTACGCTGCTATCACTGATTCGCGTAAGTTTCATATTACCCCCTTAATCTCCCCGCGCAGCATAACCACGCGGGGATTGCCTGTTCGCCTTACGTGGTGGCGGTGATGGCTGGTGCTGTTACCGGGGCCGTACTTGCACTATCGACGGTGGCGATAACGCCGACAACTCCGGCGCTGATAGTCGTGCCGGTGTACACCAGGCTAATGCGGACGTACCGCTTGTTGCCGATGTATCCGACTTTCTGCTCCAAGCTATCTTTGCTGGTGCTGTTAATGACGGTGAACGCGCCCAGTAGGTCACCAGCGGCGACGGTAGTGAATGCGCCCGTTGCGGTAGTGGCGCTCTCTTGAGCGACAATGGTCAGATAGTTGCTGCCGTCAACGCCGGTCAGCGCACTAACGATAACCTTGAGGTCAACGCCTGCGAAACCAACGGTGTCAATTATTGCAGACAACGTATTAGTATGGGCCAAGTCCTGCGGCTCCAGCAGTATTGTATCTCCTGTGTTGTGATAAATATCACGCATGTTATTTTCTCCTTATGAACGAAAGGGGTGAGGAGTTACCCCCACCCCGTATTGATTACTAGGCGGCCACCTGCCACTTGCTACCGTCGCTATAGAACAGTTTGCCAAGTCCAGTAGCGTTACTGGTAATGGCGTAGGTTCCTGCGGCGAGGGCCGTGGTAGTGGAATTGGCGGTTACGGCCACAGTGAGTGCCACCAGTGGGATTGTCCCGATAGTGACGGTAGCCCCCGTGGTCAGTGCTGTTACGGTAAGCTCGTTGAGCGTTTTCTGTGCGTCAACGACAAGCGCCTTGCTTGCGGCCACCGTACCGGGGGTAACAGCGGCCAGCTTGTTGATTTGCGCTGCGGTGGCGGTTACGCCAGCGGGGAATTGATTAGCCAGTATCGCACCAATCGCCGCCCCCGTGTAGTCAACCCCGCCCACATTATAAATGGCGCTATCCTGTATTGTTTGGATATTAACGCCATCGACATTCTTCATGTCGATTAGTGTTCCTGCGTTAGCCATAATTTACTCTCCTTAGGAAGCGGCGATTTTCAGTTTAGCAAAGGCCTCTGCGCGAACCACGTTGCCACCGATGCGCTTGCGGGCAAGGATGCGAACGTAGCCAGAAGTTGCCTGTGTATAGATGTCGCGGGTGAAGGTGAGCTGAGTGCGGTCCACTAGCCAGTAACCCCGTTTGAGGTCGCCGAACACGACCGGGTACAGACCAGCGCCAATGCTCGGCATATCCGGCACAATGATATACGGACGGTCAAGAATGGTATTCGGGATTGCGCCAGCAATGCCCGGTGCCCACAGATACTGGTTATTCCCGTCTTTCAGTTTTCGGATAGCAGACAACGTAGAGCGATTAAAAGCCCAAACGCCATTGCGCTGATATACGTCTTTGATGTTGTACATCAAAGAAATAAGCGGGTCGGCAGAAGGGATCGTGGTAGCAGCGCCAGACACGACTTCAGCGATACCAGCCGCATTCATGAACCCGAACGGCGCTCCGTTTATACCAGTGCCGGACACAACACTCGTGCCTTCCAGCAGGGTGAAGCTCTCGGTGATCTCGTCGCGAATCATACCTTCGAGGTCATAATCGCTATCTTCCAAGTCTTCATTGGACACGTCGATGATCGCATACATCTCACGAGTGAGAATCTTATCGCGCCCATACAGGGGGTTCTGGCTCTCTGTGCGGAGCTCAGTCTCGCCGACGAACCGGGCCACGGTTCCCTGCGTGCGTGTCGGCCAGGAGATTTCCTTTTTCGTAGTGGGCTTTACGGTAACAAGGCCGCGCACATCGCTGTACTCGTTAATGTTACGCATGATTGTGGACAGGTACTCTGGGCTTGCCAGATAGCCACCAGTCGTGTCGTTGGCTACGGTCATCCCCATCTTGATTTCGGAAGGCATATCCGGGGACAACCCCATGCGAATACCAGCGAAAAAGGCTTCTGTCTTCGCGTCCTTCGCGTCGGCGGTAGTGCCAGCGGATGTGCGATTCAGCTTAGTGATAGAATCTTCAAGGCGAATCAATTCTGCCTCAATCGCCCCCAGTTTTTCAGTCTGTATGACAGACTCTTTGCCCGTAGCCTCGATGGTAGCAAGCCGCTCATCGTTTGTGCGCTTGAACTCTGCGGTAGTAGCAGCAAGCTCCTCTACCTTTTGTACTAATTCATCCATTTAATTGCTCCTCTTACTTTGTGAGAATATCTATGCTGCGTTGTAGATTTGCAGCGATAGATGCGGCAGACTCTGCCGACATTGAAACGTTATCTACTTGCTGAGTGGTAGTGGTTTCCGGCTGCGACAAAGCAGTGGTCTCCGGCTCCGGCTCATCTATAGTATTTTCTGTGGTTGCCCCCATTTTTGCGGGGGTGTCGTTCATCATTCCTCGAAGTGTCTTCATGTGGGTTTGGATTTCAGACGCGCACTTGACAACACGGGAATGAATCCCCGCCATTGCCGCCGTGTTACGAGCTTTATCGCCACGACCCATCATTGCGCCATCGTACTCGACTTCGGCCTCCTGTGCCCCGCTAGACCCCTCTGTGTCGCTCTCTGCTGGCTCCGTTGCCTTCAATGCGAGTAATGCATCTAACCAAGTCAGCATTGCGGTTGCGTAGTCGCTCAATCCCTGTGTCACGGCGGCCTTAACCTGTATCGGGGTGAGCGTATCGTCGTCGGTTAGCTGGTAAATCAGTGAAGATAAAGCACTGTCGAGTTTGTAGCGTTCACTATCAAGGTCTCGCTCTTCTTCACGTACTTCAATCTCATTGAGAATATCGTTAAAGGTTTTCGCTAACGTGATATTTTCGGCTACTTCAGTATCAGGTTTCTCTTCGCTCATAACTGTGGTGATAACGGACGGCTCATTAGCAGGTACGTCAACAATGCCAACTTTCTTGAGGATAACTTCGCTTACGTGGTAGGCCCCATCTTTGAATGTGGCTTTACCTTTCGGCAACTCCACAACAACGGACAGGCCGGTAGCCATGCCATGTTCGGCGCGGTGCTTCAAACGCGGGTAAACCTCTTCACGGACATAGGTAGAATCCATGTTCAACATACCACGAGTGAGCGTCAAAACGTTGCCATCATAGGAAAACTCTCCTATGCCGACCTCTTTCATAATGCCCGAACCGTGGTCTATCTCAATGGGAACCTTTTGCCCACCTTCGTTAATCGTCTTTGTAAACGAACCGGCCAGCAGCACCATCGGAGGGTTAGTTGAGTTCAGCACTCCGCAGACGTGAGCTGTTCCGGTGATAATTCCCTCTTCGGAATCACTCACGCCCAAACTAATCTCAGTCACAATGTTATGCCTATTTTTGAGTATTGTTTGCTGTGGCATTAGTTGCCTCCTCTGCTACTGCTGGCTTATTATTATCGGGAACACTTCCGGGGGCTACCACAACGCGGCTTGCCCCTGTTTTGTCTGGTTGCGAGACTTCATTCAGCACAGTTTCGAGTGTTTGGCGGTCGCCGTCCACAAGGCGGGTGCCAATCTCATCCCAATCGTAGCCGAGTGTGTCACAAGCCTGCTGAAGGGTGATAATTCCCTTGTCTACGGCCTCGATAGTGCGGGCGTAAAGTGCGTCTCTATCTTCCTGCAACGCGCTGATAGCTTCTGTGTCAAATGCTATCCGTAAGTTTGGCGGATAATGACTCATCATTGGCTTAGCAAGCATCTTGGGAATTTGCCAATGCTGCAAGTGTCTTTGAACCCTAGTCAAAACAGGCAATATACTATCAGTAACAAAGCTCTCTTCGCTCTGTTCCTTATTCGCGTACTGTTCCGAACCGGGAATATTCAGTTTTTGCGCAGGGACACCTAGGACATTGCATATAGCCAAGGCTGCACGAACGTCCAGCTCACCCCACGCCATATCGGTAGGAGTCATGGTATCGCGGTCATATTTAA
>JGI24132J36420_10000386_pt1 | contig 21487 bp, 16 predicted proteins | sample BarGraNGADG00212_3_FD_36420 | JGI IMG/M metagenome (IMG submission 36420) | reverse complement strand
AACCGGTACTGGTACAACGAAATGCTTAATTATAAGTTTTATATGTTGCCCGGTATTCTCGGCATCCTTGTCACCGCCATCGGGTTTCTTCTTGCAGGTCTTAACGTGGTTAGGGAAAAAGAGATCGGTACTATTGAACAGATAAATGTAACGCCTGTAAAAAAGTACCAATTTATAATTGCCAAAATGGTCCCATTTCTGATTATAGGAATAATTGATCTTGCCCTGGGGATGGTATTAGGAAAAGTTATTTTCAATCTGCCATTTGAAGGAAGCATTTCTTTGCTCTTCCTTTGCGCATTTATCTTTATGATTGCAATTTTAGGACTTGCCCTTTTTATTTCTACTTTTTCAGATACGCAACAGCAGTTTATGTTCATAGCATTCTTCTGCATGATTATCTTCGTTCTTATGAGCGGGATTTTCACTCCTTATGAGAGCATGCCGATGTGGGCTCAGAAATTTAATCTTATCAATCCTCTTTCTTATCTTATGCGAATTAACCGGATGGTTATGCTGAAAGGATCAACTATCCATGATATCAGCAGGGAGATATATTCACTGATAATAATTGCTGTCTTCTTCACGNCTTTCGCGGTAAGACGGTACAGAAAAACGGCTTGACGTTATTTTATTGAGACCAATGCTTCGATCGGCCAGTGATCGGAAATATAGACCCCATGTACTTTTTTAACTATAGTGCTGTGTTCCAATACTTTCATGCCATCTTTTACAAAAATATAATCAATCCTTCCTGAGCCTTGCTTATCGGAAAAGCCATTGAAAGTATAACCAGGGCCATCAGGATTTTTATCAGAGATTAAATAGGAATCTTTAAGTAAAGGAACACTTTCATGCGGACCAGTCAGTATTGCATATCCCTTGCTTGTAGAAAGCATATTAAAATCGCCGGTGATGATGAAAGGAAATCCTTCTGAAATGCTGTCGACACATTGTAATAAAATTTCTGCGCTCTTAATTCTTGCAGAATCTGAATCGTGTGCAAAATGTGTATTAAAGAACAAGAAATGTTCATGGCTGTTTTTATCGACAAGCTCCATCCATGTCACGATTCGGGGCAGTGAGGCTCCCCATCCCATTGAACCGGGAACTTCGGGTGTTTCAGAGAGCCAGAATGTTTTTGTACGTACCATGTCGAATCGTTCCTTCCTGAAAAAGACCGGGTTCATTTCCCCTGCTTTTGCACCATCAGTACGCCCAACACCAACTGACCCATACTCATTCAAAACAGAATCGATCGATTCATACTGATGTAACAATACTTCTTGCATGCCAAGAACATCGGGCTTCTCATTCTTAATTAAATTGCAAACTATCGCTGCTCTGTTTGGCCAGGTATTAAGGCTGTCTTTCGGATTATCGTATCTGACATTCAGGGTCATCACTTTTATTNCGTCTTTATCAGAATTCCGTGAACAGGCAATGAATGAAATTAAAAAGATGACACCGGAAAANAAAATAAGATGTTTCATTATAGCCAAATTTTATTCAAATATAATCATCTGTTTAATAATATCCTCTTTTAATCTGATATGGTTATCCCGATCCCGCAGTGATATGGGTGTACCAATTATTTATATATTTGCAGAAGAAGATTTTAATTTACTATCGCCAATTTATTCATTGTGGTTTTCAGGGTTTTAGAAATCTTAATGGCATAATATTCTTGCCACAAAGAAGCAAAGGCATAAAGTTACGCAAAGATTAAAAAGGGTATTTATTTATAGTTTTTGTTAATGTCCGATATAATAAAGTTATTGCCCGACTCAGTAGCTAACCAGATTGCTGCAGGTGAAGTTATTCAGCGGCCGGCTTCTGTTGTTAAAGAACTGGTTGAAAACTCTGTTGACTCAGAGGCAAAAAATATTTTAGTGATTATAAAAGATTCAGGGAAGACATTAATACAAGTTATTGACGATGGCACCGGCATGTCGGAAACTGATGCCAGGTTATCCTTTGAGAGGCATTCCACTTCGAAGATTACCAAAGCTCAGGATCTTTTTGCTATCAGTACCAAAGGATTCCGTGGAGAAGCTCTGGCTTCAATTGCTGCCGTTTCAATGGTGGAGCTCAAAACACGGCGGGAAGAAGACGAAGCAGGGACATTGATTGTTATAAGTGGTTCAAAGGTTGAAACACAGGATCCGTGCAGCTGTCCAAAAGGTTCGAATTTCGCTATAAAGAATCTTTTTTTCAATATCCCTGCCAGAAGAAAGTTTCTTAAATCAGATAATACTGAGGTCAGACATATCATTAATGAATTCCAGAAGATTGTTTTAGCTCATCCCGATATACGATTTTCTCTTCATCATAATGATAATGAGATATATAATTTGATCCCCGGGAATAGCCGCCAACGGATTATCGGGGTTTTTGGAAAGCAGATCAATCATGAACTCATCCCTCTTGAGACTGAGACAAGTCTTATTAACATAAAAGGATTCATAGGCAAGCCCGAAAGTGCAAGACACACCTATGGAGAACAGTTTTTTTTTGTGAATAACCGCTTCATGAAACATCCCTATTTTCATAAAGCAGTTACAGAGGCTTATCAGAACATCCTTCCTGCAGAGGTTATCCCGTCTTATTTTATATTTATGGAGGCTGATCCCGCTTCAATTGATATTAATATTCATCCCACAAAAACGGAAATCAAGTTTGAAGACGAGAGATCTATCTGGCAAATACTTATGGCGTCAGTGCGGGAAGCTCTTGGCAGATTTAACATTGTCCCTTCCATCGATTTTGATAATGAAGCTTTGATCGATTTACCTGTAAGGAATTCTTCGACATTTATTCCTGAACCACCTGGTATTGAAATTAATACGCAATATAATCCTTTTGAAGGGGAGGAACTTCCTCATAATAAGAATGGATTAATTGAACGATTTGAAAGAGAAACCAACCTGAACTGGAAGAATTTATATTCCGCTCTTGAAAACAAGAATGAAAACCCTGAAAATGAGAATAATATCAGAGAATCGCAAAGAAAGTTCTTCCAGGTAAAAAACAAATATATTGTATGCTCTGTCAAATCGGGGTTAATGCTGATTGATCAGAAAAGGGCTCATGAAAAAATACTTTATGAAAGATACCTTGATTGCCTGAACAATAACAGACCTGTCAGTCAGACAAATATGTTTCCTGCCGAAATGGAATTAAATCCTGCTGATCTCTTCGTTTTCAAAGAGATTGAAGATGATCTGACCCTGCTGGGTTTCAGAATCAAGCATGCAGGGAAAAACAAACTGATCATAAATGGGGTTCCCGCTGAAAGCACCTCTTCTAATCCGGTTGAGAAGCTGGAGATATTAATCGAAGAGTATAAAAGCACTCAGAATGATCCCGCTACGGGAGCAAAAGAAAAATTAGCCGCTGCAATGGCCGGAGCTTCGGCAATTACTTACGGAAAGACTCTGACACAAAATGAGATGGAAGACCTTTTCGATACACTCTTTGCCTGCTCCTCTCCTAACTATTCGCCAAAAGGGAAACCTGTTATAAATATTTTAACGCTTGAGGAAATTGATAAGAGATTTAAATAAGAAATGTTATGACATGTTGTCGGTTGACATAACAGTTAATATATTTGCCCGGCAATTGATGTTAAAAAGAATATTTTAAAAATCTTCAGATGAACGGATACGGACGAGGTTTTTTCGGGTTACCCCCGGTAGTAAAGAATATCATCATGATCAACGTATTAATGCTTCTTGCTTATTATGCAGCAAGTAGTGTTTTTGGTATCGATCTTAACGGTCTCCTCGGTCTCTATTTCCCGAAATCGGACCATTTTATGCCGGTGCAGATTATCACCCACATGTTTATGCATGGTGGCTTCATGCATCTTTTCTTCAATATGTTTGCACTTTACATGTTCGGCCAGGTACTGGAAAATGTATGGGGTCCTAAACGCTTTTTTATTTATTATATGACATGCGGGCTGGGCGCTGCTTTTGTACATGAATCAGTTATTGCTTTTCAGTACAGTAAACTTATTCATGAAATCGGGCCCGATCAGCTCCAGATGGTTTTGAATGAAGGTTCAGCATACTTTAATGAGGGAAAAGTCTTTACCGACGAAGCTATGAAGAGCCTTCAGATGTTGCTTAATGTACCAACAGTAGGAGCTTCAGGAGCTGTATTCGGTATATTGCTGGCATTTGGTGTTCTTTTTCCAAACACTCAGCTGATGCTTCTTTTTCCGCCTATTCCAATAAAAGCCAAGTATCTCGTTATCGGCTATGGAGCAATAGAGCTTTATCTTGCTGTTACCCAGCCAGGAAGTAATATTGCCCATGCTGCCCATCTCGGAGGAATGTTATTTGGATACTTTCTGATAAGGTATTGGAGGAAAACAACTAACACATTGTATTGATGGGCATCTGGGACGACCTGAAGAAAGCTTTCAGGAATGGCACAAGCCTGACAAGGCTTATTTATATAAATATTGCCATATTCATTCTGATCTCTATTGCAAGTATTATTGGCTTCCTGTTTACTAATCCGGAAATTTCCGCCTCATTTCTAAACATTTTTTCGGTCCCTTCTTCCTTTAAAGTTTTTTTAACAAGACCCTGGTCATTAATCACATACATGTTTACACATAAAGATATTTTGCATATCCTGTTTAACATGTTGTGGTTTTACTGGTTTGGTACAATATTTCTTGAATATCTCGATCAGAGGAAATTGGTTTCGGTATATCTCCTTGGCGGAATAAGCGGCGCTATAGTTTATATTCTTTCGTTCAACATTTTCCCCGCTTTTACAGGATTGGTCGCTGAATCGGTTGCTATAGGAGCTTCTGCTTCTGTTATGGCCGTAGTAATTGCAATTGCAACTTACGTACCAGACTATACCATTCAGCTCTTCATTTTTGGAAGAATTAAGATCAAATATATGGCTCTGGCAATCTTTGTAATGACTTCAGTTATGGATTTTTCGATTAACTCAGGCGGTAAACTTTCACATATGGGCGGTGCGCTTTTCGGGTATCTTTATATCCTGAACTTAAGGAAAGGATATGATTTAGGGAAAGGTATCAACAGGTTAATTGACATCTTAGTTACATTCTTCAAACCAAAGAAGAAACTTAAAGTCACTCACAGAAAACCTGTAACTGATTATGAATACAATAAGACTAAAGCCAACCACCAGACAAAACTTAACAGCATTCTTGATAAAATTTCAAAAGGCGGTTACGACAGCCTTACCAAGGAAGAGAAAGATACCCTTTTCAAAGAGAGCTCAAAGAAAAATTGATCATACGATAAAGTACTTTCACATAATCTTTGAATAAGATTGTCAAAAATAACAACCCCTTAACAATTTTTCTACTTTATTAAGGTAATTTCGTAATTACGTAAAATTGCTTTGAGAAAACTTATTTATAAAACTATTCTGGCAGCAAATATCCTGTTTGCAATTTCACTCCTGATATCTTACCTTGCCGTTCATATCAGCCCTGACGTTTTTGCATTACCTGCCTTCTTTGGTCTTGCATATCCTTACCTTCTGCTTGTAAATATATTATTTATAATCACCTGGGCACTCTTATTAAAATTTGAAGCCCTCATTTCAGTTTTCGTGATAGCTGTTGGATTTAATCATTTATTGAATTACATAAAAATAGGGAAGCCCTTGGGAAATAAAGAAGGTACATTTAAAGTTGTGAGTTACAACGTGAGGCTTTTTAACTATTTTGAAAATAATAAGAACACTACTTCAGAGACGAGAGTGGTTAATTTTTTAAAAACTCAAAATCCTGATATCCTGTGTCTTCAGGAATTTTTAGTATTGGGGGATCCTGAACAGAAAGATCAAATGATCAAAAATGAACTTAATGGTAAATATTATTCACATATAAAGCTGATAGGAAGCGGTAAAAACAGATATTATGGTATTGCCACTTACAGCAAGTTCCCCATCATCAGGAAGGGAGAGATTATCCATTCCGGATCTTCAAGTCTTTCAATATTTTCAGATGTAGTTATAAAAAATGACACATTCAGGATTTTCAATAACCATCTGCAATCATTCCGTCTTAAGCGTATGGAACGTTCGTTTTTTGATGAGATGACTACTACTGATGATAAAGGAACAATCGGTGACATCAGAAATATATCAGTCTCCCTGAAAAAAGGATTTGCCCNAAGGGCGCATCAGGCACAGGTAGTTAAAGCACAGATTGACCTTTCTCCATATCCGGTGATAGTTACCGGCGATTTTAACGATACCCCCGTTTCTTACTCATACAGGAAGATCCGAAAAGGGCTTAATGATTCATTTGTCACATCAGGATATGGCGCCGGGTTCACTTACAGAGGCAATTACCCTCCCAACCGGATAGATTATATACTTTATGATAATGCCCTGGAAAGCAGGCAATTTGATATTATTAAGGCAAAATATTCCGATCACTATCCCGTTGTGGCCTGGCTCAGAAAGAAGAATTAGAATGGAAGTTTCCTGAAATCAACATTACCCCCTGATATTATCAGACCCACTTTTTTTCCACTGAAAAAACCGCGATTTTCCTTAATAATAGCAAGAACCGTAGCTGAAGAAGGTTCAATAATTATCTTCATCCTCTCCCACACCAGCAACATTGATTCTATTATTGATTCTTCCTTTGCAGTATAAATATCATCAACATTTTTGGTTATTATTGAAAAAGTCAGCTCGCTGAGCGAGGTAAGCAATCCATCGGCTACTGTCAGCGGATTAACTGAGGGAGTAAGCTTACCTGTTGTGAAAGATATATAAGCGTCATTTGCATTGAGAGGTTCCGCTCCGATAACTTTGATATTTTTGTTGATCCCTTTTACTGCAGTTGATGTTCCGCTCATAAGTCCCCCGCCACCTATCGGAGCCACAATAATTTCCAGATCGTTTCTCTTTTCAAGAAGTTCCAGTGCAGCAGTTCCTTGTCCGCAGATAACATTAAAATTATCATAGGGATGAACGAGTGTCGCGCCCTCCTTCTCCATGATGATCCGGCAGGTTTCTTCGCGTGCCTGAAGAGTTGGCTTGCAAAATGTTATTTCTGCTCCATACCCTGCAACTGCATTCTTTTTTACAACAGGTGCATTTTCTGGCATCACAATATTTGCTTTGACACCATTCATCCTTGCTGCCAGAGCAAGAGCAGCTGCATGATTTCCTGATGAATGAGTTACAACACCTCCTCTTTTTTCTTCAGAACTCAATGACATGACAGCGTTGGTAGCACCTCTGAATTTAAAGGCTCCAACCTTTTGGAAGTTTTCACATTTAAAAAAGAGATCGCATCCGAAGATCTTATTTAATTGTTGTGAACTGAGCACAGGAGTGTTATGAATAAATGATTTAATTTTCAGGTGTGCACTCCTGATATCAGATATTGTTGGCAGGCTCATTTTTNCGATTTTTTTTGANGATAAATTTAAAAATTTATTGATTCGTTTTGCCCCACCAGTCAGGGTGTACCAGTATTTGGATCCTGTCGCCGGGAACGCTCGATTTAAGTTTTTTCATAATTCCTGCCATACCTTCCGGATCATTCCATTTACCTCCTGAATCGGATAAATAGATATTAAATTTAATAAAATAGGCTTCATATAAGAATCTGAACTCTTTAAGACTGTGTAATCCCAGAGGATACTTTTTATCTTTGTATGTTACAGAATCTTTTTTGGCAAAATCCGAAAAAATCTGGTAATTAGTCACAGTTTCTTTTGCAATTTCAGAGCCGTGGGAAGCAGTTCCATAAATAGGTATTTTGAGCGACCTGTAAAATGAAAGCTCTTCACGGTTAAACCAGAAGGGGTCAATATTATAAAGGATCATAACTGCCAACAGGTCATTATGGATACCTATTTCAGCACCGGTTTTATGGAGCTCTTTGTACAAATACTCCATCCCCTGTGCTCTCGTAAAGCCGGAATTGTTGAAACTTCCTGCATATTCACTCGTTGCCAATAAAAAATAGGTTGCATGGAAACCCAGGCTCTTTTCAATATTTGCCATCTCCAATGCCTTGAAAGGATTAAAGTCAACATCATGCCGCAGACCGACAACCACTTTGGATTCGTTAAAAGTCTTACGCATTTCATTCAGTGGTAAGACTATAAACTTATCCTCTGACAGCTTAGTCAGTAATTCAAAGTACTGATCCCAATAGAATTGTGCCCTTGAATCATTTTTCTCCCTTATTGTCTTTTCCATTGCGGAATATGAAGGCAGATCTTTCTCGTATTTTTCATCTTCACAAAATGAGAATAGCGTAATGACACATAATAATGTGCAAAATCTTATAAATCTGATTCTCATTTGGTATCTATAAAAGTTCTTCAAATAAAGTTTTAAAGTTAGAAGAAAAAAGAATCACTNTCAANAAAAAAGCTGCCTCTCACGAAGCAGCTTTTATATAAACTGATAATTAAATATTATCCGAAAAGACTCCATGCAACTGTAACACCAGCCATAACAACAGCTACCATTGACATAAGTTTAATCAGGATGTTCATTGATGGGCCGCATGTATCTTTGAANGGATCACCTACGGTATCTCCAACAATACTTGCTTTATGGCATTCACTTTTCTTGCCGCCATAATTTCCTCTTTCAATGTACTTCTTAGCATTATCCCATGCACCACCTGAGTTATTGAGCATACTTGCGAGAGTAAAACCTGTAGTCATACCTCCCATTAGCAATCCAACAACTCCCGGCACACCAAAAACAATCCCTGTAACAACAGGAACAATTATAGCCATAAGAGCAGGAACAACCATTTCTTTCTGTGCACCTTTTGTTGCTATTGCAACGCATTTTGCATACTCAGGTCTTCCTGTACCTTCCATAATTCCGGGAATTTCACGGAACTGACGTCTTACTTCATCAACCATTCGTCCTGCATTCCTTCCGACAGCTTTCATAGCCATTGCAACAAATACAAAGCACATCATAGCTCCGATGAAAAGACCAGCGATCAATATCGGGTTGAAGAGTGAAAGGTTATAGGCCAAAACAAAATCTTTGACACCGGCATGCGATACTTCGACTGCCTGCTGACCTGCCTGAACAGTTGCCGGTACATGACTATGATAAAACATAACATCACCGATCTGCTTATAACCATCAACACTTTTGTCAGCAAGTCTTCCAAGCCAGAGTTTTACCTCTTCCATATAAGCAGCAACAAGAGCCAGTGCAGTAAGAGCCGCTGAACCAATAGCGAAACCTTTACCTGTAGCAGCTGTTGTGTTTCCAAGTCCGTCAAGAGCATCAGTTCTTTCCCTTACTTCTTCAGGAAGACCAGCCATTTCAGCGTTTCCACCGGCATTATCTGCAATCGGGCCGAAAGCATCGGTAGCAAGTGTAACTCCAAGTGTAGAGAGCATACCTACAGATGCAAAACCGATGCCATAAACTCCCATTGCAAAGTTATGGAAGCCACCTGCAAAACCGTATGCAGCAATAATACCTGCAACGATTGTTAAAACAGGAAGCCATGTTGAGAACATACCAACTGCCATACCTTCAATAATTACAGTAGCCGGACCTGTCTGAGACTGTTCAGCAATACCCTGTGTGGGTTTATAGCCATCGGAAGTATAGTATTCAGTTGCCTGACCAATTATTACACCTGCAACAAGACCTGATACCGCAGCGCCGAAAACACCCCAGGTAATCCAGTCAGCCTGAGCCATTACTGCTAAGACTACCAGAATAAGAGCTGAGCTTCCCCCTGTTCCAAGCAGAAGCGCTCTGAGAAGCGTTTTCGGAGAAGCCGATTCTTTTGTTCTAACCATATATATTCCGGCTATTGACAATAAAACTCCTATAGCGGAAACCAGCATAGGAGCTATTATAGCTTTAATCTGATAATCACTTTGTCCTACTATAGCAGGAAGGGCAGCACCAAGTGCAGCAGTTGCAAGGATTGAACCTGCATAAGATTCATAAAGGTCAGCGCCCATCCCGGCTACGTCGCCTACATTGTCACCAACGTTATCAGCAATAGTTGCCGGGTTACGTGGATCATCTTCAGGAATTCCTGCTTCAACTTTACCAACCAGGTCAGCGCCTACGTCAGCAGCTTTTGTAAAGATACCGCCACCAACACGTGCAAATAGCGCCTGTGTTGAAGCACCCATACCAAAAGTGATCATTGTTGCTGTAATCTCAACAAATTTCTGGTGTTCATCAATTCCCGGCTGCACAAATGTAAGNCCCAACCAGTTTAATCCTGTCACCATATGTTCCGGAGTAAATACTACTTTAGTCAGGAAAATAAACCATGCTGCAATGTCGAGGAGAGCGAATCCTACAACAACAAGACCCATAACTGCTCCGCTACGCAGAGCTACCTGTAATCCCTTGTTGAGTGATTTTGAGGCAGCCCAGGCTGTACGGTTTGATGCAAATGTTGCAGTTTTCATTCCCAGATAGCCACAAAGCCCTGAGAAGATACCGCCGGTTAAGAATGCCACCGGGACAAATGGGTTCTGAACACCCATATAAGCCAGTATTGATAATAGAACGACAAGAACTATAAATATCTTGCCGACAACTGTGTACTGGCTTTTCAGATAAGCCATTGCACCTTCTCTGACATATTCAGCAATCTCTTTCATCTTATCTGTTCCTTCCTCCTGTACCTTCATACCTTTGTAAAAGATCCAGGCGAACAGTAATGCCATGAGCGCCGAAATTGGAACAATCCAAAATAAACTACTAATCATGATATCTGTTTTTAAATTAATAAAGAATTTATGGTTAAAAATGAAAATTTTTCGCCGGTACAAAACTAAACTAGTTTTTTATTAATGCAAACGAAAAAACATATTCTTAAACCATGATCCTATTCATTAGAATGAATCTAAACAAGAACCTGATAATACAAAGTGGCGTCAGGAGAAATAAATATTCCCTTCCAGGAATTGATTTTAAAGTCAATTCCTCTTATTTTTTATCCCGGACATATTTATCCATCCAGTTTAGAACCTCCCAGTGTTTATGAAGAATGGTCTCACGCGCTGCATAACCATGGCTTTCATTTGGTAAAAGGACAAGCCTCGCTGTTGCACCAAAACCTTTCAGCGCTGCATAGAATCTTTCGCTCTGGATAGGGAAAGTACCAGTGTTGTTATCTGCAATACCATGAATGAGCATTATTGGATCCTTAACTTTATCAGCAAGCATGAAAGGCGACATACCATTATATATATTGGGAGCATCCCAGTAGGTTCTTCTTTCATTTTGAAATCCAAAAGGGGTCAGAGTCCTGTTATAAGCACCGCTTTCAGCTATCCCGGCTGCAAATAACCTTGTATTCGCAAGGAGATTTGCTGTCATGAATGCTCCGTAAGAATGACCGCTTACCGCAACTCGTTTCGGATCAGTAACTCCCATTTCAACAGCTTTGTTTATTGCACCTTCCGCGTCGGCAACAAGCTGTTCAATAAAAGTATCATTTGGTTCGCTTCCTGAAACCCCGACTATCGGAAATGCTGCGTCCATCAAAACGGCATACCCCTGGGTTACATAGACCAGGGCTGAAGCCGGACTAATTCTGGTAAAAGTAAACAGAGAACCACTAACCTGTCCGGCCGTCGAAGCGTCGTTGAACTCACGGGGATAAGCCCATAGTAACGATGGTAAAGGTCCATCTTTCTTTCTGTCATAACCGGAAGGCAGATAAAGTGTAAACGAAAGATCAATACCATCCTTCCTCTTATATTTTACCAATTCCTTTTTTACACCGGCCAATTGAGGATAAGGATTCTCAAATCGTGTAACCTGTGTAAGCTTCCCGTTCTTCAGGCTTCTTATAAAATAGTTTGGCACATCAGTAACCGATTGCCGGTTTGTAAGCAATAGTCCTTTTTTTATATCAAGTAATGATGTAATAGTCTCATAATATGGAGCTTCAGATCTCCAGAGTCTTGTTGTCTTACCGGTTGCCACATCATATTTATCAATGAATGGGCGGTCTCCTTCAGAGGAAGCGCCATCGCCTGAAAGAAAAAGTGATTTTCCTTTATCAGCAAACAGGAGAACCCCTCTCCCATAAAGATTTGGTTCAGTCATAAATCGCCCCGGATTTCCATAGCCATCATCGCTATTAAATTCCTGCAATTTCTTTTTCGTTTTTTGGGGATCAGCCGGATTGAAGGAGCTGGTAACCCGTATCCTCGTTTTGCTGGACCCTTCGGAAACCAGAGCAAAGTCTTCCTTTCCCCAGGTAATTCCGCTTAATCTCTTCTCCGTCGCAATAAATTTAACCGGGGAATCTGTAAATGGAGACTGCAACAAATAAACCTGATCATGATATTGCATTTCCTTTTTGAAATCGCCTCCATCGAGGGCCTCCACCCAATAAACAGTTGAAGGATTATCTGAACGCCAGTTATATGACCTGGGGCCGGGCAGAACGGCATCATAATCTCTGGGATAGTTCTCGATCAGAGGTTCTTCAACCAATGTTTTCACAACATTTCCTTTGAGGTCCCATATCTGGGTTGTCGAAGGAAAACTGTTGAAAGGAACCAGGTAAGAGAAGGGTCGGTTAATCAACGTTATCATAAAATATTTCCCGTCAGGCGACGGTGAGATATCTGTTATCATTCCGGGCTTCCCGACATTTATTGATTTTACACCATCCCAAAGTATTAGCTGGGATTTTGCATAAAATTCAAAATTCAGCTCATCCACAGGATCTTTCAGCAGATCCTGATAAGTAGCTACCTGTCCCTTTTTGCCCATATTTTCCTGAACAACAGGTCCTTCCGGTACATTACTTCTCACAGGCCTGCTACCTCTTCCGGGATCTGTAACATAGTACAAAATGCTGGCATTATCCGACAACCAGTTAGCAGGATTACCAAAAACCAGATTAATTCCTTCTGAAATTTTCGAAGCTTTTAAGGTAAGCATATCACAAAACCATAACTCGATTGTTGCAGGTTTCCTGTTTGTGAAAAGAAATTTCTTACTGTCCGCCGACCAGAGAGGGTATCCGAGAGAAGGATTATCCGGCATTCCGGCTATATCCCTTATATCAGTACCATCGATATTCATTATCTTATAACTTTTATTATATGTCTGCCTGCTGGGACCGTTAATCGCAGGATCTATCCTCAGCCCTGCCAGCCTTAACTCCCCGGCAGAAAGCTCCTCTACTGTTATAATGTTCGGTCTTTCAACCAACACGATTTTAGATTTATCGGGACTCACAGATATTGATGGAGTCTGAGGGGCATCAACAATTCTAACAATTTCAACAGGAGGTAACTGATATTTCAGGGACTCCTGAGCAGATGTATCCGGTACAGTAAATAAAACCGCTGACACAAAAAGTAAACATTTTCTTACCATAATGAAAAGATTATTGGATGATTTTAAGTTATCAAAGATATCAATTTGAGAATTTCATATTATGTTTTTTAAATAGTTGCTCGTTATTTAACATAACTGAAATTTAGATTTACTATTTTTGCCCCGATATGAGAAATTACCTGTTTTTTTTAATTAATACAGACTCAAAAGAATAAAGATGGATAATTTTTTTGATGATAAAATATCAGAAAGACTCGGTGGTTCCAACTTTGGGAAATCGACTGAGATATACAAATTTGAAATAATCAAAAGAGCAAAAGCAGCAGCAAAACAAGCTCACCCAGAATTGGATTTAATCGACATGGGAGTTGGAGAACCTGATTGGCCTGCTGACGCTCTGGTTGTAAAAGCNCTGGCAGAGGAAGCAGGGAAACCTGAAAACAGATGGTATGCAGATAACGGGATCCCTGAGTTTCAGGAAGCAGCAGCATCTTATCTTGAAAAGGTATACGGACTTTCCGGCTTAATACCGGCAGAGAACATAATTCATGGTATCGGATCAAAACCGGTACTTGCCATGCTTCCAATTTGCTTTATCAATCCCGGTGATGTATTACTTACAACAGTTCCTGGTTATCCGGTAACAGCAACTTATACAAAATATCTGGGGGGAGAAGTTTTTAATCTGCCTTTACTGGAATCAAATTCATTTTTCCCGGATTTGAATTCGGTCCCCAAACCAATTTTAAAAAAAGCTAAATTATTATACTTGAATTACCCGAATAATCCGACGGGTGCAGTGGCGAGTATCGAGTTCTTTGAACAGGTTGTTGATTTTGCCAGGAAAAACAATATAATCGTAATACATGATGCCCCTTACAGTGCATTAACATACGACGGATATAAACCATTAAGTTTTCTTTCTGTCAGGGGAGCTATGGATGTTGGTCTGGAAGTTCATTCAATGTCAAAGGCTTTTAATATGACAGGATGGAGATTAGGGTTTATTTGTGGGAACAGCAAGGCAGTAAAAGCTTATGCTACTGTAAAAGATAATACAGATTCAGGGCAATTCAGGGCAATTCAGAAGGCAGCAATCCAGGCATTAAAACACACAGAAATAACTGAAAAAACTGTGGTTAAGTACTCCAGAAGATTTAACCTGCTGGTGGATGCACTTAATGAATTGGGATTTGATGCCAGGAAACCAAAAGGATCATTTTATTGTTATGTAAAAGCTCCTTCAGGTATTGAGAATGGCAAAATCTTTAATTCAGCAACTGAATTTTCGGAATTTCTTATACGTGAATCATTAATATCTACCGTCCCATGGGATGATGCCGGAAAATTCATTCGATTCTCTGTAACCTTTGAAGCAGATACAACTCAAAAAGAGATAGCTGTAATTGACGAAATGAAAAAAAGAATGAAGAAACTAAAATTAAAATTCTGAAATAGCCGAAGATCGGGTATTTAAGAGTTTTATTATATAATGTTTAGAAGAGAATAGAGTGATAAATGTTACTAATCGTTAAGTATTTTTATTATATATTTGTGTACAATACAAACTGAGCCTTATAAATGCCAAAGATATCTGCCGTAATAATTACTATGAATGAGGAGGTGCTGGTTGAAAGATGCCTTCGTTCTCTTGATGGTGTTGCAGATGAAATTGTTGTAGTCGACTCATATTCAACCGATTCCACTGAGGCTATTTGCAAAAAATATAATGTCCGGTTTGTACAACATCCCTTTAACAGTTTCAAGGATCAGAAAAATTATGCTGTTTCTTTAGCTTCCCATAAATTCATTTTATCACTTGATGCTGATGAAGCCCTGAGTGAGGAGCTCCGTAACTCTCTGATTCAGACAAAAAATAACCTGAAATTTGATGGTTACTTTTTCAACAGGTTAAGCAATTACTGTGGACAATGGATTAAGCATTCAGCATGGTATCCCGACAAACAATTACGGCTTTTTAATTCAGAAAAAGGTAATTGGGGTCCATTGAATGTACATGAAAGTTTTGAAATGGAAAATGGCAGCCATATAGGTAAATTAAAAGGTGATTTGCTGCACTGGCCATGCACTTCCCAGAATGAACTCTCGGAAAAAATCAATAATTACTCCGATATCGCTGCCAAAGATTTTTATAATGCAGGAAAGAAAGCATATTTTTTTACTCCGTTACTACATATGATATGGCGGTTTATCCTGACATACATTATTCATTTTGGTTTTCTCGATGGCCATAGTGGTTATATTGTCTGTTCTGCAGGTGCATATTCCAGCTACCTCAAATATTCAAAACTGAGGAAACTATATAGAAAGGAAAAAGAATAAATAAAGTCATGGACTTTGAAGAAGATCTTAGAAATTCACTGAAAATACTCAAAGAAGGTAGAGTGATCCTCTATCCTACAGATACGGTTTGGGGGCTGGGATGTGATGCGACCAACTCCTCTGCAGTGGAAAAAATTTTTACAATTAAATCAAGAAGTGACAACAAAAGTCTTATTATTCTGGTCGATGGAGATCAGATGCTGGAGCGGTATGTCAGAGATATTCCTGAAATTGTTTTTGAGCTTGTAAATGTTTCTGACACTCCTCTTACCATAATCTACCCAAATGGTAAAAACCTGGCCCCGGGCGTTTGCAATGCTGATGGTTCTGTAGGGATAAGAATTTGTCGCGAGATCTTTTGCCAGGAACTGATAAAACGATTCCGCAAGCCAATAGTCTCAACCTCAGCCAATATCAGTGGAAATCCAGCTCCTTCAAATTTTGATGAGATAAAGAGCGATGTATTTAATTCTGTTGATTATGTAGTAAAGTTCCGTCAGGAAGACCGGCAAAAACATTCAGCTTCACCGGTCATCAGAGTGGAACAAAACGGAGTAATCAAGTTTATCCGGAAGTGATTTATCTGGATCTTACATGACCCGATCCGGAAACTCTTGCATTAAGGCGCGGACTCCCTGAATATGTAACATTGCCACTTCCGGAAATGCTGGCATCAAGTGATCCTGTTACATTGCAGCTGCAATTTCCGCTACCGGATACGCTAATATGCAGGTCTTCAATCTTTACTGAATCACCGAAAAAATTACCTGATCCGCTAATTGAAATATCAGCTTTACTGACGTTCCCATTGCCACCAAGGTTAATATTCCCCGATCCTGAAATGCCGCAGTTAAGATCAGTTACATTTAAATCCGCTGTCAATAATTTACCGCTTCCGCTAACACTCAAGTCAAGGGCTTCACTTTTTAAGGCATCTTCTATCTCTGCCTTTCCTGAACCGGATACTCCTAATCCTTTAATTTCCGGCATTGTGATATACACTGTCACTCTTTCATTCATTCCAATACGCCAATTCTCCTTTTTTATGACCAACCTGCCTCCCGACACTTCTGTGATGATCTCGTCAAGATAATTTTTGTTTCCTTCAAGAACGACCTGAAACTGAGGACCAAATTTAATAAACAATTCACCTGCTACTCCGAAGTTTACTTTGGTAAAACCTGTTAGATTCCTGGTTTCCTTTACAACAGCCTGACCAGAAGAAAAACTGGTGCAAAGAGCCATAGTTATAAAGAATGACGTCAAAAAAACTGCCTTTTTCATTTCAATATGGGTTTAATGATAGATTAATTTTACCAAAAGACAGATAATTTTTCAATTAGCTGCACATATCAAGTCAAAAAACAGAATTGTAAAACAATTAATTGATCTCAGTCAGCCCTTCAGGAAGATCCATAGTAATGATTTTGTTTTCCGGATCCATTTTAACGATAAAATTCTCATGAAATGGTATCAGTATCTCTTTTTGGTTATCAGATACGACACTAAGCAACCACTGCCCTGGGTTTTGAATAACATCTTTAACCACTCCCAGCAACATGTCATCCTGTAGAAAAACTTTATAGCCTTTTAAATCCACGTTATCATCCGACAGGCTATGAGGGTTTTTCAAAGTCGTTAAAAACACTCTGCATCCCTGAAACTCATTGATTTTTTCAAAAGAGCTATAATCTTCAAATTTTAATTTGAGGATGCCGGCACCGGCATATTCTGAATGAGATATAAAAAAAGGAACCGGTCTGCCCTGGATTTCCAGGAAGACCGATTCCATTTCCGGTATATTTTCAATAAAGGACTTTTCTAACTTTAATGTTACAGAACCATCATAGCCATGGATCTTTATGATCCGTCCCAATAATATCTCTTTAGTATAAGTCATAGGATCAAAGATCCGCCTGACCTCAACTTATTCCTGAGGTTTATTTTCGGGGATCTGTTCTGTTGATGATTCTGTAGAAACAGGAGGAGCATCAGGAGTCTCTGCAGCAGGAGTCTCTTCTTCAGCAGGAGTCTCTTCTTCAGGCTCAACTATTGCTCTTGCTGCGGCATCTGATTTCGCTGCAAGTTCTGCTTTTCTCTTTGCTAGCTTAGCGGCTCTTGCCTCGTTTATACGTTTTTCATTCTCAAGCTTTTCCCCTAATTCATCATCCATAGATTTTTCGAGGCCTGATTTCTTTGCTTCAATTTTTGCTTCATTCTGCTTCATCCACTCGTCAAAACGCCTGTTGGCTTCAGCTTCATCAAAAGCACCCTTTTTTACACCTTCGAGAAGATGCTTTTTTATCAGAACACCCTTAAATGAGAGGATAGTTCTGCAAGTATCTGTAGGTAACGCGCCATTTTGCAGCCAACCCAGCGCTTTATCGAAGTCGAGTTCGATTTTTGCCGGATTAGAAACCGGATCATATGACCCGATTTTTTCAATATATCTGCCATCCCGTGGCGACCTGCTATCTGCTACCACAATATGGTAGAAGGCCAGTTTCTTACGGCCTTTCCTAGCTAATCTGATTTTAACTGCCATTAATTCTTACGCTTAATTATTTAATCTGTTTTAAAATTGTGGCTGCAAAGATAACAGTATTATTTAAATGAACAATTCAGAAAGTAATAAAAAAGGGCAGATAACTGCCCTTTTTTAAATAGACCATTATTTTATTAGTATCCCGGATTCTGGTCGCTGGGTCCTAAGGATTTATTTGCATCCATTTCAGCTTCAGGTATCGGGAAAACCATTCTCCAGTCATAAGCCGGAAGAGTAAGGAAGGGACTCCATTTTGGACCTTCAACATCCGGACGGTTAAGCGGTGCGCCAGTCCTTAGAAGATCTACAGCTGCAAAGCCTTCACCTACAAGCTCTTTACGACGCTCCATCATAATCTCGTCAATCAGAGTAACACCCGTGCTTACAGATTTAACAGCGCTTGCAGATGCCCTTTGCTGTATAAGGAACAATGCATCCTGTGCTGCAGCATAATCCGGAGAAGTTTTTCTCGCTTCACACTCTGCCTTTATCAGAATAAGCTCAGAAGTACGCATCAATGTTGGCTGAGCCAGACCCACACTACCGGAATTCTCTCCAGGAACCGCATCCATTCTTGGGAATTTACCATAAAGTGAGATGATTCCCGGACGATACCATTCGTTAGTGTTGTTAGGATCGAACATGGTTACCGGATCGATCGGGCCACCGGCAGCTGTATAGCCAAGTACTTCAGCTTTACTAACCTCAAGAGATCCTTCAAAGTGATACACTTCAGAGATATAGTCTTTTAAGTAATTATTGGTAGCGTCATCATTCAGGTAATAGAATAATGGTGTAATGAACCATTTTCTTCTTATATCGTCGGGAGCAAACTTACTTACGAAATCGGAGTTAACAAAGGCATTTCCGTATCCCTCGGGATGATCATAATATGAGGATAGAGCCCAATAAATCGGGTAGTCATCAGAGTTGAACGGGTCAACAAGAATTGACTCTTCGTTTGGATGAGAAAATCCTTTTACATAATCTGCCGCATTTGTGTTTAAGGCAGGAGCATCTGCTATTGCCGCATTTACATAAGTCAAAGCGCCGGTATAGTCTCCCTTTGCAAGAGCAATCCTGGCAGCCAGCCCGTTTGCAAAACAAGCTGTAATTCTTGTTGAACCAGAACCATTTTCCAGCAGCGGCAGATCAGGAATTGCAGATGTCAGGTCAGCTTGCATAAGGGTATAAACGTCTTTTACTTGACCACGTGGGTTTGATACCTCCGGGTTACTGACCGTATATACAGGTACTCCGGGACTTTCACCTGCATCTTTGGTATATGGCTGGCAATAAAGAGTAACCAGACCATAATATGCCCATGCACGAATGGTTTTTACCTCTGCAACATAGGCTTTATTTCCTGCTTCATCCCATGGAAGCGTTGCATTTATTGCAGTATTACAGTTCTCAATAACCTGATAGAGATACTCCCAGTATGAAGAGGGTCCTCTATAGTCAGTATTTGAGGCAGTCCATTGAAAATTATAAGTCTGAACCCACCAGCTCCAGTTTAGTTCCTCTGCCAGAAACACATCATTGCCTCTGAGATCGTTGGTAATCGTCAGAAATGAACCGTTCAGTGTCTCACCGGTAATAAGGTCGTAAATACCATAGAGAACTGCCATTGCATTTTCGGGTGTTGAAAAGGCCTTTGTATCTTCAACACGGTTGGTAGGATAATACTCGAGAAAGTCTTTCTTACAACCCGGTATGAATACAATTGTTAAAATAATTATTGATAATATTTTTTTCATGATTATAAATTCATTAAGGTTAGAAACTGATATTTACTCCAAATGTCACCGTTCTGACATTAGGCACTAAATTGGTAGCAGTTGTACCGGACAAACCCTGTTCGGGGTCGTTACCTTCATATTTTGTCAGAACAAAAATGTTATCGCCATTAATGAACACCGAAGCTGCCTCAAGTTTTATTTTATTTATCAGGCTCTTTGGAAGTGAATACGAGAGGTTAACATTTCTGAGTCTCATGAATGATCCATCCTCAAGAAACCTTGATGATATGGCATTCGACTGTGAAGCATTGCTGTAAATGAATTGTGGTACATCTGTAATATCACCAGGTTTCCGCCATGATTCAAGCACTTTTTTATTCAGTTGCAATCCATATCGGGTGCCATCATTCATAGTTTGTTCCATAAGGCTGTTATATATCTTTCCCCCGAGGCTCCAGTAGAGCTGGAATGAGAAAGAAATATCCTTAAATAAAGTAAATGTGTTGGTAATTGAACCATAATAATCCGGAATCGATTTACCAAGTTCATACCTTGAAGCTTCAGAATAATTTTTAGTAGTCTCTTTTTGGCCTGTCGCATCCCCATTACCATCCAGAACATCTTTATTCCACATTGCTGTACCATCTGCCTGATCTACACCGGCATATTCTCTGAGATACCATTCATAAAGGCTGTTACCGACAACCCAGCGTTTATTGCTGTTTATAATTTCCGGCTGAGATAGAGCTGTAATTTTATTTTTATAGTGCGAAACATTGAAATCTGTCAGCCATACAAAATTTGTTGCCGTTATGTTTGTAGAGCGAAGTTCAACCTCAAATCCCCTGTTGTTCATTGCTCCTATATTTTCAAGCTTGGTTGTAAAACCTACCGAAGGAGCCAGAGGTCTGTCCAGAAGAAGACCATCTGTATTCCTGTCGAAATATTCAACAGTACCTCTTAATTTACTAAAAATACCAAACTCAATACCGACGTTCATCTCTTTGTTTTTCTCCCATGTGAGGCCATAATTTGAAAGACTGTTATGAGTCATCCCAACATTATAGTTGTATACGCTGCCTAATCCGAATGTCGGATAATAGGCATATTCAGGTATGGCCTGGTTTCCGCTTGTTCCATAACTTGCCCTGATTTTCAGATCATTAAGCCATGATACACTTGAAAGAAATGATTCCTGGTTAATGCGCCATGAACCGCTGACCGACCAGAAATCTGCATAACGTGTAGTCGGGCTGAACCTTGAAGAACCATCGCGGCGGTATGAACCTGACAGATAATATTTATCTGCAATGCTATAGTTCAGCCGGCTCAGGTATGATATCATTGCATTTTCAGTTGTCGCTGAACTGATCTCCATTGGCTTTCCTGCTATACTCAATTCATCAGATAAAGGCACATCATATCCTTGTCCCGATGCAAGAAGGGTTCTTTGATTATAATACTCTGTCTCATATCCGATAAGAAAGTTCAAAGTGTGATTACTTAACAG
>JGI24132J36420_10000384_pt1 | contig 21552 bp, 19 predicted proteins | sample BarGraNGADG00212_3_FD_36420 | JGI IMG/M metagenome (IMG submission 36420) | reverse complement strand
TCCGATATTCATAAAATAAAGAGAGATGTGAAGCTTATCGTTGCCGGTGAGTTTTATGAAGATGATTCCCCATACAGAGAATTAGTTAAGAAGTATAATCTCGAAGAGGATGTCATNTTTTTTAACCGTTTCATTAACGATGATGAAGTCAGTTTATTCTTCAGCTTGGCCGATCTTGTAGTTCAACCATACAAAAGTGCGACACAAAGTGGTGTTACTCAGATTGCATATCATTTTGAAAAACCAATGCTTGTAACTGATGTCGGCGGTTTGAGTGAGATTGTTACTGATGGCAAATGTGGCTATGTAGTAAAACCTGAACCAAAAGCTGTTGCTGAGGCTGTTATTGACTATTTTAAAAACAACAGAAAGAAGCAGTTTACTGAAGGAATAATAGAAGAAAAAGAGAGATTCACATGGAATAAATTGACAGCTTCAATAACAGAGGTCTATCTTAAGTGTAAGATGTAAATAATTAACTATCAGGTAAATAGTAAGATATATGATAATTAGAAGTAAAGCTCCGTTACGACTTGGTCTTGCCGGAGGAGGTAGTGATGTTTCTCCTTATTCGGAAATTTATGGGGGAGCTGTCTTAAATGCAACAATTGACCAATATGCTTATTGTACTATCGAAGAAACATTTACGAACTCAATTGTAATTAATGCTTCAGACTTAAACCTGAAAAAAAAATATCCCTCTGTTCTGACTTTGCCAATTGATGGGGTTCTGGACCTGCACAAAGGTGTTTATAACAGAATAGTTAAGGATTTCAAAATAACAAAACCATTGTCTTTCAAAATTACTACATATTGTGATGCGCCTCCCGGAAGCGGTCTGGGTTCCTCATCAACAATGGTGGTTGCTATTCTTAAAGCATTTACCGAATGGCTTAATCTGCCTTTGGGTGATTATGACATGGCATATTTAGCATATCAGATTGAGCGGATAGATCTTGGACTTAATGGCGGGAAGCAGGATCAGTACGCTGCTACTTTTGGAGGATTTAATTTTATTGAGTTTTACAAAGACGACAAAGTAATCGTAAATCCATTGAAGATGAAACGTTGGATAGTGGATGAACTGGAAGTTTCAATGGTACTTTTTTATACAGGGGCCTCCAGGTCTTCTGATAAAATTATCAGGGAACAACAGGAAAATACTCAACAAGGGAAAAGGCTCCCCACTGAAGCCACCCACAGGATTAAGCAAAACTCTTATATTATGAAAGATTTCTTACTTAAAGGCAATATTGTTGAATTTGCNAAAGCCTTAGGAAAGGAATGGGAGAACAAAAAGAANATGGCCACATCTATTACAAATGATAAAATCGAAAAAATCTATGAAACTGCATTAAAATCAGGTGCATATGGAGGTAAGGTTTCGGGTGCCGGTGGGGGTGGATTCATGTTTTTTACTATTGATCCGGTTAAAAGGCTGAAGTTAATCAGCAACTTAAACAAGTTTAACGGCAATGTGCTGAATTTCCATTTTAGTGATAACGGCTGCCATGCGTGGAGAGTAAATGAAAAGTAAAAAATAGTTACATGAATTGTTTTTGCAACTCAACCCTTTAAAATAATGGAAGCAATAATTTTGGCAGGAGGATTAGGAACCCGATTAAGTAAAGTTATTCCTGATGTTCCCAAACCAATGGCTCCAATTAATGGTAAACCGTTCCTTTATTTTCTTCTTCAGTGGTTAAAGCAATATCCGGTTGATAAACTAATTCTCTCTATCGGTTATAAGTCAGAATCTATTATGAAGTATTTTGGAGATTCATTTTGCAGCATCCCTGTTGAATATGTAATAGAAGAAAAACCATTAGGCACCGGCGGAGCAGTCATATCTGCCCTTCAAAAGACTTCAGACAGTAATATTCTTATTTTAAATGGAGATACTTATTTTCCAATCGACCTTAATAAATTTTATTTGTCGCATGTTAAAAACAACTATCTGTTTTCTATCGCATTAAAAAGGATGCAAAATTTTTCCCGATTTGGATCAGTCGAATGCCGTGAAAATGTGGTCATAAAATTTAATGAAAAAAAATTCTGTTCTGACGGCCTTATAAACGGAGGTATTTATTTAGTGAACAGGCAATTTTTTGAATTAAAAAAATTACCTGAAGTATTTTCTTTAGAGAAAGAAATATTGGAAAAGGAAGCCGGGTCATCTTTATTAAAAGGNATAATATTTGACAATTTATTTATTGATATAGGTATACCGGAAGACTATGATAAAGCAGGATCTTTTTTGAAAACCTTGTAAGAACTGTTTATTTAAATGAATAAAGCGCTTTTTTTAGACCGTGACGGTGTTATTAATATTGATAAAAGACATTTATATCTTAAGGAAGATTTTGTGTTTACCCCTGGCATTTTTGATTTATGCAAAAAATATCTTGAAGCGGGATATATCATTCTGGTAATCACTAATCAGGCGGGAATTGCTAAAGGTCTTTTCACTAAAGAAGATTTTCTTAAACTTACTGATTGGATGATTGGTCAATTTCTTAACAATGGGGTTATTATCTCAAAAGTTTTTTACTGCCCTCATCATCCGGATATCACAGGATTTTGTGAATGCCGCAAGCCTAATCCGGGAATGATCCTTCAGGCGGTAAAAGAATTTAATCTTGACATTTCCGAATGTGTTCTGATAGGAGATATGGAAAGCGATATTGAAGCAGGAAGAAAAGCCGGGATACCGGAACCAAATCTGCATCTTTTCTTCAGATATTCACCTTATCCTTAATTAGATAGCTATTTCTTTCTGACGAGGTACGGTTTATAAGCTCACCAAGGAATCCTGTCAGGAAAAGAATTGATCCAATTATCATTACAGCAAGCGCAATATAGAAATAGGGACTTTCGGTAACAAGGGGAATTCTCAGATGCTGGTGGATAAGCACAAGTTTCCTGATGCCAAGATAGCCTGCCATTACAAACCCGATCAAAAACATAATTGTGCCAATTGATCCGAAAAGATGCATCGGATTTTTCCCGAAACGTGTAATAAAACCTATTGTCAGAAGATCGAGATAACCCTTAACAAATCTGTCGACACCATATTTAGTCACCCCGTATTTTCTCGCCCTGTGTTCAACAACTTTCTCTCCGATATTATCGAATCCGGCTTCTTTAGCAAGCATTGGTATGTAGCGGTGCATCTCTCCAAATACCTCAATGCTTTTTACAACCTCATTGCGATATGCTTTCAGGCCACAATTAAAGTCATGCAGTTTAATTCCTGACGAAAGTCGTGCTGTTCCATTATAGAATCTGCTTGTCAGCCGTTTTATGAAAGGATCATACCGTTTCTTTTTCCAACCCGAAACAAGGTCATACCCGTCTTCTCTTATCATCCTTACAAGTTCCGGAATCTCATCCGGACTATCCTGAAGATCTGAGTCCATAGTAATTACAATATCTCCAACCGATTCACTGAAGCCCGTATAAAGTGCAGCAGCTTTACCATAATTCCTTCTGAATCTTATTCCTTTTATGAAATTCTTTACCTCTGCCTGACCGGCGATCTTTTCCCACGATGCATCATTGCTTCCGTCATCAATAAATATGATCTCAAATGATAGCTTATACGAAATACAAACCCTCTCAATCCATTCTGATAATTCCCGGACTGATTCCTCTTCATTATAAACAGGTACAACAACCGAAAGATCCATTGCGCCCTATTTCTTATTGGTTTGAAGGGGTTTCGATAAGAGGATTTCCTTCTTTACGTACGAAAATCCCTACAATAAGTGAAATTATTATTCCCCATATCATACTACCGAAAATGCTTACAGGAGCCATAATTGCAGGTTTCATTATTTTTGACTGGANNGCCATTCCGGNATCAACCTGTGCCTGCGTTAATCCTTTTTTCAGCATCATCTCTTCGGTAAATGCAAGTTGCTTATTTATTAAGCCTGGATCAATAACACTGTAGAGAATATAAGTAAATATTGCAATTAAGATTGCATAGTAGAGGCAAATTATAACACCTGCACCAAACGCCTGGCCATAAGTTATATTACCATGCAGAAAATTATCGCGATAGGACTTTACAAGAAAATAAAGTATAACTATCTGCAAAAAAATAAAAACATATCCCTGTATCTTATTGAATGAAAGATCAAGAAAATAGATCACCAGGGTATATACAATTCCAATCAGGCCTAAAATAAGGCCATTGGTAAGGTTTGCTTTCCAGACATTAACATTTTGTTCCATAGCATCAGGTATTTTATTGAAAGGTTATTTATATAACAAATATAGTGTAAAAATAGAAAAGTGCATCCCTGTTAAAACGGAATAATTATTTTGCCGCCTGCTGAAAAGTTTGTATTTTTGCACAGGGTAAGTCTTATACGACCAGCTCCTGCTGAACTCCCCCAGGATCGGAAGATAGCAAGGGTAGGCAGTTGTAGCGGTGCGATATAAGTAGCTTACCCTTTTTTAGTGCCTAAAGTGAGATAGGCACTTTAGCTCACTCTATGCACTTTCTTATATCTTTGCAGAAAATTTCACCTCAATGCTTATCAAAATATATCCGGAGAACCCTAATCCCAGGCATATAAGACAGGTTGCGGATATGCTTGAAGCCGGCGGTATAATTATATATCCCACTGATACAGTGTATGCAATGGGTTGCGATATTAAAGCAAACAAATCAATAGAAAAAATTGCCCGACTGAAAGGACTTAATCCCAGTAACCCCGACCTTTCTCTTATCTTTCACGATATGAGCCAGCTTTCAGAATATACTGTCATCAGGGAAAATACTCTTTTTAAGCTGCTGAAGAGGAACCTTCCCGGNCCTTTCACTTTTATTGTACATGCAAATAATCAGATTCCGAAATTATTCAAGAACAAAAAGAAAACNGTAGGTATAAGAATTCCCGATAGCAGTATTGTTCTTGAGCTGGTACGTGAACTGGGGCGCCCGATAGTAACCACTTCAATTCATGATCCCGATGAAGTAATTGAGTACACTACTGATCCTGAACTTATTTATGAAAAATATCGCGATTTTGCTGATGCCATTATAGATGGGGGTTTTGGCAAAAACGAAGCCTCAACAATTGTCGATTGTACAGGCGATGATATCCAAATCATAAGACAGGGTCTGGGTAAACTTGAAGTTTAATAAAACAGACTCAGGGAAAAGGGGAAAGATCAGTTTCTGTAAAAACTCTTTGTAAAAAGAACTAAAACTGTGATTAGTTCAAGCCGTCCCAGGAGCATCAGGATTGAAAAAAACCATTTACCTGCTGCAGGTATCATTGAATAATTTGTAAAAGGTCCAAAAGTGCCCATTGAGGGACCGATATTTCCAAGCAATGAAGCTGAGGTACTGAAAGAGGTCATTATATCATAACCCATAATAGAAATTATAAAAGCGCTTGCGCATAGTATCATAAAATATAAGGTTATGAATACCAATAGATTGTAAACCATGTTTTGTGGAATTATTTTATGATCAAGCCGGACAGGGATAATTGCATCAGGGTGAATCATTCGTTTCAGTTCCTGCCGGTTGTTTTTTGCAATGATAAGAAGTCTTACGAACTTAATGCTGCCACTTGTTGAACCGGCTGTTCCTCCGGTAAACATCAGGAAGAAAAGAATAATTAATAGAAAGTTTCCCCAAAGAGTATAATCCTCAGTGTAAAAGCCTGTAGTTGTCATAATAGAAACAACATGAAAGGATCCGTCAAGAATTGCTTTTTTAAATGAGTTACCAGGAATTGAATAAAGAACTGATGTAACAATAACAATAAAGATAAAACAGGTAATTGAGTAAAAAATAAACTCATTATTTTCAATTATCTTTTTAAAATTACGCTTAAGACAGAAATAGATCATTGTAAGATTGGTTCCGGCTATAAACATGAAAATGGTGATCACCACTTTGATAAACGGAGAGGAAAAAACCGAAATGCCCCCATTGCGTGTAGAGAATCCTCCGGTTGATACTGTAGAAAATGAATGACATACAGCATCAAAGAGAGACATGCCACCTAATAGTAGCATTAATACTTCAATAAACGTTATTATTACATAAATTGTAATCAGCCGTTTTGCAGCTTCTTTTATTCTGGGATGGATCTTATCTGTCACCGGACCTGAAAAATCTGTGACTGAGATCTGAACATTAATTGTTTTTACAACCGGAAGTATCGAAAGGGAGATAAAAATAATTCCGATTCCTCCCATCCATTGGGTTATACTTCTCCAGAAAAGTATTCCATGGGGGATTGATTCAATATCAGGTAAAACTGTTGCTCCGGTTGTGGTGAACCCTGACATAGATTCAAAATAAGCATCTGTAAAGCTTTTAATTGAACCGCTGAATATAAAAGGTAAAGAGCCAAATATGCTGAAAATCAACCATATTCCAGTGACAATAATATAACCCTCCCTGTTACTATAGATTTTTTCCTCATGTCTTAACGGAGTAAAAACAATAATTCCTGTGACTATGGTAATAAGAGCTGAATAGAATAATGATGCCGCAGAAGGTTCTTTATAAATAAGGGATACTCCTCCTGAAACAAGCATGAAAAGACCTTCAAGAATGAGTAACATGCTGAAAACCCTTGCAATAATTCTGAAGTTGATCATGACAGATCAGGTGAAAAATTTCGAAAGTTTGTCATAGGCCGACGGCAGTGTGAAAACAACAACCTTATCATTTGCCTTGATGATTGTGTCACCTGTTGCAATAAATGGCACCCCGTCTCTTGTACCTCCTCCAACAATAGCATCTTTCGGGAAATCGATGCCCCGGAGTGTACCCCTCGTTATTTTTGCATCTGCCGGAACATTGAATTCCATAACCTCTGCATCAGTTCCGGTCATGTACTTGACATGGGTAACATTAGGATTTGTTGTATGACGGAATATCCTGCTTGCAGCAGATATCTTTTTATTAATAATAGTGTCAATTCCGGTATTCTCGGCAAGGTTAATATATTCCATGTTCTCAACTTCAGCAATGGTTTTTTTAACCCCCATTTGTTTTGCCAGCAGGCACGATAGTATGTTTGCTTCAGAATTACCTGTGACGGCAACAAAAGCGTCCATCTGTTTAATACCTTCCCTTTCAAGTAGATCAACATTGCGGCCGTCGCCGTTTATTATAAGGGTATTATCCAGCAGTTCAGCAAGTTGTTCACATTTTTCAATGCTCGAATCAATAAGTTTGACCTCGCACTCTTTCTGTAAATAATTGGCTACATGTTTTCCGATCCTGCTTCCTCCAAGTATCATAATACGTTTTACCTCAAAACTTTCTTTTCCCGAGGAAGCCATCATCTCATCAATACCTTCAACCGTTGAAATTACAAAAACAAGGTCGCCAAGCTGAAAATGTTCATTACCTCTCGGTATGATGGTTTGATCATTTCTTTTAATCGCAACTGCCCTGTATTTATCAGTACTGTTAGTTATTGAGATCTCTTCCAGGCTCTTGTTCAGGATTGGTGCCTTTTCATCAAGTTTCTGAACAAACATTGAAAGCTTGCCATCTGAAAACTCCATGAAATCAGTCGTTCCGGTTTCATGCAAAAGCCCAAGCACTTCCCTGGCAGCAATCAGTTCGGGGTAAATAAGTGAATCTATTCCAAGAGATTTGAAAAACTCATATGTTGCTGACTCAAGATAATCGAGATTGTCAATCCGTGCAATAGTTTTCAATGCACCGAACCTTTTGGCCAGTATTGCTGATGTTATATTTGTATCTTCAGAATGGGTTACGGCAATGAAGAGATCAGTTTTTTTCTTCAGAGAATCCTGNAANGTCTTGACAGAAGTTGAAGATCCCTGGTAAGTAAGTACATCCAGGGTGGTATCTATAGGCTTCAGTCTTGACTCCTCAGGATCAATGATAATGATCTCATGATTTTCATTTGATAACATCTTTGCAAGATGTGTCCCAACCTCACCTGCCCCGGCTATTATTATCCTCATGTAAAAATGATTGAAAAAACACGACAAAATAAGAGATAAATACCGTAATACTCAAGTTTTTCATGTATTTATTTTATTGTCATATCACAATTCAATAACATAAGCTCCTGATTCTCTTACAAAATGGATAGTATCAAGTTCCATTGATAATAATTTTCCTGGTAAAAAGAATCCTGAAGAGGATTTAGAACTGATAATCAGCTTTTTTAACGTATAAACTGATGATAAACGCTTTTCAATTTCAGGACGGTTCCCTATAAGCACTGCAATTTCAGGCTTTGTTCTCTCTAAAATGCTGTTATTGATAGTTCTGCTGATTAAAATGTTTTTTCCGCCCGCTTTAATACATCTGGAATCATTTCCTGTACTTATAATTCGTATTTTAAGTCCCCGCGTGGAGCAATGCCTTATTACCTCAGGTCTTACGCTGCTGCTATCAGAATAAAGATTAAGAATGGATCCGGTTCTGATACCTATTGATGTTGATCCGATTGTATTGTAGACAATTAATTCATTGGTAGTGTGGTTAGAAATATTTTTAATTGTTCCTGCCATAATGAACAGGATCAGGGCGGTTAAAGGAATATTAACTGAGAATGATTCCTCCTTCAGAAGATATACGCTGAACAGGAAGATGGTTGCAGTCAGAAGAATAGATTCCACATTTGTCATACCTATGTTTTCAATTGTAGAATAGGGCAGGGCAGAAGCAATTTTGGTAAGCGTTTCTGTAAATCCTGTCAGGAAACTTAGAATTGTTGCTATAAGCCGGGAAAGAAATACTATTGGATATGTAAGAGGAACAAGGCATCCTATTATTATCAGAAATGATGAGAGTGGTACAATTATGGTATTCGACANAATAAACCATACNGGNAACCGGTTAAAAAGCATTATAGTCANTGGCAGCGTGCCAGCCTGCGCAACGACAGTAACTGCAACCAATTNCCATATTTTGTCAGGCAACCACCTTTTAAACTGAATTTTGTCATATAGCTTCTGATAGAAACAGATAATGAAGATCACAGCTGAATATGAAAGCTGGAATCCTGCATCGAATATTACCGAAGGTCTTATTAAAATAAGCACAAAGGCAGATGCAAGAACNGAGTTGATACTGTTTACAGGTCTCTTCAACAGCATACCAGCCTGCAGAAATGAAAACATTAGAGTTGCACGGAGAACTGAAGGTGTTAATCCTGTCACGAAAGCAAAAGACCAGAGGATGAGCAGCGTGACAATTATTCTGATAATATTGAATCTTCCTTTGAGAAAAAACAGCATTTTGAAGATAAAAAAACTGAGAATCACAGCATGAAGCCCTGAAACTGCCATAATGTGCATCACTCCGGCTTTCATAAAATACTGCTTTTGCTCGGGGTCAAGCAAATTCTTTTGTCCTAAGGTTATAGCTGCAACAAGGGCCAGCCTGTCACCGGTAATGCCTCTTTTCTGGTACATTCCTATTATTTTCTGCCTGATTATCAATGCCCTGTGAATCAGCTTTCTGTGTTCTGGTTTGCCCATCCATGTNATATCTTCGCTTTGCATAAATGCAGTATACCTNATGCCCTGGTTTTCCATATAAAACCTGTAATCAAACTCATTAGGATTACCTCTGTTTACAATCTCTTCAGGTGTACATTTAATTAGAATATGATCTCCGGGCAATAAACAGGAGAAGAGGGTATCTTTTCTTGCATATATTATCATTGAACCATTAACTGAGGTCAGCTCGTTTTTTGTTTTCATCTGATCCAGTTCTACCTTAAGCCTGAAGCTTTTCTCACGTTCTTCGGCATAGTCTGAGATGGTACAAAAGAATTGTGAAGGGACAGGTTCAAGCAATGAAATTCCGGATTTCTCGTAAGTGTAAAGTAAAAGGCCAGATATGTAAAGTGCGGTTGAAAATGATAAACCATAGATCAGATTTATCTGGTATTTATTGAAGAACAGGCTGATGCAGAATCCGCAAAGTACAAAAAGAGTTATCAGNACCAGGAAAAGAGTATCCGGTTTGAAATAAAGGCCTGTGACAATTCCGGCACACAATGGCAGGCCGATACGAAGAAATGGAATTTCCTTATGTAGCACAGTCTGCAATTAATGAGACTATCTAAAGATAATAAAAAGTCTGGAGTGAGCTATAGTTTGTTGAACTTAAATTTGAATCCTTCTTAACTCTAAGTACTATAGGCACTTTTTAGTACTTTAGGCACTCTTTACCTTCTGTCCTGGAAGAATTGTCTTATAGTCAGCTTCGAATTTCCCCTTGCTTATATCATTGAGTTTTCCTTTGATGAGTCTTCGCCTCAATGGATTTATTCTGTCGGTAAACAATATCCCATCGAGATGGTCATACTCATGCTGAATAATTCTTGCTTTGTAACCATCATACACTTCATCATGGTACTCCCAGTTCTCATCACGGTATTGAATACGGATATGTGATTCCCGTTTTACCTCTTCCCTGAGGTTCGGAATACTGAGACAACCTTCGTTCATAGGAACAAGTTCTCCGCATTTTTCAACAATATGGGCATTGATAAAAGCTTTTTTGAAATTGGCAAGCTCAGGTTCATCTTCTGCGGCAGGTTCTCCGTCAATGACAAAGATCCTTATTGATTTTCCAATCTGGGGAGCAGCAAGACCAACACCTTCAGAATGGTACATTGTATCAAAAAGATCTTTAATAAGCTTATTAAGACCCGGATAATCCTGTTCAATGTCTGAGGCGACCTTCCTTAATATCTGATGTCCGTAAATAACTATTGGATAATTCATTTTGTTTTACTTTTTTATTGATCTGCTATCGAGAAAAGATTGAAGGATTATAGATGCACTTATATTATCTACCATCGATTTATCTTTTCTCCCTTTCTTTTTTACCCCGCCTTCTATCATTGTCTGAAAAGCTATCTTCGATGTGAATCGCTCATCAACGAGATGAACAGGTTTTTCAGGGAAGATTTTTTTTAATCTCTTCAGGAATGGATCAATATATTTAACCGATTCACTTGGCATATTGTTCAATTGAACAGGATAACCAACAACAAATTCATCTATATCTTCATTCTTTAGATAATCTTCGATGAATCTGTAAAATTCATTTGTTTTTACTGTAACAAGAGGTGAGGCAAAAATCTTAAGAGGATCTGTTACCGCAAGTCCGATCCGTTTTGTACCATAATCAATTCCTATGATTCTGCCCATAATTTTTATCAAGGCACAAAAATACAAAAAAAACCACCCCTTCGGATGGCTTTTCTATTTTCAAATTTCCACTATTCAGTTTTTGCAACTTCAGGAGAGAAATCCATAGCAGCCAGTCGCTGATATGATTTGTATCTCCATTTTGCATTCTCCTCAGCAGCTTTGAAGAGTACTTCAGATTCACCGGGGAACGATTTAACCAACGAGGTGTAACGCACTTCTGATTTAAGGAACTCCTGGAATTTGCTCCAATCGGGCTCTTTAGAATCAAGCGTGAATGGATTTTTTCCTTCTTTATCCAGAAGAGGATTATACCTGTAGAGATGCCAATATCCTGATTCTACAGCAAACTTTTCCTGAGCCTGGGTTTTCCCCATACCATCTCTTAATCCATGATTGATACAAGGAGAATAAGCGATAATAAGTGATGGTCCNGGATAAGCTTCAGCTTCTTTTATTGTTTTAAGATACTGTGAGTTACTTGAACCCATTGCAACCTGTGCCACATAAACATAGCCGTAGCTCATTGCCATCATTCCAAGATCTTTTTTACGGATTTTCTTGCCTGATGCTGCGAATTTTGCTACAGCTCCTGCCGGGGTCGATTTGGATGCCTGGCCACCTGTATTGGAATAAACCTCAGTATCAAGTACAAGAACATTGACATCTTCACCGGAAGCAAGAACATGATCGAGTCCTCCGTAACCAATATCATAAGCCCAGCCGTCACCACCAATGATCCAATGTGATTTNTTAACAAGGTATTGTCTAAGGCTGAGTATCTCTTTTGCAACTTCAGATTTTTCTTTTCCGCATGCTTCTATAACCTTTGCTGAAGCAGCTCTTGAAGCTTCTGCATGATCTTTTTCTTTCAGCCATTCTTCAAATGCAGCCCTGGTTTCGGCACTGACCGATCCGTTGGCAATTGAATCATTCATTCGCGAAGAAATACGATCCCTGAGTTTATTTGCACCAAGCGATAATCCGAGACCATATTCAGCATTATCCTCAAAAAGTGAGTTTGCCCAAGCTGGTCCGTGTCCGTCTTTATTATGCGTATAGGGCATTGAGGGTGCCGAGCCACTATAGATTGATGAACATCCTGTAGCATTTGATGCAATCATCCTGTCGCCAAAAAGCTGTGTAACTGACTTGATATAAGGTGTTTCACCGCAACCTGCACATGCTCCGGAGAATTCAAACAATGGTTGAGCAAACTGACTGTTCTTTACATTCACGAATTTGTCAACAACCNTATCTTTGTAACCTACTTTTTCATGCATGTAAGTCCAGCGGGGAGCTTCCTCCANCTGAGTCTCAAGCGGTTTCATTATCAGTGCTTTGTTTTTAGAAGGACAAACATCGGCACAGTTACTGCAACCTGTACAGTCATAAACACTTACCTGTATTTTGAATTTATATGCTTTGAGCGCCCCCGGTATACCCTGAATAGTCTTTGTTCCTTCAGGTGCATTAGCTAATTCCTCTTCTGTCAACAGGAACGGTCGGATAGATGCGTGAGGACAAACATATGAGCATTGATTACACTGGATACAATTTTCAGGCTGCCATTCAGGAACGTTCACAGCAATACCACGTTTTTCATAAGCAGATGTTCCTGATGGGAATGTCCCGTCTTCTCTGCCTTTAAATGCACTTACCGGAAGGTCATCGCCTTTCATTGCATTCATTGGTTCCATAATATCACGGATAAAATCAGGAATATTACGGGTGTCTTTTTCTTTTACAATCTTGATATTTGCCCACTCAGCAGGTATCTCAACCTTATGAACCTGACTCCCTTTATCAACAGCTGCATTGTTCATTGCCACAACTTCTTCACCTTTCCTGCCATAACTCTTCAGGATAGCCTTTTTCATCTGTGACTCAGCTTTTTCATAAGGTATCACATTAGCTACCTTGAAGAAAGCAGCCTGCATGATGGTATTTGTGCGTGAACCCAAACCAAGCTCCTCTGCAATTGCTGTGGCATTGATAATGTAGAAGTTGATTTTGTTTTCGGCAAGGTACTTCTTCATATGATCGGGAAGATGTTTTTTTGTCTCTTCATTATCCCAGATGGAGTTAAGAAGGAACGTCCCGCCTTGTTTAAGACCTTTCAGCATGTCATATTTATCAAGATATGAAGGAACATGACAGGCAACAAAATCAGGAGTATTGACGAGGTATGGTGAGCGTATCGGTTTATCTCCAAAACGTAAATGTGATGTTGTAATACCACCTGATTTCTTCGAGTCATAAGCAAAATATGCCTGGCAATACTTATCAGTTGAATCACCAATTATCTTTATTGAGTTTTTATTTGCTCCTACAGTACCATCGGAACCAAGGCCATAAAATTTAGCTGAAAATGTTCCTGGCAAAGCAACATTTATTTCAGGAAGTACNGGTAAAGAGGTAAATGTGACATCGTCAACAATACCTACTGTAAACAGGTTCTTCGGTTCTTTAAGTTTCATATTTTCAAAGACTGAAAGGATCTGGCTCGGAGTAGTATCTTTTGAGCTTAATCCGTAACGGCCCCCGATTATAATTGGTCTCTCGGCTTTGTCGTAGAACATATCTTTTATATCAAGATAGAGAGGCTCTCCCGATGATCCGGCTTCTTTTGTCATATCGAGAACAGTTATCTTTTTCACTGATTTCGGATAGACGTTAAAGAAATATTTTGAGGAGAAAGGACGATACAGATGAACACTTAATAATCCAACCTTTTCTCCCTTAGCCCTCATGTAATCAATAACTTCTTTTGTGGTATCAGTTACCGAACCCATAGCTACGATAATATNTTCAGCATCAGGAGCACCGTAAAATGTGAATGGTTTATATTCTCTTCCTGTAAGCTTNGTAATTTCAGCCATGTAAGAGTTCACTATATCGGGTATCGGTTCATAGAACCTGTTAATGGATTCTTTTGCCTGGAAGAAAATATCAGGGTTCTGTGCAGTGCCTCTCATTACTGGATGTTCAGGATTAAGAGCATTTTCACGGAATCTTTTCAAAGCATCCCAGTCTAACATTTTTTTCAGGTCATCCATTTCGAGATATTCGATCTTCTGTACTTCATGAGAAGAACGGAAACCATCGAANAAATGAAGGAACGGGATTCTCGATTTGATTGCTGACAGATGAGCAACACCGGCAAGATCCATTATTTCCTGAACACTTCCGCTGGACAGCATTGCAAAGCCAGTCTGTCGGGTAGCATAGATATCGCTATGGTCTCCGAAAATTGAAAGAGCGTGAGCTGCTACTGCACGTGCACTAACATGAAAAACTGCAGGAAGAAGCTCTCCTGCTATCTTATACATATTAGGTATCATCAGAAGTAATCCTTGTGAACATGTATACGTGGTGCATAAAGCTCCTGTCTGGAGTGCGCCGTGTAAAGCCCCGGCAGCACCTGCTTCCGATTGCATTTCAACAACTTTGACCTGCTCTCCGAAAATGTTCTTAAGGCCGCTGGCGGCCCATTCATCAATATATTCTGCCATAGTTGATGAAGGTGTAATTGGATATATGCAAGCAACCTCGCTAAACATATATGCAACATGCGCTGCGGCCTGATTGCCATCGCATGTTATGAATTTTTTTGTCCCCATTTTGAATATATATAATTGATTAACAAATAGTTTTAAAAAATGAAGTGCAAATTTATAAAAAATATCAACTGGTTAATTACCGTTCATTGAAATCAGAAACTCTTCATTCGATTTGGCCTGCATGAGCCTGTCACGCAGGAATTCCATTGCTTCAACTGAATTCATATCTGTCAGGAAATTACGCAAAACCCAAATTTTCTGAAGTATACTTTTATTCAACAGAAGGTCTTCACGACGTGTGCTTGATGCGGGAATATCTATGGACGGGAAGATCCTCCTGTTCGAAAGCTTACGGTCAAGCTGGAGTTCCATGTTACCAGTCCCCTTGAATTCCTCAAAAATGACATCATCCATTTTTGATCCGGTTTCAGTAAGTGCAGTGGCCAGTATTGTCAGTGATCCTCCATTTTCAATATTACGTGCAGCACCAAAAAATCTTTTCGGCTTATGCAGGGCATTTGAATCTACACCGCCTGATAAAACCTTACCTGAAGCAGGTGCTGTGGTATTGAAGGCTCGTGCAAGACGTGTAATTGAATCAAGCAGGATCACAACATCATGCCCGCATTCAACAAGTCTTTTTGCTTTTTCCAGAACAATATTGGCAACCCGGCAATGTCTCTCGGCGGGTTCATCAAAAGTGGAAGCTATTACTTCGGCCTTCACATTTCTTGCCATATCGGTAACCTCTTCGGGACGTTCATCAATAAGTAAGATCATGAGGTAAACCTCAGGATGGTATTTTGCAATTGCATTGGCAATTTCCTGGAGAAGAATGGTTTTACCTGTTTTAGGTTGTGCAACAATAAGTCCGCGCTGCCCTTTTCCAAGCGGAGTAAACATATCTATCACCCTTACAGATAAAGAGCCTTCTCCGGGCTGGCAAAGAGTAAATTTTTCATTCGGGAAAAGTGGTGTGAGAAAATCGAAAGGGACCCTGTCTCTGATGAAGTCGGGACTTCTTCCATTTATCTCATCAACTTTGATAAGAGGAAAATATTTTTCACCTTCTTTCGGTGGACGGATAGTTCCTCTGATTGTATCACCGGTTTTAAGTCCGAAAAGTTTAATCTGAGATTGGGAAACATAAATATCATCAGGAGAGTTGAGATAATTGTAATCGGCTGACCTTAGAAAACCATAACCATCTGGCATTATTTCAAGAACTCCGGTATTATAAATTATCCCTTCAAATTCATAAGGTCTCTCTTTTTTCTCTTCCCTTACAGGAGCAGGTTCAGGAACTATTTCTTTGACGGGTGGTTCAACAACGATATCTCCAAAGTAAGTTTCCTCTACTGGTTTGATATCTTCAAATGGTGCATCATCATTAAGTGATGGAAGTATGGATTCCGAAAGAGGTTCGTTAAGAGGCTCGGGTTCTTGCTTTTCGATCTTTAACACAGGTTGCTTATCAAACCTTGGCGGCTCTTCCCTTTTTTCATCCGTTCTCTTATTATTTTCCCAGACCGGAACAGGCTTTTTGTCAGCTACAGGTTCTGTACTCTTAAAAAGATCAGGTTTGTTTTCTGTCTTTCTGAGTTTTCTGTCTGCTTCAGGCCAATCGTCCTTAACTGTTTCAGATTTCTTAAGGTCGTCAGGTGAAACTGAGATAACCGATTTACCGGGCCGGTTCAAAACCGGTTTCCTGGTCCTGGGTCGTTTATTCCTTCTCTGATTGGAATCACGATCCTGATGATTATCACCTGAAGGGCGCAAATCATAATTCTCAGCTTTAACTGCAGTTTTCTTTTCTGTAGCCTCAATCGCCTGTTGATCAAGGATTTTATAAATCAGATCCTGCTTTTTCAAAGATTCTGTTTTTTTGACTTTAAGTTCCTTTGCTATATCCTTTAATTCAGGAAGAAGCTTTTTACTTAACTCAAGAATGTCGTACATACTGTAATGATAAATGGAATTTAAGAGATCTTTAATGATTTTTTTGGAATCCCGGGCCAAGATATGAGGATGAACCCGCTGGAATATGTAACACTTATTTCACAAATCCGAAAAACCGCTGCAATATTAAATAAAATTGCTAATATATTTCCAAACAATTTAGATAAAAATGCATCGGAATTAAATCAAACTAATTAATAATTTGATATTCAATTATGTAAAATACCTTTGCAATATACGAAAAAACTCTTATTACACAAAAAAAAATCAGTCAATATGTTGAAGAAGAACATTTTTTTTATTAAAATTGTATTTATTGTCCTGAATTTCGCTGAAAGTATAAAAACATACCTGTAAATGCGTCAGTTAAAGATTACCAAACAGGTTACGAACCGAGATACCCCTTCTCTTGATAAATATCTTCAGGAGATCGGCAGGGTTGACCTCATTTCACCGGAGGAGGAAGTTATTCTGGCAAGGAAAATAAAAACAGGTGATGATGAATCTCTGCGTAAACTTGTGAAAGCAAATTTGCGTTTTGTTGTATCGGTTGCGAAACAGTATCAGAACCAGGGGATGACCCTTCCCGATCTTATAAATGAGGGGAACCTTGGATTAATGAAAGCTGCTCAGCGATTTGATGAAACAAGAGGATTTAAATTTATTTCATATGCTGTCTGGTGGATACGTCAGGCTATTCTTCAGTCGCTGGCTGAACAGGCAAGGATAGTCAGGCTTCCGGTAAATAAAATCGGATCAATAAACCGGATCAACAGAGCGTTTGCAAGGCTTGAACAGGAATTTGAGAGGGAGCCTTCTTCTCTTGAGATTGCTGAAATTCTCGAGATGATTCCCGAGGATGTTAAAGAAGCACTTAAAACAAACGGAAGGACAATCAGCATGGATGCTCCGATAAGCTCGGAAGAGGATAACAATATGTACGATGTCCTCCAAAGCAACGATACTCCCAGTCCCGATAAAAACCTTATTAATGAATCACTTGCTTATGAGATAGAAAGAGCCCTGAGCACTCTCTCTTCACGCGAAGCTAAAGTTCTGAAACTCTATTTTGGACTTGGTATGAAACACCCTTTCACTCTTGAAGAGATAGGGGAGAAGCTGAACCTTACCCGTGAACGAGTAAGACAAATCAAGGAAAAAGCAATCAAACGGATTCAGTTTACTACACGTTGTAAAATATTAAAAACTTATCTGGGATAAGTTTTTGTTCCTATATTTGTCCAAAACAATTTTAAATGGACCATCTTGTCTCTCCTTCATTGTTAGCTGCCGATTTTGGGAACCTCGAAAGGGATGTTATTATGCTTAATAATAGTCAGGCCGACTGGATTCACCTTGACATAATGGACGGCGTTTTTGTTCCGAATATATCATTTGGATTTCCTGTAATAGAATTTGTTAAGAAAGCCGCAAAAAAACCTCTCGATGTTCACCTTATGATAGTTGACCCCGACCGCTACCTTTCCCGTTTCAGGGATGCCGGAGCTGATATTCTGACTGTTCAGTACGAAACCTGCCAGCATCTGCAACGTACAGTAAGCGAGATCCGCAACCTGGGAATGAAAGCAAGTGTAGCCATCAATCCCCATACTCCTGTATCATTCCTGAAAAACACTCTCCCTTTTATTGATATGGTACTTATAATGACTGTTAATCCGGGCTTCGGAGGTCAGTCGTTCATTATGGAGAGTTATAATAAAATAGCTGAACTGCGAAAAATGATCGATGGGAGAGGATTCGACATTCTGATTGAGGTTGATGGAGGGATTGATACTAAAAATGCCAGGAAGCTTGTCGAAACTGGTGTAAATGTGTTGGTTGCCGGGAATTCAGTATTCAGTTCAAAGAATCAAACTGAGACAATCAGTAGACTGAAGGAGTTAGATTAAAAATTTTCCAATGCTCATGCGACAAGTAGAGGCATACCATTCATACTCCTCAATACAAAATTTCCCCTTCAATATACTTTATTATATCGTGCTTTTGATCGGGATGAAACCATTTGATATCCTTATCCTTACCCCACCACGTCATTTGTCGTTTAGCAAAGCGACGGGTATTTCTCTTTATCAGTTCGATACTTTTTTCATAAGAGATCTTTCCTTCAAAAAACTCAAAAAATTCTTTATATCCTACACTGTTCAGGGCATTAAGATGTCTCAGATCAAAAAGTGACTTTGCCTCTTCTTCAAGCCCCAGTCCGATCATACTATCTACCCTGAGATTGATCTTTTCATAAAGTTCTTCTCTCAGTCTGTTGATGCCTATCTTTAATATATCAAAATCTCTTGTTTTTTTCTTTTTTGTAAGAAATGAGGAATAGGAGCGGCCGGCCGTTTCACAGATTTCCAGCGCCCTGATTATCCTTTTAGGGTTTTTGAGATCAACTTTTGAGTAATACTCCGGATCGAGCAGTTTGAGAGCTATTCTTAAACTTTCAATTCCTTCTTCACGGTGTTTCTTCATGTATTTCAAACGGACTTCCGGATCAACATCGGGAATATCATCAATACTATCACAAACTGCATTAATATACATTCCTGATCCTCCCGTCATTAAAACAATTTTGTTTTTACTGAAAAGATCAGGGATCAGTTTCAGGACATCTCTTTCGAAAAGACTCGCACTGTAGTAATCTTTTACTGAAATGAATCTTATGAAATGATGTTTTATTCTTTGAAGCTGGTTATCATCCGGTACTGCAGTACCGATTTTCATCTCCCTGTAGAACTGACGCGAATCTGATGAAATGATCTCCGAATTAAAATGTTCGGCAATATCAATTGAAATATCTGTCTTCCCGACCCCGGTCGGTCCAAGAAGAACTATTAAGATATTTTTCATGGGATATGATCCTGAAGGAGTTATTCGTCCTCCTCATTCAGGTTATCAATATTTTCGAAATCAGGAAGAGGTTCTTCTTCATCACCATTAAGGAAGAGATCTTCTACTTCCGGCTCATCTTCATCCTCGTCATCAGAAACAACAATATTATTATAGAGCTTCCGTGAACTTGCACCAAAAACAACCTGTTTTGGAGGCACTCCTTTTGAATTTGTGCAGTTAGGATACTCCTTACCCTCAATCTCTTTGCTCTCTCCGGTATATTCAGCAAAAAGAGACCGGTCGTTGAAAAAGTCGAATACATATAAAAGTTTCTGGTTTTTGCGGAAAATTATATCCTCAAGAACTGCAGATTCCATTGTTGATGAACCGGTGCCCATATCAAACAAAGTAAACTCCTCTTCCTTCTCCCAATTGTCTGTTGCCATGTAAAACGATGCCATTTGAGATTTATCAAACTCCAGTTCATCCTGGATCATGTTATGAAAATCTATCAACGTGTGAGAATCAAGAAACTCAAATTCTCTCACAAACAACTCATCCTCATCTGATAAGACTACAAATTTGTATACCATAAATTATTTCAGTTCGATGGGTGCAATATAATATTTTTTACTTTACGATATTCCCGGACTAAATTTTTTTAGGAGAAATTCTATTGTATCTATTCCGTCAGCATAATCCCATAAATATGGAGATTGTGCATTACCAAAAGGGATATTTTTTTTTCCGGCAATGCATTGGATCTTTTTTTCCAGGTTTTCAGTAATTTCTGAAACCTTCTCCGGAGAATCATAATATTCATAAAAAACTACAGCCACTGGTGAGGATAAACAACTATTCTCCATAAGAATCAGGTATCCTGTATCAATAAACTTTTCTTTGTTCACCAGATAAACAGCCTTGCTGAAGTCGTAATTATTTGCATACTTGGTGTGATTGATAACTCCGGCATAGATTTCCCAGTTACGGATCATAACAGAAAAATCATATCCGGCCGGAACCAATATCTTTGATATATTTCTGCAGCCCAGACCAAAGTAGGAGAAAATATCTTTTCCCAAACCCTGAAGCTCTGTATCTGATTCATTGCCATCAATTATAGCAAGGCTGTTACGGTTCTTCCTTATAATATTCGGATATTTTCCGAAATAATATTCAAAATATCTTGAACTGTTATCACTTCCGGTTGCGATAATGGCATCGAAACCGGTAAGGGTACTATCAGTAAACTTGACTTTTCCTGTAAATTCAGGATTAATTCCGCAGAGCAATTTGTTGATAAAAAGGATAAGTTCACCGTCTTTCGAACTGGTTTTTGCTAAAAGGTTATTCCCGGTGATAAGTACTGAAAGAAAGTCGTGAAAACCGACAAGAGGTATGTTCCCGGCCATTATAACCCCGATATTAAACGGTTTTCTGACTTCAGTCAGAGCAGGATATGCATTAGTCCATTTTGTAAGATTATCCATTATGAGCATATCAGCAATAGCTCTTAAAGACATTCTTACATTTTCAGGAGTAAACCATTCGTTGTTATTCTGCTGTTTGTCAATGATATAATTTAAATCGTCGGAAATACCAATATCTTTTCCTTCGAGACCGTTACTGATCTTTTTCCCCAATTCGGCAAAGGCTTCTATTCTCTCTTCAAGCTTCATTCAAAATTCAGTCTTAGAATCGCAAAGTTATAGTTTTTGGAATAATATGATAATAATAAAGAACAGACCCGGAATTCGGATCTGTTCTTTAAAAAAATAAGAAAAACAGTGCTTAACTATTTAAGTGTAAAAGAGATTGGGATCATATACCAGACGGGTACAGCAACACCTCCCTTTTTACCGGGTTTGAATTTTGGCAGGCTTTTAACGACTCTCAATGCCTCATTATCAAGGTCAGGATTAACCCCTTTATAAATACTTGCCATACTGACAGTTCCATCTGTTGTAATTGCAAATCTTATTATTATTCC
>JGI24132J36420_10000381_pt1 | contig 21599 bp, 19 predicted proteins | sample BarGraNGADG00212_3_FD_36420 | JGI IMG/M metagenome (IMG submission 36420) | reverse complement strand
TTAACCATTTGGTGGATGAATTTATAAGCCAATCGGGCTACTTGATCATCGTGATGACTCGGAATATCGGCAGGTAGAGCGAGATAACGATAATACCGACCGAAACACCGAGGAACATCATGAGCATAGGCTCGAGAGTCGATGTAAGGCTGTCCACGCCGGCGTTCACCTCGGAATCGTAGAACTCGCTCACTTTCGCGAGCATGACGTCGAGAGCGCCGGTCTCCTCTCCGATAGCTATCATCTGTACGACCATGGGTGGGAACACATCGGCCTCGCCCAGTGGGCGCGCGATCGTCTCGCCTTCCTTGACCCCCGCACGCACACTATCCAGCGCCTTGGTGACGACCATGTTGCCCGTGGTCTCACCGGTGATCTCGAGCGCTCCGAGAATCGGGACACCGGAGGATATCAGGGTGCCCAGGCTTCTCGAGAACTTCGACATCGCGGTCTTGTGGAAGAGGCCTCCGACGTACGGCATCTTGAGCTTGAACTTATCAAGCGCGTAGCGGCCCCGATCAGTGGCCTTGAAACGACGCCAAGCCACAACCCCCCCGATCACGCAGGCTATTATGACGAGACCGCCCCAACCACCGACGAAGTGGCTGATGCCGACCATCACTTTGGTTAACGAAGGCAGTTCGCCACCCATCTGCTTGAACATATCGGCGAACTTCGGGATAACGAATATCATCATTCCGGCCAGCAGTACGAGTGTGATACCCATGATGGCGATAGGATAGGTCATGGCCGACTTGACCTTGCGGCGGATCTCGTACTCGCGCTCGAGCTGGTCGGCGACGCGCAGCAGGACGTCGTCGAGCATTCCACCCAGCTCGCCGGCACGGACCATAGCGACATAAAGGTTGCTGAACGCTTCAGGGTGCTTGGAGAGAGCTTCGGACAGGGAACGCCCGGCTTCCACCTCTCTCTGGCAGTCGGTGATGATGTCCGCCAGCGAACTGGATTCCGTCTGTTGGGAGAGGATGCTCAGGCACTTGATCAACGGAAGGCCCGCGTTGATCATCGTGGCGAACTGGCGCGTGAAGATGTTTATGTCCTCTTGCTTCACCTTGACGCCGAAGATGTGGATCTCTTTCTTCCCCACTCCGACTTTGACCTGGTCGACGCTGACGACGAAATAGCCCATCTGGCGTAGCTTGCCGGCGAGGACGTCAGCGTTCTCTGCCTCCAGGGAGCCCGTGATCTCGCGACCCGTGCGATCCCTGACTGTGTAAGTAAATTGAGTGGCCACCTTAAAACCTCCCGACGTGACCGGAACGGCAGCGCTGTCCGCTTATCCCTTCGATAATCGTAATGTTAACACCAATACTTTACTTATTAAACGGAAGTTAACAAGCAATTGGTTACTATTGGCAGGATATTTTCCTTACCTTCCCACCAGGCGCCGGAAATCGTCCTTGTTGTGCGCCCGGGCCAGCCCGGTCTCGTACGTGATCTGGCCGGCGCGGTACAGGGCTGCGAGTGACGCGTCCATGGTCTGCATGCGCAGCTGTCCACCCGCCTGCATGGCGGAGTAGATCTGGTGGACCCGGGCGTCGCGGATCATGTTGCGGATCGCCGATGTCGCGATCATGACCTCAACGGCCGGAACTCGAGAGCGCCTGTCCTTGGTGGGGACGAGCTGCTGGGTGACAATCGCCTGGATGGTCGAGGCCAGCTGGAGCCTCACCTGCGACTGCTGGAAGGTCGGGAACACGTCGATGATGCGGTCGATGCTCTGGGGGGCGTCCTGGGTGTGGAGCGTTGCGAAAACGAGGTGGCCGGTCTCGGCCGCGGTCAGCGCTGTTGAGATGGTCTCGAGGTCTCTCATCTCGCCGACGAGGATTACGTCGGGGTCCTGCCTCAGAGCGTACTTGAGGGCATTGGCGAAAGAGTGCGTGTCGGACCCTACCTCGCGCTGGTTGACGATGCACTTCTTGTGCAGGTGCAGGAACTCGATGGGGTCCTCGATCGTGATGATGTGTTCCTCGCGGGTCGAGTTGATGAGGTCCATGATGGCGGCCAGCGTCGTCGACTTACCCTGGCCGGTCGGCCCTGTCACCAGGATGAAACCACGCGGAAGGCGCGCGAACTCCTTTACCACCAGCGGCAGCATGAGCTCCTCGATGGTCTTGATCCTGTAGGGGATGATGCGGAACGCCGCCCCGACGCTGTTCCTCTGGAAGTACGCGTTGACACGGAAGCGGGCGCTTCCCGGCACCGAGTAGGACAGGTCGAACTCCAGGTTGGTCTCGAGCGTCTCGCGTTGGCGGGCCGTAAGGATGCTGTACACCATCTCGCGCGTGTCGTTGCTGGTGAGCTTGGGCATCTCCAGCCTCTGGAGCACGCCGTTGATCCTGAGCACGGGAGGGACTCCGACCGTGATATGCAGGTCGGAAGCACCGCGTTTGATCACTTCTTCGAGCATCTCGTTTATATCAAGTCTCAAACTTTGCTGTGCCACGAACGCACCTCCGAGGAAAACCGGCACTCTTACATTACGACTCTCAGCACCTCTTCGATAGAGGTTATACCTTGTTTGACCTTTAGGAAACCGTCATCGCGAAGCGTGGCCATGCCCTGCTCGCGGGCGAACTTCCCGATCTCGCGGGCCGTCGACATGTTGACGACCAGTTTCTCCAGGTCCTCGTCGACCATCATTATCTCGTAGAGTCCGATCCTGCCGCGGAACCCGGTGTTGTTGCAGAACGGACATCCTTTGGGGTCAGCCTTGTAGACGCTGATCTTCTCGCCGTCTTCATCCGCCGGAAATCCGATCTTCTCCAGGTATNCTTTGTCGTANGCGGCTTCCTTGCGGCAGCGTTTGCATAGCTTACGCGCCAGCCTCTGGCTGACCACGCTGTCGACCGCGGACGCGATCAGGAACGGCTCGACGCCCATCTCTGTCATTCGGGTCATGGCCGATGGGGCATCGTTGGTGTGCAGAGTACAGAGGACCATGTGGCCGGTGAGGGCGGATTCGATGGCCATCTTGGCAGATTCGGCGTCACGGATCTCACCGATCATGACGATGTCGGGGTCGCATCGAAGGATGGACCTGAGGGTCGCCGCGAACGTGAGGCCCACCTTGACATTCACGTGGACCTGGTTCGTCCCCTTCAGCTGATACTCTACGGGGTCCTCAACGGTGATGATGTTGACCGCGCGATCGTTCAGCTCGGAGAGCGCCGCGTAGAGGGTGGTCGTCTTTCCGGAGCCGGTAGGGCCGGTGACGATGCAGGTGCCGTACGGCTTCTTGAAAGAAGCCTCGAACTGCTTCAGGGGCACGGGGGATATGCCGAGATCGGCAAGGCTCATCAGGATCGAGGCGCGGTCGAGGATTCGCAGCACGATCTTCTCGCCATGGACCGTCGGGACGGATGCGACGCGGATGTCGATGTGCTTTCCCGCCGTATCGAGCGCAAAACGTCCGTCCTGGGGGACGCGCCTCTCGGATATGTTCATGTTGCCGAGGATCTTGATCCTCGAGACGATCCCGGGATGGATGCGCCTGGGGGAACGCCGGGTCTCGCGGAGCACGCCGTCGATGCGGTAGCGGATGCGGATGTCTTTCTCGCCAGGCTCGATATGGATGTCGCTCGCGCCGTCATGCACGCCTTCGCTGATTATCAGGTTGACGTACTTGACGATAGGGGCTTCCTCGCCGGCTTCCTTCAGCTCCTCTTCGTCTTCAGCTTCCGCGATGTCTTCCAGGTCGGGCATCTCGTCAAGCCCGTCTTCCATGTCCACCGCGGAGTGCAGGTACCTGCCGATGGCGCCCGCGATGTCGTCCTTGGTCGTCACGACCGGCATGATCTCCATCCCGGTCATGATGCGCAGGTCGTCGAGGGCGAAGACGTTGGTGGGGTCGGCCATCGCCACAACCAGCTTGCTGTCCTCATAGTCTATGGGTATCACNATGTACCGGCGCGCGAGGNTGGCATCGACGAGAGTCGCCGCCGCAGGATCGACGGCATAGTTGTTGAGGTCGACGTAGCGGATGCCTATCTGTTCCGCGAGCACCGATGTGAGCTGGCCTTCGGTCAGGACCCCCTTGTCGATCAGCACCCTGCCCAGGGACTTCCCGGTGTTCGAGTGCTCTTCGAGGGCATCGTCCAACTGGTCTTCGTCTATCAGGTTGTTCTGGAGCAACAGGCGCCCGAGNCGGTCCTGTTTAGGTTTCTCCATCTAATGCCAGCCTTCCCCTCANATGTACGCTTCCTCCAGCGCGCGAAGCAGCGCGACTCTCATCACTTCCACCGGCGCTTCGAGGCCGGTCCAGATCTCGAAAGCCGCCGCCGCCTGGTAGAGCAGCATGCCCTTGCCGTCCATCACCTGAGCCCCGCGGGCTTCGGCCTCCTGCAGCAGCGGTGGCTGGTACAGCGAGTAGTTCAGGTCACAGACCAGCTGGTTCTTGTTGAGCAGCGACACCGGCACCCGCAGCGATCCGTTGAAGGTGGTGAGCGGCGTCGCGTTGATGATCACATCCGACTCCGCCACCACGATGTCATAGTTGTCGTCGGGCGACAGCCATTCGACGTCGATGTCGGGCGCGCTCTTGAGTATTATCTCCGATAGCTGCTTGCTGCGCTCGGGGGACCTGTTGACTATCACGATCGAAGAGCAGCCAGCCAGGGCNAGCGAGACGGTTACGCTTCTCGACGCTCCGCCGGCTCCCAGAACCAGGACCTTGCGGCCCTTCACGTCGTAGGCGAGATCGCGCACCAGGGCCGTGTAGAACCCGCGTCCGTCGGTGTTGTAGCCGATGAGCTTCCCTTTGTCGACGAGGATGGTGTTCACCGCGCCCACGGAGTCCGCGAACATCGCGACCTCGTCGAGCAGCGGAAGGACCTCAGTCTTGAACGGCATCGTCACGTTAACGCCAGCNAGCCTGAGCACCTTGATGCCCTCCAGCGCCGATTCGAGAGTCCCTTCCTCCACCGGCAGCGGCACGTAGCACCAGTTGAGGCCGAGGTAGTCGAAGGCGGCGTTGTGGATGGTGGGCGAAAGCGAATGCTCGAGCGGGTTTCCTATGATACCTACCAGCCGGGTGCTTCCGTCTATGTGCATCGTGTTCTCCCGTGGGTGCACTCGAGTACGCCNGTCATCCGGCTTTCTCGAGCGCCTCCGCCCTTTCAAGTACCCTCTCGAGCAGCGCCAGAAGGACTTCTTTGACGTCCTTCAGCTTTCTCGCGTCACACTTAACGATATCCACATCACCGATGTGGTCAATGTCGTTTCTCACCGTGTCCGGCGGCACGCAGTCTTTGCGGTCCGACCGGGTGAGGCACACCACGTAAGGCTTATCGGACATGCCCCTGAAAGCCTTGACTATGCCTTCCACCTCTTCGAATGACGACGGCTTGCTGCCGTCCACCAGCACCACGTATCCCAGCNTGCCTTCGGAGAGTATCTCCCACATGAAGTCGAACCGCTCCTGGCCGGGCGTCCCGTAGAGGTGAAGAACGTACCCGTCAGGGAAAGTGATCCGACCGAAGTCCATCGCGACAGTGGTGTTGACCTTTTTTGCCCCCTTGCCCGTCTTTCTTTCGGTCGCAACCACCTCTATCTCGCTTATGGCGCTGATGAAGGTGGTCTTTCCGGAGTTGAACGGTCCCGTCACCACTATCTTGAAGACTCGATCCAAACGATCCCTCCCCGCCGGCCTACATCTTTTTCAGGTCGTCAATAATCTTCTTAACCGACCCCTTGTCCACCTCTTTTGATGCCTTGCCGCGACCCTTCTTCTCTTTCTCCTTCTTGCCCTTGTCAGGCGACGTCGCCTCCAGCTCGCTCGGGGTGAGCCGTCTGCGCTTCTGCTGCGTGGTGCCGGCGAGCTCGAGGAGCTCCTGTTCCAGCTCGAAAGTCTCGAGGTCAATAAGGCTGGTCCCGGCCCCGCGCTTCCCGCGCACCTTCATACCGAGTCCCTCGTCGTCCACGTCGTCGAGGGCCGGCGCCGGAGAGACACGCTCCACCACTTCGGCTTCCGGCTCTGCTATCTCTTCCTCGATGACGGGCTCCGGCTCAGGCTCGGGCTCGACCACCTGCTGCTTCCTCTGGCGCAATTTGCCGCTCTGGGCGCCGCCGGTTATCTCACGGAGAACGTCCATCTCGTCGAAGTAATCGTCAGCCGCTTCGGCGTTTGCGTCCGCGGCGGACGCCATCACCGGTTCAGCCGCGGATTGCGCAGTGACAGGCTCCGACTCCAGCACGAACGACCCCTCGCTCGCCACCTCTTCGAAAGTCACCGGTTCGGNATCGCCCAGCATCGGCTCGGCTTCGAAGCTCGCGGTGATTGCCTCCTGTGCCGGCTCCGCCTCGAAAGTGACCGGCTCAGCCTCGAGGACCATCGCTTCAGAATCTACGACGACTTCTTCCAGGCCGGGNGCAGCCTCGGAGGTCTCACCGAAGACCAGCTCCTCCTCGAGTTCTTCCAGAGCCGTGTCCTCGNCCGCCAGCTCCTCCGGAGCTTCTGCGGAACCCTCCAGCAGTTGTTCTTCAAGCGCCGCGAGCTCTTCGTCCAAGGCGGCCGTCGGCTCCTCGAGGCGGACCGCCTCTTCCTCGTCCGCCGGGGCCTGCCTGAGCGCGTCGATCGATATCACCTGTGCCGTCTCTTCGCCGGTGCCCTCCACCTCGAGCGCCATCCCGGGCTCTTCCTCCAGCGCGAGTGGAGGCACGCCCTCATCGCGAAGGGCCGACGCCTCGTCGAGTTGCAGCACGTCGGCCTCCTGCTCCTCGAGCACCGTCTCCGCTTCCTCGACCGCCTCCGTCATGACCGCGGGGGCCGGCTCGGCAACGAGTCCCAGGTCCTCAGCGCTGATGATCTCTTCCGTCTCTTCGGACTCGACCACGNGTGCGCCGTCCTCGAGCACCACATCCGCCGAAGCCTCTCCGGAGCCCTTNGTGAACTGGAGTACGCGCCCGAGCGCGCTGCGCTTAGGCCCGGAATCAACCTTCTGAGGTTCTGCTGCCCGCTCTGTGGCCTCCTCGGCAGCCTCCTGCTGCGCGCCCGCCTCGGCTTCGGCCGACTGATCGCGAGACTCCACTATCGGGTAGGTAGGCTGGTCGAACGCCAGGAGCTCCTCACGGCTCAAGTCGCGCTCCTGCGGAGTCACCTGGAGCAACTTCTCGATATCATCTTCGGTCGGCAACGGCGGGGCTTCGGCGGTCTCGTCGACCAGCGGGACCTCCTCGATTTCGGCCGCTGCCCCCGAGGCCGCGACCTCTTCTTCCTCGAAGAACTCATTGCCCTCTGCGGCCGGCACTTCGGCTTGAGGCGTTTGCTGCGCCACCGCCAACTCGGCTGCCTGGGCCTCCTCCTCGTCGAACACTATGTCCAGTTCTTCCGACACGGCTTCTTCAGCAGTGGCAGCAACCTCTTCGTCCGCAGTCACCAGTTCGAAGTCCTCGATAACGGACTCCGTCGGCGCCTCCTCGAGAGCGGCCGGCTCCGCTTCCAGAGCGGAAGGCGGTTCGACCGCAGCCGTTTCTTCGACGGTGATGGGTTCCTCAACGACCGCCGCAGGCTCTTCGATGACGGCCGCCGTTTCAACAGACTGGGAAACCTCGGCTTCTTCTACTTCAGGTTCAGCCGCCACTTCTTCGTCGAGATACCCCAGTGATGCCGCCTGGGAGGCAGCCTTCTTGGTGCCCCCGCCCCGCAGCCTGGTAAGGTGTCCCGCCCATTCCAGGGGGATATCCTCCGGCTCTTCAAACTCCTCCATCTCATCCGCGACCGCCTGGGCTTCGGCGGCGGCCTGCTCGAGGGCCGCCTCATCCACGGCGTTGGCCTCGAACTTCTTCTTCTCCTCGGTCTGCTGGAAGAGCAGCAACCGGTCGTTGTCAGAAGCTTCCTTGAGAGCTAGAGACTTGTAGTAGTCGACAAGGCTCTGGCCCGGCGCCGGCTCCTCTTCTTTGGCGGCCTCGGGCGGGGCAAGCTCGGAGTCATGGATTATCAGGGATTCTTTCTTCTCTTCTGCGACCGGCTCGGGGGCCGCGGCCGGTGGGGCCGGCTCCTCAGCAGCCGCAGCCGGCTCGGGGGCCGGCTCCGCGACCGGTGCCTCGACAGCCGCTTCGGCCACGGCGGCTGGCGCCACAGCTTCTTCGACGGCCTCCTCTTCCTCGGCTTCTATCGCCTCTTCGGCGGGCTTACGCACCTTGCGGCGCGGCTTCTTCCTTCGTTTCGCGTCCTCTATTTCGACCTGTTCGGCCGATACTTCCTCCACGAGCACTTCGTCTTCTGCGCTGTCACCAACAGTAATCTCCTCAACAGGTTTCTTCTTGGGCGCGGGGGACTTGCGCCGCACCTTGCGGCCCGGCCGTTCCTCGCCCGACGCCTGCGCCTCTTCTGCCACCGCCCCTTCGGCGGGCGCTTCGACGACAGCTTCTTCATCCCCGGGAGCGACTGACGGTTCAGCTACCGCCGGAGCCGCCACCGCCACCCTGGCCGGCTGAGGAGCGCCCTCTTCGAGTTTNTCGATCTCTTCTTCCAGCGCGCCCGGTAGGCTCGGTGCCGCCGCGGCCTCCTGCCCNGTAAGAACGACGAGACCGGCCGTCACCAGGCCGTAGAGCGCTTTACAGGTCACGAGCGCGCTCTGGCCCGACTTCTCGATTATGTCGCGCACCGCGCTCTCGCCGTCCACGTGGTAGAGGACCAGCCACTCCTCGCTGGTCAGGTTGATGTCCGAGGCGTCCTTGCCGGGCACCTTGGTCATCTTGAAGACGGCATCGAGCGAAGGGACCTTCTTCTCNATCTGGAACCATTCGTCCAGCCTGCGGCTGCCCTCCATGATGAGGTCCTCGGTGCTCATGGAAAGACCGATGTCCTCCTCAGGGAATATCTGGTTCGGGTCGAAGTCGAAGTCGCCCTCCGTCCAGCGCAGCATGTGGAAGACGGCGTCCCTTATCTGCTCCTCCACGAAGACCTCGAGGGACTCGCGGCTGAGGTAACCCAGCTCTACCAGGATGTTGCCGAGCCGCTGCCCTTTTCGGGTCGTCTTCTGGAGGTCGAGGGCTTCGTCGATCTGCTCCTCGGAGACCATGCCCGACTCGATCAGCCGCTGCCCGAGAGGAGGCCTCTTCCAGTTGTGAGTGGCGAAGAAGACGTTGCCGTTGCGGAANCAGANGTAGCCTTTCGTATCACCGTTGGTGATGTTCAAGGTCCCGTTCTTTTTCCCGAAATGGATCAGTTGAAACAAGTCGGGAAGGCTGAAATCTCGAAGGCTTCCCTTCAGAGGCATAGTGTCCCTGCCAGTCTATTCGTACTCCACCTGGAGATGCGATTCGATGATCGCGGCAATCGCTTTCGCCGCGTTTCGTATGTCGTAGAGGACAAGGCCGAGCTTGCTGCCTCGCTTGACGATGGCATTCAGCACCGCGTCCTCGCCGGCCGCCAGCAAGAACACATAGCCCCGTCGGTGCCTTCCACGAACACCTGAGCCAGCTCGCCCCTCCCGAGCTCGTGCGCAGTCCTCTCACCCAGGCTCAGCAGAGCCGCCGACATCGCGCCGAGGCGGTCCTCCTCGTAGCCGTCGGGAAGGATCGAAGCCATCACGAACCCATCCATGCTTACCACGGCGGCTGCATCGATATCCTGGGTCTTTTCCAGGAGCCCCCGGAGAGCCTCCTGAAGTTCGTTTTGTTGGGCACCGTCCAAGCCTTCTACCTCCCTGCCCCACGTGCTCGCAGGCGAAGACCGAAGAGAATCATCACGACTGACAGAATCTCCCCCGGTNCGTTCTTCGGGAGAACGGTTTTCTTCCTGTGTGACCGTGTCTCTTCCAGTTAATTCTATCACACGACCTCAATGACCTCGCAGCCCGCATTCAGATGATCTGGGCGAGTTTCTGAGCGCACCTGTTCACCTCGAGCAGGGTCATGCCCATCTTCGCCGCGTGGTCGACGGTGCACGCCAGGAGCGCGTCTTCGTTCACCTTCACGACAACCAGATCGCCCGCCTCGCCGCGAAGGTAAACCTGGTCGATGTTCCCTCTCGCCAGCTCGCGTGCCACCNTCTCGCCCGACGCTATCAGCGAAGACGCCGTGGCGCTCAACAGCTCCTCCTCCATGCCGTCCGGCATGTCGGAAGCCAGCGGCATCGCGTCGGAGCTTATGAGTACTACGGCCTGGACGCCGTTACTGTCNGACCGCAGCTCCTTGAGCATCTCCATCATCTGTTGTTCACGAGCACCTGCCACAATCCCCCCCCTATTCCCAAGGGAACTCGTACCCTTACTATCGGATAGCCCAACCGCATTGANGAGCGGGGACAACTATATTATGCGGCTCGTCGGGCGCGTTGGATAGATGGCAGGCTGCCCCTCAGGCCCGAGTTCCGCATTCGTTATTGTTATGGCGGCGGACCTGCAGAACTCGACGCACGAGAAGCACGCGATACATCCTTCTGAGTTCTCAACGCCGACCTCGCCGCCTTCGCGGCCGACCAGCACAGGGGCGTGCGCGCCCGGCCCGCTCTGGGGGCAGAGGCTCACGCAGTCCCCGCATGCCACGCATCGTTCTCTCATTATCCTGATCTCTGGCACTTTGCCGACCTGCCTCCTAGTGCGTGCCGCAGGGCACGCAGGGGATGAACGACCTGACCGCCAGCTGCAGCCGGGCAGCCGTGGCATCGCTGATGTCTATGCCCCTCACGGTNTCCTCCGCGACGCTGGATAGATGGCTGTTCATCAGTAGATAGTTGAACTGGAGCGGGCTCAACACGCGATAGTCCTTTATGAGGCCGCCTCCGGTCATCGAGGCGACGTGCGCGAGCAGCCCCCTCGGCGAGTCTATGACGGCAAAGCCGTCGGTCTCGGACAGTTGAACGGGCGCGGACGGCTTCGCATCGCTGTCTTCCCAGCCGTCCAGCAGGTTGCGGGCCTTCTCCCACCCCCATATCGCCTCAAGGGCGATCGCGACCAGGAAGAAGTACTCCCTGTCCAGTGGATGCTCCCATTGCTCGGCGGTGCGTCTGCACTCGAGGGCAGCCTGGGGCGTGTCTTCGCCGAAGCCCAGGTTGACCCTGGCAAGAGGCCCCACCAGGGCGGGCTCCAGCCCTTCCACCGCGAGGGGGACCAGGTACGACCAGGGGACCGGCCTCTCCTCTATCGAGGCCAGGAATCCCTCCGGGTCCATGGTGACTTCGTCTCCCCCGGCGAACGGGGCCGCCGTGACCTCTTCACCGATCAGCGCCGGCCTGCCATCAGTTGTGGAAGCCATGTAGTAGCCGGTCAGGGGGCTGCCGGTCTCCATCATCCTTGACTCGCGTCGCGTCAGCATCTCCGCGAGCCTCATCGTCTCCTGGAGATCGTCTTCGCATCCCGCCACGAGCGCTCGGCACCGGCTGATGTCGTCCTCGTCCGGCAGGCGCGATACGCCTCCCGGGACTATCGCGCCCGGGCGCGTCGTCCCGCCGCCGAGCAGCCGTATCGCCTCCTCGAGCGAGGTCAGAGCGTGGGTGAGCCTCCCCACAGACTCCTGGTCGACCATGTAGATTCCGGTGATGTTCTTGACCCCCGCGTCAGACATGGGGAGCGCGAAGTCGGGAAGGACCATGAAATTGATCGTCATCACGTGGCTGGCCGCGAGCAGCAGCCAGCAGAGCAACTGTCGAAGAGAGCCCGCTTCAGGCGGGACCTCGGCCCCGCACGCGGCCTCGATGGCCATGCAGGAGGCCAACTGGTGGAACGGGCCGCGCACGTCCCGCATATCCGCGAGAGCAGCTGTGGCGCCCTGAGAGCCGGCATCCCGCGGACGAGACTCTGGATGCCCCTCGATTCGAGCGCCCTGAAACGTGCTTCCCTGACTCCCTGCTGAGGCGTGAAGAGGACCTCTATGTCGGCGCGCCCCTGTATGCGCGTCACCGGGTAAAGCCGCACTTTCTGCCCGCTGAACTCCTCGGACCCCGCGACGTCGATATCGTCAGTCACCGGGCACCCTCTCCTTGACCCTGGACCGGGTGACCGGATCTCTCCTCGTGAACATGTACAAGAGTCTCAGCATCGGCTCAAGCTGCTTGGCCACTTTCTCTTCACGCGCGCCGCTGGTGCGGGANATGTAGGCGACCAGGTCGGAATGGACNGAATGAAGCTGNGAAGAGAGGANCGCGTCGGACGGACCCCGGCAACCCGCGCACGCCACGCCCGCCGAAGGGCAGGCTGCCCGGCAGCCGCCCCTGGTGACCGGACCCATGCAGAGCAGGCCTGCGCTCAACAGGCAGGCGGCATCGTCCGCGCCTGGACCGGGGTGAGACTGGATGGTCTTCGCGGACTTGCGGGNCACGNCGCGCTCGCAGTCCGAGCAGACCGTGCTGTTGAGGTGGAGCGGCGAGTAGCCTTCGACCACGGATTTGAGCGCCTCGAAGATGAGGTTCGGCGGAGGCGGGCAACCGGGCACATAGAGCTCGACGGCCATGCTGCTGTCGAGTGGCTCAGCCGTCGCGAACAGTTCGGGAAGGACGCTGCCCTGCGCGGCGTCGAGGCTGTCGCCGGCGTTCGCCAGCCCGCANACCCCGCCATAGACCGCGCAGGTCCCCACCGCGATGATCTTCCTGCTGGTGCGGGCGATCTCAAAGGCGACCTCAGCCTCTTCAGAGTTGCGGATGCAGCCGCTCGCGAGCACTACGTCGGATGGAGACACCGTACGGCGGTCTACGAGGATGCTCGAAAAAGAGATGGTGTGCTCGCTCAGAAGCGCGACGAGGGGCTCCCCGATGGAGAGGAGCGAGTTCTCGCACCCTCCGCAGGCGCTGAAAGCGGCCGTTGCGATATACATCAGTTCCTCAACTCCATGAGGACCTTGCAGGAGCGCGGCCCGCAGTGATTGATCTTCATGTCGACGCGCAACCCCAGGACCTTCTCCATGCAGCCCGCCATGTACCCGTGGAGAGCCTGGCACAGCAAGCCGCCGGGGTTGGACCCGACGGTGCGCGTCAGGGTCATCAGTGGGCAGCGCCTGAAGACGACCCAGGTCGACCGCCGTCCGTCCGCCTCCGTCCAGAGGCTCTCCTGGCCGGGGTCCTTCCAGCGCTCGAACTGCCACACGTCATCGCCCTCGACGAGCACTGCACGCAGCGCCTCGTCGACGTCCTGCGCGCGCTCGAGGCGACACCCCTGCAAGCAGCCCGCGTCGCGGCCGGACTGGTACATCATGGCGGCCGCGCCCTTGCCCAGGACGCTCTCAGCCGCCGCGTCCACGATGAACGCGATGCGCATGAGGGTCTTGAGCTCAGCCTCAGATCTCGATGAGTCCATCTCGGGCACTCGCGCCTCCAGGGTCCTACTTCTTGTTCTGCTGTGCTTTCCAGGCCTCGAACTGCTTGTAGTCGGCGGTGAAACTCTGATGCCCGTCACTGCTGGTGACGAGGAAATAGATGTAATTGGTGCTTGACGGATATAGTGCGGCGCGAATCGACTCGAAGCTCGGGTTGCAGATGGGGCCGGGCGGAAGGCCGTCGACCTTGTAGGTGTTGTACGGTGAACTGACCTCGAGGTCCTTGTTGGAGAGCTCGGGCTTCCATTTGCCGAGGGCGTAGATCACTGTCGAGCACATCCCGAGCCTCATGTTGTTCTTCAGGCGGTTGTAGATCACCGATGACACGAGCGGCCGCTCCTCGGGATACTTGACCTCTTTCTCGATTATGGAAGCGATGATGACGATCTGATACGGCGTGACGCCCAGCGATGCGGNGCGGCTCCACTCAAGGTCAGCGGTCTTCTTCTTGAATTCGCCGAGCAGCATGTCGACCGCGTAGTGCGCGCTCGTCTGAGAGGTCAAGTCGTAGGTGTTCGGAAAGAGGAAGCCCTCGAGGTTGCCGTCNGACCCTTTGAGGAACGCGTAGTCGTACGTCCCGGCCTTGAGTGCCCGCTCGAACTCGAGCGCGCTGATGGAACCGGCCGTCGCCTCGTCGAACTTCGCGGCCGTCTCTTTGTTCGTCAGCCCCTCGGGCAGCGTCACAGTGTAATCCTTTGAGACCGGCTTGTGCCCGGCACGCACTTTGGAGTACACCAGCCAACCGCCCAGTGCCATCACGACTACCAGGATCATGGAAACGGACAGAGCGACAGTCACGTTGCGCCTGTGGTGGGAGCGCATCGCCTCGCGTTCTCTCCGGCGTTCGAGCCTGCTGTGATATTCCTGGTATTCAGGCAAGTCATTCCTCCGGAAGGCTGTCCATGTATGCTCGAAGGATGAGCGACGCGGCAAGCATGTCAGACGCCTCGCGTTTCCTGGCTCTCTTCACGCGCCCTTTTGACAGGACCGCCTCCGCCTCCCTGGTCGTCAGGCGCTCGTCTATCAGCTCGACAGGGACAGCGATGGCCTTGCGGAGGTCTTCGACAAACCGCCGGACCAGGCGCGCCTGCTCGCCCTCGGTCCCGTCCATCAGCAGGGGCAGGCCGACCACGACGGTGGCGGCTCCCTCCTCGACGACCAGCCTTGCGATCCGCTGCGGCGACTCCTCATCCCTCGAGATGGTCTGAAGGGGCTGGGCCGTCGCGCCCAGTGGATCGCTCAGCGCNACCCCGATCCGGCTCTCTCCGACATCGAGGCCGATTAACCTCAAGAGCCCCCCTCGAGCTTTTCCTTTATTGCTTTTTCAACCGCGACGAGGGCCTCGGCCGCGCCCTCGAGGCGGGGCCCGCCGGCGATCGCCATATCTTCGCGTCCGCCGCCGCCCCCGCCGAGCATCTGGCCGCCCGCCGCCGCCAGCTCTCGAGCGTCAAGCCGGCCAGCCATCGGCTTGCCCACTCTCACGACGAGCTGGGCTTTGGCGCCGGCCGCGGCGACCAGGGCGACAGCGCCGAGTTCTTTCTTCTTAGAGATTATGACGTCGGCGAGGTCCCTCAGGGTCTTCGGCTCCGCTGCTTCAGGCTGAGCGAACAGGAACGGCGTCCCGTCGACGCTGACCGACCGCGCACTGCCGGCGACTTCCTCCGCGAGGCTTTCCACNTGTGCGGACTGGTCCCTGGCGGCTCCGCGCTCGAGCTCCTTCACGCGCGTAAGAACGTCCGTGAGGCGCCTCGGCACGTCATCGGCTTTTACCTTCAAGAGGCCTTCGGCCTCGTGGAGCACTCCGTCCACGAACTTGTAGTGACGCAGCGTCTCGAGCCCGCTCGAGGCCTCGATGCGCCGAAGGCCGGCGCCGATGCCCGACTCGCTGATGACCCTTATGGGTCCGATCCGCCCGGTCCTCTCGACGTGCGTGCCGCCGCAGAGCTCCTTGGAGAAATCGCCCATCTCGACCACGCGGACTTCCTCGCCGTACTTCTCGCCGAAGAGCGCCATCGCCCCGCCGGCCATCGCCTCATCACGCGCGGTCACCGTCGTGCTCACCGGCGCGTCGTCGAGGACACGTCGGTTGGCGAGCGACTCGATCTCGTCCAGCTCGTGTGGCTCCACCGCCTTGAAATGCGTGAAGTCGAACCGCAGCCTTTCCGGGGTGACGAGCGAGCCTGCCTGCCGCGCGTGAGTGCCAAGGACCTTTCGGAGCGCCCAGTGCAGCACGTGCGTGGCGCTGTGGTTACGCATGATGGCCCGGCGCCGCTCCCCNTCGACAACGGCTTCTACCGGCTCTCCGACGCTCATCGCGCCCTTGAGCCGGCCCTTGTGGACGGCGAAGTTCGGCGCGCCGTAGAATGTCTCCTCCACCTCGACGAGACCGGACGGCCCTTTTATGGTGCCGGCGTCGCCGATCTGGCCTCCCGACTCCGCGTAGAACGGGGTCGTCTCGAGAACGACCTCTACCTCCGATGCCCCGTCGGCCNTGTCCACAGGCTCCGCGCCGACCAGGATCGCGACGACCCTGGTCTCCAGGCGATCACAGTCATAGCCCTCGAAGCACGAAGGCCCCAGCGCCTGGCAGACCTCGTTGTAAGCGCTCTGCTCNNNNGGCGCTTCTCCATCCCGCGACAGCCTGGCGCGGGTGCGCTGCTCTTCCATGAGCGCCTCGAAACCCTCGCGGTCCACTCCCATCCCCTGGTCGGAAGCGATCTCCTCCGTGAGCTCAAGCGGGAACCCCAGCGTATCGTGCAGGTAGAAGACGGTCTTCCCTTCGATGGTCTCCTTGCCCTTGGAACGGTGGTCCGAGATCACCTCGCCCAGGAGCTCGACGCCCTGCTCGAGGGTCTGCCCGAACCGCTCTTCTTCCGAAGAGATGACGCCGGTGATGAGCTTGTGGTGTTCCTTGAGCCCGGGGTAGGCGTCGCCCAGCAGCTCGACGACGACGTCGGAGAGGCCGTCGATGAAGTCGCCTTCGATACCTATCAGGCGGCCGTGCCTGACCGCCCTTCTCAGGAGCCTTCGCAGTATGTAGCCCTTACCTTCATTGGATGGGATGACACCGTCGGATATCAGGAACGTCGCCGCGCGGGCGTGGTCCGCCACCACTTTGACCGAGATGTCGCTCTCGGGGGAATCGCCGAGCGCCGCGCCNGACAGGTCGGTGATCGAGGAGATGATGGGCATTATCAGGTCGGTCTCGAATATCGTCGAGACGCCTTGCTTCAGGGCCGCGACCCTCTCGAGCCCCATGCCGGTGTCGATGTTCTTCTTCGGTAACGGGGCCAGCGAGGCGTCCTGCCGGCGGTCGTACTGCATGAAGACCAGGTTCCAGAGCTCGAGGAAGCGGTCGCAGTCACAGCCCGGCTCGCAGGCGGGGCCGCACGCGAACCGCTCTCCGCGGTCGTACAGGATCTCGGAGCAGGGGCCGCAAGGCCCGGTGGGGCCCATGTCCCAGAAATTGTCGTCCGCTCCCAGCCGTATCACCCTCTCGGGCGCGACGCCGGTGGTCGATTTCCAGATCTGCTCGGCTTCATCATCCTCCTCGAACACGCTCATCCAGAGAGCGGCGGCGTCGATCCCGAGCACTCCTGTGATGAGCTCCCACGCCCAGGGGATGACTTCCGCCTTGTAGTAATCCCCGAAAGAGAAGTTCCCCAGCATCTCGAAGAAAGTGTTGTGCCGCGCCGTTATCCCCACTGAGTCTATGTCGGTGGTGCGGACGCATTTCTGCACCGAGGTTGCTCGCCTGTAGGGCGGCTCTTCCTCGGCGAGGAAGTACGGCTTGAACTGGACCATGCCAGCGTTGGTGAGCAGGAGCGAAGGATCATTGGGCACCAGCGAAGAGCTCGGGACCACCCGGTGCCCGCGCGAAGAGAAAAATTCCAGAAAGACCTCTCGTATCTCGTTGCTCTTCAAATGCCCTTTCCCCCTGGTAGCGCGCCTTTCGAGGACGCAACACAAAGAACCATTTTAACCCAAGTGGCTGGCATAATGAACGACGCCCGACACCACGGGGCGGGGTAAAAAGGAGCAAAAAGAACTCCACCTCCGCGTCGGGAGGTGGAAGGTGTTGCGTCTCAAGGTGCGGCCCTACTTCCTCTTCCACTTGCTGTAAGCCTTGCCCGCGCCAGCGCCGATGCCTATCGCCTTGACGATCGGAGAGGTCACGACTTCCTGGACGACCTTGGTGGCGCTGTTGGCTTTCTCGGACATGGACTCGACCGCGCTCAGTATGCCGTCGACCCTTTCGAGCTCGTTGTTTACGTGGTCCATCGTGGTCTGGAACCGCGTCATGAGGGGTATGGTCTCCACGCGCACGTCGTTGATGAAAAGGTTGATGATGCCCATGGTCTTCACGAGCTGATATAGCAGAATCGCGGTGAAGACGGACATCACCGCAAAAGCGATTGCCGCGATCAAGCCGGCGACGTGTCCCATGCGCGCTCCTTTCGTCTGGCAGAAGTCGGCTGTGCCGTCTGGCGAGCACAATTCCGCTCACGGTCCTGTGGACATTGGTGACTAATATACCATAACAAGGGAAGACTCAAAGCCATTCGATTATTCGAACGTCGGCTTCAGCCCCAGGTCGCGAAGCTGCCCCGGAGAGACGGCGTCGGGCGCCCCGGTGAAGAGGTCAGAGGCGGACTGCGTCTTGGGGAATGCGATGACGTCCCGTATCGAGTCCCGCCCGGTCAAGAGCATCACCAGGCGGTCGAGCCCGAGCGCGATGCCGCCGTGGGGAGGCGCTCCGTAGCCCAGGGCCCGGAGCAGAAAACCGAACTTGCTCTCGTACTCGTCGGGCGCGATTCCGAGGACCCGGAACATGTGCTCCTGCACCTCGGGGCGGTGGATTCGGATAGAGCCCCCGCCGATCTCCACGCCGTTCATGACTATGTCGTAGGCGCGCGCTCTGGCCGACAGCGGATCGGTCTCGAGCAGCCCCATCGAGTCCTCAGTGGGACTGGTGAACGGGTGGTGCAGAGACTTGTAGCGCTTCTCCTCGAAGTCGTACTCGAGCAGTGGGAAGTCGACTATCCAGACGAGCGCGAACCCCTCGGAGCANAGGCTCAGCGAGGTTGCCACCGCGCCGCGCAGGTGGTGCATGACGTCATCACACTGGCGGCGGTCGCCCGCCAGCAGGAACGCGGCATCACCGGGCTCGAGCTTCATCTCCGAAGTGAGGCGCTGTATCTCCTCCTCCGAGAGGAATTTGGAGACTGGAGAGCGCAGGCCGCCCTCCTCGGCGATGAACCACACCAGGCCGCCCGCGCCGAGTTCCTGGGCCCGCTTGTTCCACGAGTCCAGCTCGGAGCGCGACATCCCTCCGCCGGACTCGATGCGCATCCCGCGCACGGTGCCTCCGGACTCGATGGCGCCGGCGAATACTTTGAAAGCGGTTGTCTTGAAGACGTCGTCGAGCGTGGACATGCGCAGGCCGTAACGCAGGTCGGGGCGGTCCGTGCCGTAGAGNTCGATGGCCTCGTCGTAGGCCATGCGACGCACCGGAACGTCGAGCGATAGCCCGACCGCCGAGAAGATCGAGGCCAGNAGGCCGTCGATCACGCCGATGATGTCGCCCTCGTCCACGAAGGACATCTCGAGGTCTACCTGGGTGAACTCCGGCTGCCGGTCCGCGCGCAGGTCTTCGTCGCGGAAGCAGCGGGCGATCTGGTAGTAGCGGTCGAACCCCGAGACCATCAGGACCTGCTTGAACAACTGCGGTGACTGGGGCAGGGCGAAGAAGCGGCCCGGCTGAACCCGGCTCGGCACCAGGTAGTCGCGCGCGCCCTCCGGCGTGCTCTTGCAGAGCTGCGGCGTCTCCACCTCGGTGAAGCGCTGCGAGTCGAGGTAGGCGTGGGTCGCCTTGACCACGCGGTGCCTCAACTTGAAACCCTCCTGGATCTCGGGGCGGCGCAGGTCCAGGAACCGGTACTCGAGCCTCACGCGCTCGTCCACGTTGATGTCGTCGCGTATCTCGAAGGGAGGCGTCGCGGACTCGTTGAGGACCTCCACTTCGCTCACCAGCACCTCGACTCACCAGTGGGAAGATCGGGGTTCTCGGTGCCCCCGGGCCGGTGCCTGACCGCGCCCCGGATAGCGAGCACGTACTCGGGCCTGACTTCCTCCGCGGTCGCGTGAGCGGCTTCCGACTCTCGCGGGTCGAACACAGCCTGCACTATCCCGGTGGTGTCGCGCAGGTCGATGAAGATGAGCCCGCCGTGGTCGCGGCGCCGCGCGACCCAGCCGTTGATGTTGACGGTTCTTCCCTCCCACGACGAGTCGAACTCACCGCACCAGGCGTCCCTCTTGAGGGTGTACGAGACTATCCTGTCGGGCCCGCCGGCCTCATCCATCCGGGTTCTCACTTTCCGGCAACGCGCAGGCTTTCTGCGCAGGGTTTTCGGCCAGGTATTCCATCACGCGCTGGACCGCCCTCAGGGCCGGGACTTCCCACTGGGTGGAGGCGTCGAGGTCACGGACGGTCACTTCGCCGCGCTCCAGCTCGTCCGGGCCCATGATGAGGACCAGCCTGGCGCCCAGACGGTCAGCCTGCTTCATCTGAGCCTTGAGCCCTCGACCCATCACGTCGGCGTCCGCGCTGACGCCTTCGCGCCGCATGTCCGTGAGCATCTCGAGCACTCGCTCCCGGTCCACGCCTGGCGCGCCCGCTATGAAGACATCCAGCCGGGCGGGCGGGCAGGGGTCGAGCCCCTGGTCCTCGAGCACCATCACCAGGCGCTCTATGCCCAGGCTGTAACCGACGCCGGGTGTCGGCGGCCCGCCGAGCTGCTCGGCAAGGTAATCGTAGCGGCCTCCGCCGGACACCGTGTTCTGGGCCCCGAGGCCCTCGAACTGGAACTCGAAGGCGGTGTTGGTGTAGTAGTCGAGGCCGCGCACCATCCTCTCGTCCATCTCGAACGGGATGCCCAGGCGGTCCAGGTGCCCTATGACCGCATCAAGTTGCTCGCGGCAGCGGGGGCACAGCATGCTGCCTATGGTGGGAGCGCCTGCGACCACGGCCTTGCACGGTTCTTTCTTGCAGTCGAAGACCCGCAGCGGGTTCTCGGTCGCGCGCCGCTGGCAGTCCTCGCAGAGCTGGGGCGCGAGCCCCGCCAGGAACGCGCCCAGCTTGCTGACGTAGTCGGGCCGGCACTCGGCGCACCCCACGCTGTTGAGCAGCAGGCTGTAACCCGTCAGGCCGAGCCGCTTGAAAAGGTGGTCCGATATGGCGATTATCTCGGCGTCGAGGAACGGGTCGTCGCTTCCTATCGCCTCGGCGCCGATCTGGTAGAACTGCCTGAACCTGCCCGCCTGCGGCCTCTCGCGCCTGAACATGGGGCCGGCGTAATAGACCTTCTGAGGAAGGCCGCGCGAGGCGAGACCCCTCTCGAGGAACGCCCTCACCACCGGGGCCGTCCCCTCCGGGCGCAGGGTCAGCCACTCCCCTCCCCTGTCCTCGAAGGAGTACATCTCCTTGGTGACTATGTCCGTCCCCTCGCCGATGCTCCTCTGGAAGAGCTCGGTGTTCTCGATGACGGGCGTGACTATGCGCTGGTAGCCGTAGAGGGCCATCACCTCGCAAGCGACGCCGACGACGGCCTCGAATTTCTCCGAATCGGGGTAGACGAGGTCGAAAGTGCCTTTGGGCGCGCGGTATTTGAGAGCCATCCTAGACCTCCGGCTCCAGGTCGCGCAGGTACGGGTTGTTCCTCCGCTCCACGCGGACGGTCGTATCGGGCCCGTGGCCCGGGAAGATGCGCGCGTCATCGCCGAGCGGCCACACATAGCGCCGGACCGAGTCGAGCAGGTCCGTGAGCGAGCCGCCGCGCAGGTCCGTGCGGCCGATGGAGCCCTGGAACACCAGGTCCCCGCAGAAGATATTACCTCCGGTTATGAAGCTGACCGAGCCCGGCGTGTGGCCCGGCGTGGGCACCACCCTGACCTCGTGACCACCGAAATCCAGGTCCTGACCCGGCTCGAAGCGATCGAGAACGCCTTCCTTCGGCTTCGAGACCCGCAGCGCGCTCAGCCTGCCCACGACGCCTTGGCCCGCGCCGGCGAGGATACCGGAATCTCTCTCGGAGATCATGACCGGCGCCTCTACGGCTTCGGCGACCTTGCCGACGGCGCCGACGTGGTCCATGTGGCCGTGGGTGCACAGGACGGCTTTGCATTTCAAGCCCGCTCCGATCGCAACGTCGACTATCTTGCGCGCCTCCGCGCCGGGGTCGATTATGTAACCTTCGCGAGTATCATCGTCCATGACGATGTAACAGTTCGTGCCGAGCATCCCTACCTCGAGCCTCTTGATGAGCGTT
>JGI24132J36420_10000378_pt1 | contig 21647 bp, 20 predicted proteins | sample BarGraNGADG00212_3_FD_36420 | JGI IMG/M metagenome (IMG submission 36420) | reverse complement strand
GACTGTACGGGGAGGTGAATATGGTCGCAGATGTTCGGATACATGGCCATGGTATAAAGCACGGAGTTGGCCATATCTTTTGGGTGAGANGTGGAGAANCTNACNCTCAGTTTAGGATCTAAAAGTGCGACCATCTCTAAAAGTTGCGCAAAGTTGACCTTTTTAGTAGGGTTTTCCGGATTTGCCCAATGGTAGGAGTCTACATTCTGGCCAATAAGACAGATCTCTTTGTAACCGTTATCAAAGAGCTCCCGAGCCTCTCTCACAATACTGTTCGGGTCTCTGCTTCTCTCTGCTCCACGCACATACGGAACAACACAGTACGAACACATATTGTTACACCCGCGCATTATTGATATAAAAGCCGAAACCCCGTTTTTGTCCATTCTTACAGGAGAGATGTCTGCATAAGTCTCCTCATGGGACAACATTGTGTTTATCTGCTTGTCTCCCCGAATAAGAGCGTGAATGAGGTTCGGAAGCTCTCTGTATGAATCCGGCCCGGCTACAAGGTCTACAACCTGATGGGAAAGTAGCTCCTCCTTAAGCCTTTCTGCCATGCAACCAAGAACACCCACAATCAGGGTCTTCTTTTTCTTCTTAAGAATTTTAAAATTTTCCAGCCGTCCCCAGATCCTCTGCTCTGCATTGTCTCTTATTGAGCAGGTGTTAACAAGGATAAGATCTGCCTGTTCAATCTTTTCGCAAAGAGCATATCCGTTTGTTTGAAGTACAGATAAAACCACTTCGCTGTCACTGACATTCATCTGGCACCCGTAGGTTTCTATGAAAACTTGTGGTAACTTATTATCAAATATAGGTTTTACGGAACAATATTTGCTTGTCATATGGTACAAATTATTCTGCAAATATAGGCTTTTTTATACCTTTGCAGATAATCAACACTAAAAGATGAAGAGACTGCTATTTCTGACACTGTTTCCTATTGTGCTGTTTGCAAGCTGTACTAATTTTAGTGAAGTGGATATTAAAAATATTAAGCTTCACGAGTTTAATCTTGTAAATACATTCAGAGCAAATGTTACTTTTGAATATCTTATAGATAATCCTACCAATTCTTCCCTCATAATTACATCTGCAGATGGTTTTATTACAAAAAAAGGGGTTAATTTTGCACAACTAGGATTGATAAAATCAGATACAATTGCCTCCAGGTCAGTTACATCTAACCTTGTAGCCATTAAGGTAGATCTGCTTGACCCAATTTCTCTGCTCTCTATGGGGCTTAATATATCAAGCTGGAGGGTGCAGGACTTCAATCTTGATGCGAGAATAACTGTAAAAACTTCATCGGGATATAAAAAGATATTCAAATTTAAGAATGTGCCACTTGAACATTTGGTAGACAGATTATAGATATATGCGATATTCAGTACTTACACTTTTGTTGATTGTTGCCTTTTGTAGTATCTCCAACGCTCAGGAACCGGAGATAAAACAGGACACAACTATTGTTAAGGCTCCTCTTTTGGATTCAACATTTTTAAAAAAAGATATATTCTCAATTCTGCAAGAGGCCGGACCCTATTCGAACAGGGTTAATGTTGAGCAGACAAACAATCTCTTGACCGCTTTTTATAACCACATTGCACAAGCCTCAAATAAAAAGATTGCTGGTTACAGAGTGAGAATTTTCTTTGACAACAGGCAGGATGCAAGAGGACTTTCAAATGGTGTTGTTGGCAGGTTTTCTGATAGTTACCCGGAGACCCCTGTCTACAGAACTTATGAAAATCCCTATTTTAAGGTTACAGTAGGAGATTTCAGAACAAAATCGGAAGCCACGATGCTGTTAAAAAGGATAAAATCTGACTTTCCTTCTGCTTTCTTGGTGAAAGAGATAATTAATTTCCCTCCCCTTTAGATTTACTCCCGTTTTTTTTCTTCTTTTTCACATCGGAACTCTTTGGAGATTTCCACCACTTATGTCTGAACTTGTTGGCAAGTCTTAATAGTGGAGTAATATATCGTTCAATCTTCTCCGGATATATGTGAGAGATATTTACCAGAATGCCGGTCTCTTCTACTCCCCCGAAACCTTCATTTATGGCAGTTCCGAACACCTTCATAGAGGGCGAGAGGTTCATATAGGAGTTAATAAGAGGGGGTATATTTTCGCCGAGGGTGCGAACCTCCTTCGACAATATTTTATAGGCCTCTTTATAATCATNGGTGCTAAAGAGCTCTTTATAATAGGGGTTTATTGACTCGAATTCCAAAGATTTGATTGGTACAACAAGGTTCTTATCGTCCGGGAAGAACTTACTCAGAAAATTGAGGAGAGTATTTCTGGCTCTTAGATTATATGAGGTATACATTGTTACTTTACCGAAAAAGTATTTTACCTTAGGGTATCTCAAAACCAGAGCTCCCAGCCCGTCCCAAAGATTATCAAGGGCATACAGACCTTTTCTCTTAATGTTCATACTCTGATAATTTGGTTGAATAAATGATCTGCCCAGTTCAATGGTAAATGGCAAATAATCCTTAATAAACTCATCAGAAAATTTGAACAGTTCACTGGTTGCCATTTGCTCAATATCCAGTCCGGCACATTGAATATACCTGTAACCCCCTATAATTTCCTGATCCTTAGGGTCCCATACGATAAGCTGTTTATACGGAGTTTTTATGTGGGTGTCAAATTCGTCTATATCTACAGCCTTACCTGTACCGCCACCGGATAACCTAAAGGAAATCTCCCTAAGGCGGCCAATCTCATTCATCGTATGCGGTGCGTTATGAGCTGTTATCTCATATAGTTTATTATCACCTTTGCGGGTGTTCCTGATAAATTTATCACTTGTAAGCTCTTCAAGAATAAGCTTTCTGTTAATAGGTTGAATTACCGGTTCCATAATTTGGGTTTTAGAGAGTAAACTTTTTCCCTTACATAATTTGTCCAATAGGCGACAGAACCCTCTTTAGAAAATTTCTCAAAAGGAATAGGGTCTCCTGCAAAAATCTCGAATTTCCCCCTCTTTTGCCTGAACATTTCATGAGGGAGAAGGACAAGTTCAAAATTGAATTTTACACCAAAGAACTTTCTTAAATTGGCTATCATATAAAAGAATCTTGAATTTTTTCCTTCGAAAAAGAGAGGAATAATATCTCTCTCATATTTTATCGCTTGGTTAAGAAAGCTTTTTTTCCACTCCAGGTCTTCAATTTTACCATCAATCAATCTGGAGCACAGACCTGCAGGAAAGTAAAGGATTTGACAATTTGAGCTGTATGCTTCATGAATCTGTCTTGCAATATCCACGCTCTGACGCCCGTATTTGTTCACCGGAACAAATATTGACTTAAGAGGGTCTATAAGCATTAAAAGGTCGTTTACTACAAATTTTACATCTTTGTTAAAAATACCACCGAATATCTCCATCAGTATAATACCGTCCAACCCTCCGAGGGGATGGTTGGAGACAATAATGTACCTTCGGTTCGGATCTATCTTTTCCAATCCGTGAACCTGATAATTCACGCGAAGATGCTTTAGTGTGGCCGAAGCAAAGTCGACACCTTCAAGATGACCGAACCTCTCAAGTATATCATTTATTTCGTTTTGATGAATCAGTTTTTCTACCCATCTGANGACGAATTTAGGGATAACTTTCAACAATTTAGGATTCTTGGATCCTATTACAGAGACAATATCAATCTTGAGGACATTATTGGTTTCGCCCATAGATAAAGCATATTAGTACGACACGAAGTTAAATAAAAATCATATCTTTGCGCAAACGCTCCGGAAATATGTTAAAACAAGGTTTACAGCAGAAGTTATTACAAAAGCTCTCACCACTACAAATTCAGACAATTAAGTTGTTGGAGCTTCCTACCTTGGAATTGGAACAAAGGATAAAAAAGGAGCTTGAGGAGAATCCGGTTTTGGACGAGGTGAACGATAAGGACGAGGCCGAGGAGGCAACCGGAGGCAATGTTTCTCTTAGCGAATACAATTCGGACGATCAGATACCGAGTTACAAGCTCTATTCAAATAATCAGGGGAAAGATCTTAAGCCCCAGTACAACATTTTTTCTGTAAAAGAGAGTTTTAATCAAAGCCTTGTTTCTCAATTAGGTTATAGTCAATTAGATACAAGGTCAAAATTGATTGCTAATTTTATTATCGGCAGCTTGGATGATGATGGTTACCTCAGAAGAGACCTCGAGGCACTCTCAGATGATATTGTCTTTAGGCAAGGTATAGAGACAAATGAGGAGGAGATAGAGAAGATTCTCTTTAAAATCCAGGAGTTTGAACCGGTAGGAATTGGTGCCCGAAACTTACAGGAGTGTCTTCTGCTTCAGATAAGAGCCAAAAGTCAGACTCCCGAGCAGAAGATTGCAGAGAAGATACTCTCCGATTACTTCAGCGAATTTACAAAGAAGCATTATCCCAGAATAATGAGCAAACTCTCAATTACAGAGGATCAGCTTAGAGAAGTAATCGAAGAAATTGTAAGGCTGAATCCAAGNCCCGGGGGACAGGTTGATGATTCATATACAGATCAGGCCCAACAGGTTATCCCGGATTTTCTTCTTGAATACAAGGATGGTGAACTTATTATGACAATGCCCAGGTTCTCGGTGCCCGAACTCAAGGTGAACAAAAGGTATGCAGACCTTCTGATGAGCTCTTCCCAATCTAGCAAACGAGAAGGCAAAGAGGCTGCAACCTTTGTAAAACAGAAGCTGGATTCAGCAAAATGGTTTATTGAGGCAATTAAACAGCGTCACAATACCCTTCAAAATACGATGAATGCTATAATTGATTTCCAAAGAGAATACTTTATCGAAGGAGACGAAACTAAGCTTAGGCCTATGGTTTTAAAGAACATAGCAGAAAAAACAGGGTTAGACATTTCAACTATTTCGAGGGTTGTCAATTGTAAATATATTCAGACTCACTTTGGAATATACCCACTCAAATACTTTTTCTCAGAAGGTCTGATGACCGACAACGGAGAAGAGGTATCTACTCGCGAGATCAAAAACATACTGGCAGAGAGTATTGATGTTGAGGATAAAAAACATCCTCTTACAGATGAGGAACTTGTAGCTGTATTAAATGGAAAGGGTTATAGAGTTGCAAGAAGAACGGTTGCAAAGTACCGCGAACAGCTCAACATCCCTATCGCCAGACTTAGGAAAGAGTTATAACTAAACTTGATAATGAAAAAAATACTTTTTGGGCTTTTTTTAAGCTCTCTAATTTTGGCCTGTGATATGAAGNAAAATGCAGATCTTATTATAATCAACGGAGATGTATATACGGTAGATTCAACATTCTCTAAATGCAGTGCCATTGCTGTAAAAGATGGTATTATTCTGGCAACGGGGAATGATGACCAGATATTGAACATCTATACCTCAGAAACAATTGTGGATTTGGAGGGGGCTCCTCTTTACCCTGGTTTTAACGATGCACACTGTCACTTTTACGGTATGGGTGAGAGTTTGCGGATAGCCGATCTGAGAGGTGCAAAGTCTTTTGAGGAGGTTTTGGAGAGGTTAAAAAGGTCATATGCAGAGAATCCGACCAATTTTCTTGTAGGAGAGGGGTGGGACCAAAATTTGTGGGAAGACAAAAGTTTTCCGACAAATGAAAAACTCAGTCAACTCTTTCCGGATATTCCGGTGCTCTTGGCAAGAATAGATTTTCATGCAGTTATTGTTAATGAAGCAGCCATAAAGAGGGTGGGTATCAGACCGGGTGATCCCTCGATTGCACCGGGTGAGGCTCTTATGAAAAACGGTAAATTTCAGGGTGTTTTCTTAGAGAAGACTGCAGACAGGTTTAAGGCCTCTGTTCCGCAGGCAGCGGGGGAAGTGGCAAAATCGATATTGCTTGCTGCTCAAAATGAGTGTTTCAAGTACGGGCTTACATCGGTTTCCGATGCAGAGGAGCCCCTTTCGAAGATATTGATGATGGATTCTCTGCAGGCAGACGGGGACCTCAAGATACGCATGGATGTTTGGCTAACTGCAAGTGAAGAAAATATTCAGCATTTTACCAAACCATACAGCAATGGTCGTTTGAGAGTATCCACATTAAAGTTGTATGTAGATGGTGCCTTAGGATCCAGGGGCGCGCTTTTGGTAGAACCATATTCAGACATGCCGGGTACAAGAGGAATATATGTGGGAACACCTAAACAGTTTGAAAATTATTGTAAGTGGGCGTTTGATCACGGATTCCAGGTGGCTACACACTGTATCGGAGATGCTGCAAACAGAGAGGCGTTGCGGGTCTACTCTAAGTTTCTCAAAGAGGGGAATGATCTTAGGTGGAGAATTGAGCATGCTCAGATTGTGAGGCCACAAGATGTAACACTTTTTAAGAAGTACTCAATTGTACCATCAATACAACCGACTCATGCGACCTCAGATATGCTTTGGGCAGATGAAAGGTTGGGCAACAGGATAAAAAATGCTTACATATATCATGACCTGCTTGATCAGTTGGGCTGGCTCCCAAGTGGCACAGACTTTCCCATAGAGCAGGTTAATCCCGTCTACACATTCTTTGCGGCTGTATATAGAAAAAACCGGGAGTTTATTCCGGATGAGGGCTTCCAGATGGAAAATGCCTTAAGTAAAGAGGAGGCTCTAAGGTCTATGACCATATGGGCAGCAAAAGCCTCGTTTGAAGAGAAACTGAAAGGCAGCATTGAGCCGGGAAAATATGCAGATTTCGTTGTTTTGGACAGAGATATAATGACGGTTCCTGAGTTTGATTTACCATACGCAAGGGTATCAATGACCTTTGTTGCGGGAGAACTCGTCTTTTCTAAATAACCCTTTATCGCTTAGTTCCGTATGCTAAGTCTCCTGCATCTCCAAGACCGGGAACAATGTATGATTTTATTGTAAGCTCTTCATCTATGGCACCTACCCATAGTGTAGTGTTCTTGTGTGGCAAGTGTTTGGACAAATACTCAATACCATCTACACTGGCTATTGGACATACAAGGTGAGTTGCCTTTGGCTTTGCGCTATCACACAACTTGTTGTATGCAAGGACTATAGAAGAGCCTGTTGCAAGCATTGTGTCTGCCAGGATCAGTACTTTACCCTCTACAGACGGGCTGCTGGCATATTCAATTTGTATGGTGAACTTATTATCCTTGCCATATTTTCTATATGCGGCAATAAATGCATTCTGAGCTTTATCGAAGTAGCTAAGCATACCGGTATGAAGCGGAAGACCTGCTCGCATGATACTTGCTATAACTATCTCTTCATCTGTGGTTTTACAGGTAGCAATACCGAGAGGTGTCTGAACGCTCTTTTCGCTGTATACTAAAACCTTACTTATTTCGTACGCAAAAACCTCTCCGATTCTCTCCAGATTTCTGCGAAACCGCATACTATCCTTTTGGATAACGTGATCTCTGATTTCTGCAATGAAGTTGTTGAGGACTGAGTTTTTATCTCCCAGGTTTATTATTTTCATAGCTTTTTTGATAATGAGATATTTAAGCCAAAGGTATAAAATAATCACATTATACCATCGTCTGCAAAGCTAAAATATTCATCTCCGGCAATTATCAAGTGATCTAAAAGTGAGATATCAAACAGAGCAGCAGCATCTTTCAAAAGCCTGGTCTGAACTTTGTCGTTTTCGCCCGGCTTGGGATTGCCAGAGGGGTGGTTATGAATCAGGATTATTGAACTGGCAAGCTTTTCCAGAGCATTTTTAAGTACTATTTTTACATCTACAACAGTAGCCGAGACCCCTCCAATACTGAGTCTCTCCTTGGAAATTANCTTGTTGGCCCGGTTTAAATACATAACCCAGCACTCNTCATGGGAGAGGTCTCTGAGTATAGGACTGATAATTTTTGCAGCGTATGCAGAAGATTGAATCTGTGTCAAAGACTTTATTTCTATGGAGGCAAATCTTTTTGCAATTTCGAAAATGGCTGTAATGGCTATGGCTTTTGATGGTCCAATTCCCTTTCTTTCAATTAACCGCTCAATGGGAAGCTTAGATAGTTCCCTCAAACTGTTTTCATTTGATGCGATAAGATTTCTTGCAATATCTACTGCTGTCTCATCCTTTGTTCCTGAACCGAGTATAATTGCTATAAGCTCGGCGTCACTGAGTGCATTTGGGCCTTTCGCTCTAAGTTTTTCTCTAGGCCTCTCCTCCTCTGGCCACTGTTTGATAGATAATTTGTTTGTCATAATATAAATTTAAAAAGCTCCTCAAAGATTGAGAAGCTTTTTAAATTCCGTATGACAGTACGTAAAATTTATGCTAATTTGTTAACATAAGCAGCAATACCGCTTTTTAAATTTGAAGCTTTGTTAGCGTGTATAACATTAATTTTAGCTAATTTATCTAACATTGAAGAAACCTTAGGTAGTAAAGCTTCTGCAGCTGCTTTGTCAATAGTGTTACGTAAAGCTTTGATAGCGTTACGGGTAGTTCTGGCATAATATTTATTATGCAATTTGCGTTTTTCGCCTTGGCGAGCGCGCTTGTCTGCTGATGCGTGATTTGCCATATCTGATTTTTTTTATTTTTTTCTGTAGTCGGTAGGGGAATCGAACCCCTATTGCAAGAATGAAAATCTTGAGTCCTAACCGTTAGACGAACCGACCGCATCAAAACTCACCGTTTTGGTGTTGGGAGTGCAAAGGTAGAAATTAATATTTCAGTTCCAAAAAATTCTTAAAAAAACTCAAANGAATAGATTATAGACTCTACCTGGCGGAGATAGTTTCTTTTATCATACCTTGGAGCATAAACAAAAGCTTCTAACACAATAATATTTTTGTTCTCTTTGTCCAGAAATATATGGTCCACAAATGGCCCACCCATAAAATCGTTCTGAACCTCCCAAAGGCCTCTCAGTTCAATAAAATCACGTTTATTATATTTTACCCATCTCATGCCCGGGTCTGCAAGCAGATTTGTTGTCATATATGTATTTTCAAGCTGCCCGGGTACATTCTGGAACAGAGTTTCATTCCTTTTGTTAACAAGGTTCTCAAGTAAGAAATCGGTTGAATCTTTGTAGGGATATCTGTAAATGAATATACCTTGGTTTGTTTTGGTTGTTTCATAAGATATCCAGGCAAAGTTATCTGTTTTCTTTCTGAGGCTGTAGCCTCTTGGGAAGAAAGGTGATCCACCAAAAATTCCGGTAACAAGTTCTCTAAGTGCTTTCTCCTCATACTTTTTAGCATTTTGAATATTCCTGTTTCTCTCTGCTTGAAGGAGGGCATTTGTAAGTCTGTCGCTCTCTTTTGTTATAACCTCTGCAGCTGTTTGAGTTGTTGGGGCAGAAATAGTTACAACTACCTGTGGGGCTGCCCATACATTTTCCTGAATAACTATCTCAGGCTCTTTGAGGTCTGGAGTGATCTTTAAAATAATGATATTTCTATGGCTCTGAAAAATACTTGTGAAGGCATTTTCGGGGATATCTATAAGATCGAAGAGAGGTTCTCTCTGGGGAAGAAAGGGATGGTCTACAGCCAATACAGAACGAAGAGCGACACCCGGATCACTCTCCCAGTCCCCCTTATTGATTACAACAACAACCTCTCCTGCTTTGCCACTTATGTTTGGCATAAGTTGAGGCCCGCTGGAGCAAGAGACTAATATTGCTCCCATAACTAAGGTTAGCAGCAAATTAAAATTTCTCATGATTCTTTTATTTAAAAAGCCTGTAAATATCATTTCCAAAAGCAAGGAACATTATTGCAAAAAGGAAAAGCATGCCTACAAATTGTGCATACTCCAGGAACTTGTCGCTTGGTTTTCTTCTAGTCACTATCTCGTAAATTAAAAACAGGATATGTCCGCCGTCCAGTGCGGGTATTGGAATAAGATTTACAACGGCAAGCATAATTGACAACCACGCGGTTATGTTCCAGAAAATTTCCCAGTTCCAGGATGAAGGAAAGATATTACCAATAGCAATAAAACTTCCGACAGATTTGTATGCCTCTGTTTTTGGTGAGAATATCAGCCCAAGTTCTTTAACATAATTGCCGATTGTGGAGAAAGTTTTTGCAGCCCCGGCTGGCAGGGCTGAGATCAAGGAGTAGTTGATGGCAGTAACATTGAAGAATTTTTTAACATCACTGTTGAGAAGTACACCTAACCTTCCAAGACTGTCTACAAGAAGAAACTTGGTTAACAAGGTTCCGTTTCTGCTGAGGGTAACACTAAGAGTGTCATTTTTATGTGACTGCAGTATTGGCTGAATATCCTGTATAATAGATACCTGGAGTGTGTCTATCCTAACAACTCTGTCGCCGGGCATAAGCCCTGCCGCATAGTTAAGAGAACTGTCCGGAACGCTCAGTACCTCAAATGGAACTCTTAAGTTGAACATCCCCGGAGTATTAAGAATGGCTGGAATATACTGTGGGTTGATATTGACGGTTACGGTGTTGCTATCTCTTATAACCACTGCAGTTTTCGCCTGGTTTCTTGCAATATCCATCTGAATGTTCTGAAACTTCTCTATGGTCACGCCATTGACAGATAAAATCTTGTCTCCGTTTTTAAAGCCAATCTCTTGTGCCAGATCATTACACTGAACTCCGTAAACGGCATCGCTGTTCTTTAAATACTCCTCGCCCCAGGAATAAAGAGTTGCCGAGTAGATCAGTATTGCCAGGATAAAGTTAAAAAACACTCCGCCAAACATTACAAGAAACCTTTGCCATGCAGGCTTGCTCCTGAACTCCCAAGGTTTCGGCTCCTCTTTAAGTGCCTCCTTATCCATGGACTCATCCATCATCCCGGAAATTTTGCAGTAACCTCCGAGTGGAAGCCATCCAATTCCATATTCCGTTTCACTTCCTTTTGGTTTGTATTTGAAAAGCGAAAACCACGGATCGAAGAATAGATAGAACTTTTCTACTCTTATTTTGAAGAGTCGAGCAAAAAAATAGTGACCGGATTCATGAACTAAAACAAGTATTGATAGGGCTAGAACCACTTGCAGAACCTTGAAAAAAATTTCCATTTTAATAATTTAGTTTAATCTTTGAGGCCAACTCACGGGCCTGTTTGTCAGTTTTATAAATATCTTCTATAAATGGGTCTGCAACAAATTCTGTTCCAGATAACACATCTTCAATGATTTTTGAAATTGCGGTGAATGGTATCTTCCCGGACAAAAAGTAATGAACGGCAATCTCATTTGCAGCATTCATCGCGCAAGGAATGTTTCCTCCTCTTCCAATTGCCTCATAAGCAATGCGTAAGCATGGAAATTTCTGAAAATCCGGCTTGTAAAACTCAAGTGAACCGATCTCGGCAAAATTCAGCCTCTTTGTGTCCATTTCTACCCGGTATGGATACGAAAGTGCGTATAGTATAGGAAGTCTCATATCCGGAGTGCTCATCTGTGCGGTTACTGAGCCGTCGGAAAATTGTACCATTGAGTGGACAATTGACTGGGGGTGAATTAAAATCTCGACATTAGAAGGATTCACGTTAAAAAGCCAGTGCGCTTCGATGAGCTCTAACCCTTTGTTCATCATACTTGCAGAGTCAATTGTTATCTTCGCTCCCATACTCCAGTTCGGATGGTTAAGTGCCTGCTCTACTGTTGCGGAGGCGATCTCCTCTGTGCTTTTTCTGAAAAAAGGTCCGCCGGAAGCAGTTAGAATAATCTTTTCTATGGTTGCCTTTTCTCCTTGAAGACACTGAAAAATTGCAGAGTGTTCGGAATCGACAGGTATAATAACCGCTCCATGCTTTTTTGCCAGCTTCATTATTATTGAACCTGCAGCAACCAGGGTCTCTTTGTTGGCCAGCGCAATTGCTTTACCCGCTTTTATTGCTGCAATGGTTGGATCAAGACCGCTAAAGCCTACCATTGCTGTCAAAACCATATCGATGTTATCTCCTGAGACTATGTCCGATATTGATTTTGTACCTGTAAATACCTTTATGTCAAGCGGATCTAATGCGTCAAATACCTCACTGTACCTGCTCTCGTCTGCAATGACTACGGAATTAACATTGAAATCTTTAGCTTGCTTTATGAGAAGTTCTGCATTTGAATTTGCGGTTATACATTCAACCTCAAATAACCCCGGGTGTTTGGATATCACATCCAGTGCCTGGGTACCAATTGATCCGGTAGAACCTAAAATGGCAATTTTTCGCTTCATGAGATATCAAAATTAAAATTTGATATACTTTGAGGGATCAATAGCGACGCCTTTGTGCCATAATTCAAAATGAAGATGAGATCCCGTACTCAATTCTCCTGTGTTGCCAACCAGCGAAATCGCAGTGCCTGCATTGACCCTGTCTCCTGTCTTTTTTAAGAGTTTTGAGTTGTGCTTGTATATTGAGATAAGATCGTTGCTGTGTTGTATCTGTATTGTAAAACCGGTCTCATCTGTCCAGTTTGCCATTATGATAGTTCCGTCCAGAACTGCAGAGACTACGGCATTGGTGGGGGCTGCGATATCCAGGAAGGGATGGTTTGTTGCAAGGTTGAATCCATCGGAAATAATCCCTTTTACAGGTGGGAAAAAATGCAATCCCTCTATCTGTTCTATCTGATTTCTTTTTGTCCCCAGGTTAAACTGCTCCTGTTTAATTACCTCTTTTCTCAAAATGGAGTCCTCTTTGGAACCTGTGCGCTTCAATGTTATTGTTTTTGATGTATCGGTTGTTGCCGAAACATTCTCGAGTTCCAAAGGTTTCTGACCGGTAACTATTCTCTGAATGTTGTTCAGTTGAAAGTCCCAGAGCTTAACGGCTTGCTCCAGAGAGTCTACCTTTAAGGCATTCTGAACAATAGCACTTCTGGTTTGTGCATTGGGATAACCCGGAATAAATTCACGTAACGGGGTATATGAGATTAGCAAAGTCACAGAGAGAATTATCATTATTATTGCTAAACAGATGCTTAGAAGCATCATTAGTCCGTTTGCACGGAAGACGAAAAGTTCTTCGTGAGAAGTGTCGTTAAAGATAGAGAAACGGTATTTACTCCTCAGTCTGTTTCTCTTCGCTTTTTTAGTTCTTGCCATTTTTTTCATGAAAAGTAGATTCCAAAAGTACTAAAAAAAAACTAACTTTGCACAATGAACAGAATCATAGGCATAGATTATGGTAGAAAGCGAGTTGGGGTTGCTGTGAGCGATCCTCTTGGTATCTTTGCATCCGGTCTGGAGACTGTTCCTGCTGCAGCCATCATCGAATATCTCAAAAATTATACCCAAAAGGAAAGTGTCTCTCTTTTAGTGGTTGGTTATCCGATGAATCTAAACAACAAACCCTCAGAGGCTGCAAAGTTCGTGGACCAATTTTTGAACCTTTTGAAGAAACATTTTCCGCAAATCCCTGTTAAATTGGAAGATGAAAGGTTCACATCTCAGCTTGCCTTAAGGGCAATGATAGATGGTGGCGTAAAGAAGATGGACAGGCGAGATAAAGGGATGGTGGACAAAATAAGTGCTGCAATTATTTTGCAGTCGTATTTGGACAGAAGTGATAAAACCATTTAAAATTATAACCGTTTAAATTTATATGATACTACCAATATTTGTATACGGCGCTGAGATTTTGAGAGAAAAAGCAAAAAAGATTGATGTTAATAATGAGGAGTTGAAGGAGGAGCTGAAAGTTTTTGTTTCCAACATGAGGGAAACAATGGGAAAAGCAGATGGTGTAGGTTTAGCTGCTCCACAGGTGGGTCGGTCGATAAGACTTCTTATTGTTGATGGTTCGTTATTGTCAGATGACTATCCGGAATTAATTGATTTCAAGAGAGCAATGATAAACCCTGTAATTCTGGAGGTGAGCAAAGAGGAGATTGAATTTAGTGAGGGATGCCTGAGCATTCCCGACATTCATGCAGGAGTTGTGAGACCTAAGGTGATAAAGGTTTCATACTACGACCCGGACTTTGTTAAGAGCGAGGAGGTTTTTGACAATTTTGCCTCCCGTATGGTTCAGCATGAGATAGACCATCTGGATGGAATTCTCTTTACAGACAAAACGGCTCCTATAAGAAAGAAGATACTTCAGTCCAAACTTAATGATATTAAGGCAGGTAAGACTAAGACATTCTACAAAACAGTAAGATAATCGAATTTCAATTTTGATATGGGAGCTTTTCACGCATACGACATCAGAGGTATTTACAACTTAGATTTTGACAAAGAGACTGTATACAAAGTGGGGTTTTTCATTCCAGAGCTTCTCAAGACAGGGAGGGTTCTGATTGGACGGGATGCCCGTGAGTCTTCTCCGGAGATTCACGACGCTTTAATAGCCGGTATAACTGACGCCGGTGCAGATGTATATGATTTGGGACTGGCTACTACTCCCATGGTTTACTTTGCAACTGCCAAATATGGTTTTGGTGCTTCTGTCCAGATCACAGCATCGCACAACCCCAGAGAATACAATGGCATGAAGGTCTCCAGAGAGAATGCTCTTCCGGTTGGTTTCGACAATGGATTGGGTACTATTAAGGGGTGGATTGAAACCAGAGAGTGTTCCGCATCTGCTAAGAAAGGTTCCGTCCATTCTATGGACATAAAGAGGGAGTACATAGATTTTTTGAAGAAATATAAAGGGAACTACAGTGGCCTTAACATTGGCATTGATGTCTCAAACGGAATGGCAGCTCTTCTTATCAAGGATATTTTGGGCGAGGGTTCCTCTTCTTTACACTATATATTTGATCAACTTGATGGTACATTCCCCAACCATGAAGCTAATCCGCTTGTCCCGGAAAATGTGGTTGCACTGCAGGGGCTTGTTCGTGAGAAGGGCTGTGACATAGGTGTTATCTTTGATGGCGATGCAGACAGGGTAATGTTTGTAGATGAAAACAGCCGTTTTATTTCTCCGGATCTTATGATAGCAGTTATCGGACACTACTTCTTTGAGGAGAGAGGTGAAAAGGGTGCTGTATTGCAGGATATCAGAAGTTCTAAAGCTGTTGGTGAGTATCTCACCCCTATGGGAGCGGAGATGTATACCTGGAAAGTTGGCCGTGCATTTGCAGCACTTAAATTACGAGAAATTGATGGAGTTTACGGTGGCGAACTTGCAGGACACTACTATTTTAGAGATTTCTTTTACAGCGACTCCGGAATTATGGCCTCTTTGATAATTCTTNACGTTGTCGCCAAGATGAAGAAAGATGGCGTTTCTCTCTCTGCTCTTATTTCCCGTATCGAGCGCTATCAAAACTCGGGAGAGATGAACTTTAAGATTGAAAAGAAACTTGAGGCTATGGACAAAGTGCGTGACTATTTTACCGGTATTGAACAGCCTGTTGCTTCATATGATTTTGATGGATACAGAGTTGAGTTTAAAGATTGGTGGTTCAACATCCGCCCTTCAAACACCGAACCTTACCTTAGATTTATCGCAGAAGCAACAAGCAAAGAGCTCTTGGACAGCAAAATAACAAAGGTCAAAGAATTGTTGGCTAAATATTGAATATCTGTATATTATGAAACGCTATCTTTCTTTAGACCTGTTGCGCGGCATTTCAATTTTTGGAATGGTTTTTTCCGCTATCATTCCCTATGGAGTTTTACCTGCATGGATGTACCACATTCAGGATCCACCGCCTTTACATGTTCTTGACACAAGCATTTCAGGCATTAGCTGGGTAGACTTAGTGTTCCCAATATTCATTTTCTGCATGGGTGCAGCAATACCGTTTTCCGGACGAAGGCGTCTGGAGAAAGGTTCAACAACATATATAAAGGAGATATTTGAACGTTTTCTGATGTTGTGGCTATTCTCGTATCTGTATGTATTTTTGAATTTCAGTCAGGCAGAAGGATGGAGTGCACAGCTTGCTACTGTTGCAGGGTTCCTCGCACTTTTCCCTCTTTATATTGTTTTTGGCAACTCGGGCCCCGAATGGCTAAATTCACTTGTCCCTTATAAAAAATTGTTTCGTCTAGGTGGGATGATCCTGCTTATTGCCATCATAACCTTTGGCCATTTTCAGTTTGGAGAAGAAATAGCTTTGAGCCGCAGAGGAATTATAATCTTTTTGCTTGCCTTCATTTACCTGTTTGGCTCGCTCATATGGTATGCAACCCGCAACAGTCATAAATGGCGTGCCATCGCTTTTGGTATAGTCCTTCTCTTTAGTGCCGTCACAATGACCGTTCACCTGCAAGGAAAGATTTCTGCAGTTCCGGAGTTAAAATGGTTCCTGAACCTTGAATACTTCTATTTTTTGCTGATACTGATACCGGGAACCTATATAGGTGATCTTTTGTATAGAAAAATATCTGCTCCGGGAGGGTATGAACCACTTAAAGGGGGAAAGTATATCCACGTTATTTTTACTCTTGTTTTTGCATTGATAGTCTGGCAACTGGTGGCCCTTTACAATGGGTACATTCTGGCAAACTTTATCGAGTCGGGCATAGTTACATTTATCATAGCTATTTTGATTAAACGCCACCTTCCTGTCTACACTAAGGAAACTTTTTTGGCAATTGTTTTATTGTTTGCGGGACTGATTTCTTTGCTTATTGAGGGCTCCATTACAAAAGTTCCATGTACGGTCTCGTACTGTTTTGTAACTGCTTCAATAAGTATTTTTCTACTTATGTTTATGGACTATGTGACTAATTATACCGGCAAAAGCATTATCGGGTTCTTTACCCGAATCTTCTCGGGTGCCGGAAGCAATCCTCTTATGAGTTACATCACTTTTGGAAGTTTTTTGATGCCGATGTTCAAGTTGACAGGTTTGATTGTTATATACCAAGCGGCTTATCCGGTGGGGTACCCGTGGATAGGAGTTGCACGTGCTTTTTTGGCGGTACTGCTGACGATGGCGCTGGTTGCGTTTATGTCTGAACGGAAGATTTTCTGGAGGGCGTAGGGCTGGGGAACTTCACCCAATCCTATGTTCTTATTATCTTTGCGTTACATTTAATTTAGAAATTTAAGATTCATATAAAAATATTGTGATGAAAGATCTTTTTAATATAAAAGACAAAGTTGTAGTAATAACAGGTGCCGCAGGCGTTTTAGGAAATTCAATGGTTGAATATTTTGCCTCACAAGGTGCAAAAGTGGTGATATTGGATAGAAATGAGATGGCCGGGAAGACATTGGAGGCTTCGGTTTTGAAAAATGGAGGAGAAGCGACTTTCTTTTATACTGACGTATTAAATAGAATGATACTTGAACAAAATTCAGTAGATATTTTAAGCAAATACGACAGGATAGATGTACTGATTAACGCTGCCGGCGGAAATGTTCCCGGTGCTACAATTCCTCCGGAAAGTACAATTTATGATTTGGATGTAGATGCTTTTAAATTTGTGGTTGACTTAAATCTTTTCGGGACTATTTTACCAACACTGGTTTTTTCTAAAGCAATGGTAAAACAAGAGGAGGGGAGCATTATTAATATTGCTTCGGAATCTGCGTTGAGACCATTGACTAGAGTTGCCGGTTATGGTACTGCTAAAGCGGCTGTTGCAAATTTTACCAAGTATTTAGCCGGTGAGCTGGCAATAAAATTTGGACCCGGACTTAGAGTGAATGCAATTGCACCAGGTTTTTTTCTAACAGAACAAAACAGAACTCTTCTGACCAATCCTGATGGCTCCCAAACTGATAGGGCTAAGGCGATTATCGCACATACACCTTTTAGAAGATTTGGTGAGCCGGACGAGATACTTGGAACGCTTCATTGGTTGTCAAGTGAAGCATCAAAATTTGTAACCGGAACTATTACAGTAATTGATGGAGGTTTTGATGCCTTCTCAATATAATAATTGTCATTATGTATTTATGTAAACAAACATGGAGGTGGTTTGGCCCCAATGACTTATACAGTGTAAGTGGTTGAAGCTGTATCGCCACCACGACCGGTCCAATTGGTATGGAAAAATTTACCACGAGGGCTGTCCACTCTTTCGTAAGTGTGTGCGCCAAAGTAGTCGCGCTGAGCCTGAAGAAGGTTGGCCGGGAGTCTTTCGCTGCGAAAACCGTCAAAATAAGTTAACGAAGTGGCCAGACAAGGTGCCGGAACGCCATTTGTTATGGCAGTAGCTACAACACGTCTCCATCCTGCCTGTGCTTTTTCGATAGTCGTTTTGAAGAAATCGTCAAGCAACAGGTGTTCCAGGTTGGGATTCTTATCAAAAGCTTCCTTTATCTTACCCAGGAAAACCGAACGGATGATACAACCTCCACGCCACATCAATGCAATGCCACCATTATTGAGTTTCCAATGATATTCTTTTGCAGCTTCACCCATTAGATCGTAACCTTGTGCATATGAAATAATTTTTGCCCCGTAAATTGCATCTTTTAAATCACTGAGGAACTGAGCCTTGTCACCCTTGAATAATTTATCAGGGCCGCTTAAAAATTTAGAAGCCTTAACGCGTAAATCTTTTTGTGCAGATAGGCAACGTGCAAAGACAGATTCGCCGATTAGCGTGAGAGGAATACCCAGATCGAGGGCTGCTACGCCTGTCCATTTCCCGGTTCCTTTCTGTCCGGCTGTATCAAGAATCTTTTCTACCAAAGCTTCGCCATTCTCATCCCGAAAACCAAGTATATCACGGGTGATTTCTATCAAATAACTATTGAGTTCGCCTTTGTTCCAATCTGCAAAAACTTTGTGCATTTCATCGGCATTCATGCCGAGAAGGTCTTTCATCAACTGATAAGCTTCACAAATAATCTGCATATCGCCATATTCAATGCCATTATGAACCATCTTAACGAAGTGACCGGCACCATTTTCTCCAACCCAATCACAACATGGTTCACCATCAACCTTAGCAGCAATTGCCTGGAAAATCTCTTTCACTGCAGGCCATGCTTCAGGCGAGCCACCCGGCATCAATGAAGGGCCAAGTAAAGCGCCTTCTTCGCCACCCGAAACGCCTGTACCGATGTAGAGCAAACCTTTGCTTTCTACATACTTTGCACGACGAATTGTATCTGGGAAATGTGAGTTTCCGCCATCGATAATAATATCTCCCTTTTCGAGGTGTGGGATAATCTGTTCAATGAATTCATCAACCGGACTACCAGCTTTTACAAGCATAATCACTTTGCGGGGGCGTTCAAGGTTAGCACAAAGGTCGGCAATAGAGTGGCAGCCAATGAAGTTTTTACCTGCTCCGCGTCCTGCTATAAATTTGTCAACTTTGTCTACTGTACGGTTGAATACAGCAACTGTAAATCCCTTACTTTCCATATTGAGGACGATGTTTTCGCCCATTACTGCAAGGCCTATCAGGCCAATGTCTGCCTTTTTCATTTCACTTGATATTTTATGATAAATGATTATTTAATTTTTAATAGTTGAATCGATCTTTAAATGCCCACAGACCAAGTGCCGGATTTGAGATGTAAAAGATTTCTTCGCCGTCCGGAAAGATGTTATAACCATCTTTCAAAACTTTCGGATCATATTTCCGGGTCATTTCATCCAGATTGGCATACTTGAATCCAACACTTTCAATTTCTTTCTGAGTCAGATTTTCTTTTTTATTTCCGGGACAATAGGTTACACTGAATCGCCCTTCTGAAGATCCATGAATAAGATGTGCGGCAGCGCTTAAGTTGTTGCGCAACTCTTCATTCTCGTCGCATGCTCTTAAGGTAGCAGGTGTCCCGAAATAACCATATTTTCGTATCAACCTATCGATTTCTTTGTCTTCACCAAACTCTTTCAGTGCAGGAGCCAACACGATTAATTCACCATCATCATCAATAGCCATACGGGTTCTATAGATCGATTTATTACCCAGCCAGGTACTTTTAAACTCGGTTGGATCTAGATAAACCACAACTTTTTTTAATGGCTTGTCAAGCATTTCGAAGTTTACCAGCAATGCCAGTTTTGCAGCCTTGTCGAAAACCTCAAAATCGTCACCAATAAACATTCCACGAGTCTTAATTTGTCCATCTGTCTTATCGAGCCCGACGACAGTCTGCACATAAACAATCGGTAAGTGTTTTGTGAAATGCTCAGAAGCATAATTGAATACGCGGCGAACGGGAGTATCTGCATGTCCCATCATTCGTTCCATGCCATATGCTGCTCCAATAAAATGACTTTTATTGATCCCTTCAACGCCACCGGTTCCAACAAAGATATTCTTGTTGTAATTCGCCATTCCAACAACTTCGTGAGGAACAACCTGTCCAATGGAAAGAATCAGATCGAAGTTCCCGTTAACAAGTAATTTATTTACTTGTGCAGGCCAAGGGAATTCAACCGTGCCTCCCGATACTTTCTTCACAAATTCAGCGGGAACTTCTCCAACCGTTACTACATCATTTCGCCAGTCGTGTTCACGAATTAGCGAAAATGGCAATGTTCCAAACATATGCGCGATCTGATGACTTGTCATGGGCGAATGAGTTCCCAGTGCAGGAAGTACATCTGTAAGACGATCTCCAAAATACTGCCATGTAAACTCGGTCAACTCTCCCGCCCGACTTGGGAGTCGGGTATAATCGGGAGGAATAGCCAATACTTTGCTTCGTTGACCCATTTTATCCAACGCCTCAAACAATCCTTTTTTTAGGTCTTCAGCGCTTAATTCGTGACTGGCTGAACCGATTTCGTAATACATCATAGTCTTTATCTTCTTACTCTGGCATTTCCATTCCAAATACTCCAAACCATTTCTTCGTCAGCAGGTTGGGCATAGTCTGATAGAAATGTTGTAGCCAGTGCTCCTGCGGCCCATCCGAACTGGGGCCATTTANCGGGCTCCCATCCTTTAAGTATCCCGTAAAGCAAACCTCCTACAAAGCCATCTCCACCTCCGATACGGTCGAGTACCGTAATTTTTCTGGGTTCAATCACTTGCCAGTCATTTCCTTCAAGCATAATAGCTCCCCACAAGTGTTCGTTTGAACTGATAACCTGCCGAAGTGTAGTTGCAAACACTGAAGCATTTGGGAAAGCTGCTTTTACACGATTTATCATCCCTTTGAATCCATCGATCTCCGCTTCGATACCTTTTCCTCCGGCTTCCGGTCCTTCAATTCCCAAACAAAGTTGAAAATCTTCTTCATTTCCTATAAGGATATCAGATAATGAAGCTATCTCGGTAAAGGTTTCTCGTAATTCTTTTTCACGACCCTTCCAGAACGAAGCACGATAATTAAGATCAAACGAAATGCGGGTATCATATTTTTTTGCAAAACGAGCCAGTTCTAAACAAAAGTTGCTTGTCTCAGGAGACAAGGCTCCGATTAAACCGGAAAGATGTACAATCTGAACCCCCTCTTTTCCAAAGATACGCTCTAAATCAAAATCTTTCACATTTAAAGTACATCCCACTTCACCTGCACGGTCATTTTGTACACGTGGTCCACGGGTTCCAAAACCACTATCCGCAATGTTGAACTGATGACGGTAGCCCCAAGGATTGCCTTGTGCTACTTCAGGTCCTTCGAACACCATATTACGGCTCTTGAGATTGCTTTTGATAAATTGGGCAATCGGACTGTCTTTNACGAAAGTNGTTAACACTTTAACCGGGAGTCCAAGGNAAGATGCTATACTAGCGACATTGGTTTCGGCACTGGTTGCCTGCATTTTAAATGTATCACTGCAGTGAACGGGTTGCCCGTTAACCGGAGTAATTCT
>JGI24132J36420_10000377_pt1 | contig 21662 bp, 15 predicted proteins | sample BarGraNGADG00212_3_FD_36420 | JGI IMG/M metagenome (IMG submission 36420) | reverse complement strand
TGTCCAGCATTCGTGCCGCCACGTTGTATACTTGAACAGGACTGGCGACGCCCACCGTATCCGAGAGGCCGATCTCCCTGATCCCCATCTCGATATAGCGCCGGGTTATCCCCTCCAGCCGTTCCACCGGCACCTCCCCCTCGAAGGGGCAGCCGAAGGTGCAGGCCATCCCCCCAACAGCTTCGATGCCCGCCTCCAGCGCGATGGCCGCCATCGGCTCGAAGCCCTTGAGCGACTCCTCGATGGAGCAGTTGGCGTTGGAGCGGTTGTGGGACTCGGTAACGGACATCATGAAGTTCATTCGCTTCGGCTTGTGGCCGATGGCCCGCTGAAGCCCCTTCATGTTGGGCACGAGGACTCGAAACTCCACCCCATCCGGACGCTCGATCTTCGACATGAGTTCATCGGCGTCGGCCAGTTGCGGCACCGCCCTCGGGTGAACGAAGGAGGTGGCCTGGATGTCCTTCAAGCCGCTCCTGGATAGGGCGTTCACTACCTCGATCTTCTGCTCTGTGGGGATCCACTGGCGCTCCGCCTGGAAGCCGTCCCGTGGCCCCACTTCAACGATTTTGACCATGTTGGGTAGCTTCATGGACCCTCCTCTACCAGGAGCCGGCATCGTCCCTGATGCCGGCGTCCGGCGGGGTCAGGGGGCCGACCCCGCCCCATATATTAGATCACTCGTTCGAAAGGTCCTGGCTAGGGCGATTTCGGAAGAGACGGCTCAAGGGACAGATATGGCCACCTCTTCTTTGTCGTCCGAGGAAGCCCCGCACGTCCCGTCACCCGCCAGCAGGGCGTCCAGTCGCTGCCCGTCCACGCTCTCATGCGCCAGCAGTTCGGCAGCGAGGGCATCGAGACACGCCCGATGTCCTTCCAGGAGCGATCGTGCCTGCAGGTGAGCCTGCTCCACTATCTTGCGGACGGCTGCGTCCAGTTCCGCCGCGGTCGCCTCGGCGTACTCCCTGGGCGAGCCTATCTCCCGCCCCAGGAAAGGATGGGTCTCCCCGACCCCGTACCAAATTGCGCCCAGCTCTTCGCTCATGCCCCACAGCCCGACCATACGCCGGGCCAGGCCGGCTGCCTGTTTGAGGTCGCTTTCGGCGCCCGTGGTAGGGTCGCCGAACACCAACTCCTCGGAGGCTCGCCCGCCCAGCAAGACGATGAGCCGGCCGGACAGGTAGGAGCGGGAGTAGTTGCGCCGGTCGTCCTCGGAGAACTGCTCGGTCACTCCCAGCGCCCGGCCGTGGGGGATGATGGTGATCTTGCTCACAGGATCCGTCCCCGGGGTCAGCCTCGCCACCAGCGCATGGCCACTCTCGTGGTAAGCCACCACCCGCCGCTCCTCCTCGTTTACCAGAGCAGCCTGTCTCGTCCCCAGGACGATCTTGTCCATCGCCTCGTCGAAGTCCTTCATCGCGACCTTGGAGCCCCCATGTCGTGCGGCGCCAAGAGCGGCCTCGTTGGCTAGATTGGCCAGGTCGGCGCCCGAGAAGCCGGGGGTTCGCCGGGCGAGCAGGTCCAACTTGACGCCGGATCCCATCTTCAAGGGGCGCGTATGGATCTTCAGGATCGCCTCCCTGCCTACCCGGTCCGGGAGCCCCACCGTCACCTGCCGGTCGAAGCGGCCCGGCCGCAGCAGGGCAGGGTCAAGCACGTCCGGTCGGTTGGTGGCCGCAATCACGATGACGCTGGTCTGGTCGTCGAAGCCGTCCATCTCCACCAGGAGTTGGTTGAGGGTCTGCTCCCGCTCGTCGTTTCCCCCTCCCAACCCAGTTCCCCTCTGCCGGCCGACCGCGTCGATCTCGTCCACGAACAGGATGGAGGGAGAGGCAGCCTTCGCCTTAGTGAAGAGGTCACGGACCCGGCTGGCGCCCACCCCGACGAACATCTCCACGAACTCTGAGGCGGAGATGCTGAAGAAGGGGACGCTCGCCTCGCCCGCCACAGCCCTCGCCAGGAGGGTCTTCCCCGTCCCGGGAGGGCCGATCAGCAGCACGCCCCGGGGAAGGCGAGCCCCGAGCTGCCGGTAGCGCTCCGGGCGCTTCAAGAAGTCGACCACCTCCAGGAGGTCGGCCTTTGCCTCCACCTGGCCCGCCACGTCGGCGAAGGTCACCCCTGGCTTTTCCAGGTTGTACAGGCGAGCCTTGCTGCCTCCGAAGCCGAACATCGACTGGGCCCCTCGCTGACTCTGGCGTCCCATGAAGAACAGCATCCCAACGAGCAATGCCATCGGGAGCAGGCTGATGACCAGGTCCAGGAGCCAGGATCCCCCGGTGGTGTCCTTGGCCGTGACGACAACGCCATGCTGGTCGAGCAGCGGGAGAAGGCGGTCGTCATTGCGGACCGGCATTACGCTCGTGAACCTGGTGTAGGTCACTGGAGCCGTCGCTGCCGTCCCCGATGGCGAAACCGTTGGGGCAACCCCAGGACTGGTGCCGGTCTCAGCCGGCTGGGTGAAGGCGGTCTTAAAGACCCCCTCGGCGTTCTGCCCCGCCAGGTTCACGCTCNCCACGTTGTCCGAGCGGACCTGGTCCAGGAAGGCTGAGTACGAGAGGGATGCCGCCGGGGCGGTCTTCGGAACCAGGAAGGTNTAGAGGTTCCAGGCCAGCAGCAGCGCCATCCCCGCCCACCACACCCACCTGACTACCGGCGGAGCAGGAGGACGCGTCGGTTGGCCCCCTGCCTGGGGTCCGGTAGGACCATTGGGTGGCCTCGTAGGTGTGCTCATTGGNTCTCCTTATTCATGTTGAGGTTCTTGCTGATCCTCTCCCTCCGTGCGACCTTCTCGCTATCCTTGCTTCTGCCTCTCGGTCGATCGCACTGTCAGGGTCGAAACGTGGCATCACCCAGAGCCCATCGCAACGCTTCGGCAAAAGGGTTCGACCCAGCGAAAGGGTTTCCAACCCGTTCAGAGTGACAGGGCCGGCCAGCTCCCGATTGATGGTGTACCAGTCTCGGTCGCCGATGGAGAAGCAACGGCATCGGCCGACTCCGACGCTTGGCGGAGCGGCTTGACCAACAGGACCGGAATGCCCGCTTCCCGCACCACCTCGTCGGCCACGCTGCCGGAAACCAGTCTGCCGAGGCCCGAGCGACCATGGGTGGACATCGCGATCAGGTCAGCACCCAGGGCGTGGGCAGTCTCGATGATCTTGAAGGTGGGCGACCCCTCCACCACCGTGGACCCCGCGTCGATACCCTCGGCCTGCCAGTTGCTCACCAACTGCGAGAGGTAGTTGCTTGCCGCCTTCTCTTCCCTGTCCGTCTGCTGAGCCGCGGACTCTATCGCGGACTCGATAGCAACTCTCTTGTCCGAGCTCGCCCTCAAAAGGTCAGGCGTCTCCCTTTTAAACACCTGGATGAAGTGCACCTTCGCGTGCAGTCTACTACCGAGATCTTTTGCATAAGGCAGTACTCCCTCTGCCAATTCGGAGCCGTCCAGGGGTACAAGAATGGTTCTGATCATTCGACTCTCCTTCCCTTTACCCAGCGTTCCGCCGCATTGATTCTGCAGGTCGCGTGGGGTTGGCACATTGACGGGCAGTCCCCGACCCTTCCTCTGAAGCAAGGAGCGTACCGCGGGACATCTCTCCAAGCCGCGTCGCCTACGCTCTAATCGGGGCCCTCACCAGAGGTCAATCGTCTCGCCATGGCCCTGAGGGCGCCGCAACTGCAGCCGCGTGGGGCGAATCTCGACCACCTGGCACCACGCCGCCTCGGGGGCTAATACTGCTCCAAGAGTCCCAGTTCCCCGGCTCGGGCCACGGCCTCGGTGCGATTGCTCGCCCCGATCTTGCCGAGGATATGGCTGGTGTGCGCCTTCACGGTGCCGATGCTGACCGTGAGCTTTTCGGCTATCCTCTGGTTGGACGCGCCGGTCGCCAGAAGCCGGAGGACCTCGACCTCCCGGGCGGTGAGAGGCTCCACGCCAGGGGTGGGGAGGCGAGGCGCGGGGGTCTGGGGACCATCCCTTTCGCCGGCCGACCCCTGCTTCCTGTCCCCGACACCCTGAATCGCCGCCAACAGCCGGGCGACATACAGCCTGGCGACCCCGTGCGCCGTCACCTGGCGGAGCAGCATGGCCATAGGCTCGCCGTAATCCACGAAGGTGCGGATGTAACCCTCCGGCCCGGCCAGCACCAGCGCTCGTTCCAGGGCGCCCAGCGCCAGCGGTAGATTGCCGCTCGCCTGCAGGGCCAGTGTCTGGAGGGCCAGGATCTCGATCACCACTCCGAAGCGCCCGGCCGCCTCGGCCGGGCCCAGCAGGCGGGTCAGGAGGCTGACCGCCTCAGCCGCCTCGCCCCGCGCCAGCCGGAGCCGGGCCAAGCTCAGCCATTCTCGCTCGCCCGGCAGGCCGAAGTCCACCACCCCTCCCACCCGATGCTCCCTCGCCCAACCCTCCGCTTCCTCCAGTCGGGCCAGGGCCACCAGGAGGTCGGCCCGTTCGGCCAGCAGAAGCCGACGCATCACGATCAGGTTCTGCTCGTGGACAGTCTCGATTGCCCTTTCGATCATGGCCAGCCCAGCCTGCACGTCCGCCTGCGACCGGTGCAGCCGCGCCAGCGCCCAGTAGGTGGCGGCCAAGACCTCGACGTAGCTGCTCTGCTCCCCCAACTCCAGCGCCTGCCGCAGGTAGTGCCCCGAGCCATCGAGATCGCCCTGTTCGCGTCTAACATCCCCCAGGTAGGCGTACAGCATCCCCACCGTTGGGACCGTCCGAGCCGGAGCCTCGGATACCTCAGCGACGACCTTCAACGCCCGCTGACAGGCCCGTTCCGCCTCCTGGAGACGCCCGCGCAGCAACTCGGTTCGAGCCAGGTTGGCCGAGGATACCACAGCGATGTGCAGGCTGCCGGCGGTAAGGCTGAGATCGACGGCGTCGGCGAAGGCGGCGCTGGCCGGAACTACGTCGCCCGTCAAGAGGTACGCATCCCCCAGGTTGAAGGCGGCGAGGCTCCGCATGAAGGGCTCGCTGGAGGGCAGGTGCGAGAGGGCCTGCCTGGCGCCCTTGACGTTGCGCTGCGCATTGGCCATCTCGGTGGCGATGCTCGCGCGGACGACCGTGATCTGGTCCTGCAAGATCTGAGCATCCGCTTGGGGCACGCACGCAAGCGTAACNTCGGCGCTCTGGATGTAGGCTTCCGCCGCCTCCAGTTGCCCGCTCAGCGCCAGCGCGCGNCCCACCAGAACACACAGGCAGGGTCTGGCCTGCACCAGCGCCTCGGGCAATCGGTTAGCCCAATTCAGCAGGCCGATAATCCCGCCCTCTCCCAGCAGACGGGGCGCCTGCCCCTCGACCAGCCGCGCCGCCCCCTCGAAGTCCCCAGCCGATAGGGCGTGGCTGATCGCCTCGTCCACCAGCCCCTGCAGCTCGTACCACAGGCCGGCCCGGCGGTGCAGCTCCGGGAGGCTGCCAGGCTCCCCCTCTTCCAGCCGGCCTCGCAGACACTCGGCAAACAGGTGGTGGTAGCGATACCAGTGCCGCTCCTCATCGAGCGAGGTCACGAAGAGGTTGGCGCGTTCCATCCGCACCAGGACCGCCGCACTGTCGCTGTGCCCGGTTACCGCGTCGCAGAGCGGGCCGGACAGATCGCTCAGGATCGAGGTCTGCAGGAGGAAGAGCCGGTCTTCCTCGGACTGGCGGCTCAGGACCTCGTCGACCAGGTAATCCACGATGTGGCGATGATCGCCGGTCACCGTGGCGATCAGGCTCGCCACCCCTCGGCGTCCCTGGAGAGAGACGACGATCAACTGCAGACCGGCGATCCAGCCCTCGGTGCTCGACTGGAGGGCGGCCACGTCCCCGGCGTTGAGGCCCAGGTTCATGACGCGGTTCAGGAAGGTCTCGGCTTCTTCCAGGGTGAAGAGGAGCTCGGGGCCGCGGATCTCGACCAGTTGATCGCGCGCCCGCAGGCGGCTCAGGGGCAGCGGCGGATCGGAGCGGGTCACGATGACCACGTGAAGCTGCGGCGGCAGGTTCCCGAGGAGGAAGGCGACGGCGTCGTGAACCGCCGGAGCCTCGATCAGGTGGTAGTCGTCCAAGACGAGGACCAGGTCGTCGGGCAGGTCGCCCAAGTCGTTCAGGAGTGAGGTTAGGACTGCCCTGGTCGGCGGGGGCTGAGGGGCTCTGAGCAGGGCCAGGGCAGCCGAACCCACGCTCTCCTGTGTCCCCTTGAGGGCCGCGACGAGGTAAGTGAGGAACATGACCAGGTCGTTGTCTTCCTCGCCCACCGAGAGCCATGCAGCGGGGGCAACCTGAACCGGATCGGCAAGCCACTCCTCCACCAGCGTGGTCTTGCCGAAGCCAACCGGGGCGGAGACCAGGATGAGGGCCCGACTGAGCCCGGCGCTCAGCCGCTCGGTTAGGCGCGCTCGGGCCACGAGGTTCGCGCGCACCCTCGGCTGGCGCAGCTTCGTGACCAGGAGCGGGGTCTGGTCCAACGGGGTCGCGGCAGCAGCGCCCTCTTCGTTCATCGGTCCATTATACACCCAGCCGGACCAGGCCGGGGAGCTGGACCCGGCGAGAGAAGCAGACTAAAAGCTGTAGACCCGATGGCTCAACCCGGGCCAGTGCCTGGGCTGCTCGGGTCGCCGGGACCCATCATCCCACCGCTTCACCTCCATCCGGCCCCCGCTGGCTGGAAGAAGGAGTGCACCAACTGGAGCAGACCCTCTTCCAGCAACGAGCCCCAGGGCCCACCCAAACCAGGATTCTCACCCCGGCGGCAAACGCTATGACTTAGGCTCTTTTATGGCCCTCTTGACTTTGCCCTTGACGTCGGCAACCTTCTCCCGGGTTCTGCCCTTCGCCTCGTCGACCTCGCCGCGAGTTTGAGTCTCCTCATTCCCCGTGACTTTACCCACCGACTTCTCCGCCTTGCCCTTGAGCTGCTCCGACTTGCCCTTTACCTTCTCCTTGTCGACCATGGTGTAGACCTCCTGCGTCTGTGTTCGTGTAGTCGCGGTGCCCGCCAAATCAGTGGCCGCGCCTTCATAAGCTGCTTTGGCCAACTGGGGCTAGAAGGAGGTTAGGCGTAACCCACGCCGCCTGTCGTCTATCGAAGGGTTATTCGGGGATTAGATCCGCGGAGTGTCTCTCGCGTTTCTGTAAACCACGCCGAGTGCGGTCTGTGGGAGGGTTAGATCGGACTCTGCTGCTCCCGCGCCGACCGACAGACCAAGGCTGCAGCCGCACCCGTGAAGGGTGCGGCTGCAGCCTTGAAACAGGTCTACTGCCTCTCGAAGGCGAAGGTGAGGTCGGTGCCCGGCAGTTGGTCGGGCCGGTCCACCCAGGATGGCCTGGACTGGTTGTACTGGTGGTAGAACTGGCTCCCGCTGGCCTGCAGATCCAGGTCCGCGGGCAAGTTCAGTCCGGTGATGATCGACTTCAGGTAGTCGGCCAGCAGCAGGCCCTGGGTGGCGCCGTTGCTGGCGTCGTAGTGCATGATCCCCCGCTGGAACCGCAGGTAAACGAAGCTGCGGTTGTTCGGATCGTAGGACGGCTTGCTGGTCGGCACGCCCCACAGCTCCAGGTTCAGTAGCGGAAGCAGCGCTGGGTTCCCCCCACCCTGGGGATAGGCATTCTCCAGCTTCACGGTGTTCTGGAATGCCGTGTAGAAGTTGACGTTCATCCCCTCAAACTGGTTGGGTGCGTACTTGACGATGAACTCCTGCACTCCAGTGCCATAGTCCGCGGTGCCAGGGACGGGGGCCGACGTTGCCAGGGCGGCATCAGGGGCCGGGAAGGTNCTCCCGTTGATCTTGGTGTAGGGCATCAATCCCGGGTCCAGCATGTTCATNGTNCGGGCGGCCCCGCCCGGTCCCAACTGCACGATGGCGCGCTGGAAGAACTGGGTGGTGAAGCCGAGGAAGGTGAAGGTGCGGCTCACCGGATANCCAAAGCTGTTGATGCCGCCNCGCCTATTGAAGTAATCCCAGAAGACGTCGTTGTCGATCCGGAAGCCGGTGGCGGAGAAATACCGGGCGTCGTGAGGCGCCGGCACCGGCGTGGGCACCCCGGTGGGCATCGCTGTGGCGGTGGGCGGCACGGAAGTTGGGGCTGCCGCGGCCGCACCGGTCGCCCTTCCTATCCTGTTGGCCGACTGCTCGGTGAACCAAACGTTGCCGCTCGGATCCAAGGCTATCCCGAAGGGAGAGGAAGCGCTGTACTTCTCGATGACGGTGCCGTCAGAGGCCCGGCCGATGCTGTTGGAGCCCGATCCGGCGTACCAGACGCCGCCCAGCTTGTCGACGTCCAGCGAGGTGGGCTTGCTGTTGTTGGTGGGCATGGGGTACTCGGTCCAGCTCCCGCTGGGCGTGCGCATGGCGATCTTGTTGCCGTCGTACTCGGCAACCCACACGTTGCCCGAGGCATCGATTGCGATACCCCACGGAGTACTGCTCGACGTGGGGAGAGCGTACTCCTCGAATTGCCCGGTGGGGGTCATCCGCCCAATCTTGTTGGCGGATCGCTCCGTGAACCAGACGTTGCCCGCGCTATCCAGAGCCAGCGCCCACGGCTGGCTGTTGGCAGTGGGGATCGCGAACTCGCTAAAGGCTGAGTTGGACGGCTGGAACTTCCCGATCTTGTTGCCCGCCGACTCGGTGAACCAGATGTTATTCGAGCTGTCCACGGCAATGCCGGCCGGCTTACTGTCGGCAGTTGGAACATTGTCTTGGCCGAAGGCACCTTGCGGTGTCACGTTGCCGATCTTGTTGCCGGCGAACTCCGTGAACCAGACCTTGTTGCTGGAGTCGACTGCGATACCCCAGGGCTGGCTGTCGCTGGTACTGACTGCATACTCCTGGATTACGCCGTTCTGGTTGATCTTGCCGATCCTGTTGCCGGTCAGCTCGGTGAACCAAAGGTTTCCGAAGCTATCCGTGGCGAGGTTGGAGGGTTGGCCGCCGGCAGCGGAAATGCCCCACTCGTTGATGACGGCCGTCTGGGCGCTGACCCCTGCCGCGATCACCACCGCCATCGCGACTGTCAGCAGCATCAGCAGGGCATGCCCCCACGATCTCGTTGTTATGGCTTTCACTGTACAAGCTCCTTTCTGCGCTGGGATGAAGGGGGTTTCAGTAGCAGACAACAGGGTATAACGTCCCCGATGCCCAAACGTTTCCACCGGCCCGAGTTTGCGCGCACCGCTCAACGAGACCCCGATCTCCCCCCCGCCTTCGGAGCCCGATATCGAACAGCTATTGGCACGGACTGGACGACAGTTGGAGAGAATGAACCTCGGACCGGGCCGAAATAAAGCCAACGTCCATTATGGAGAAGATAGAGCCGCAATTCAAGGAGCGAGATTACTTAACCCGTGGAACTCTTTCCTTATCTATGCATCCGTGCTATTATCGCCTGGATCACTGTACCTTCTGTTGGGAGTATGCTGGCCGCGGCCCGGGCGACCTTCGCCAGTTCGCGCGTGCGCTGATATGGTTCTGGTCTACTTCGTCTACGGCCTTGCCTTCTTCTCCATGGGCTTTGCCGTCGCCCTGGAGGCCCGCCAATCCAGCGGCTTCAGGATGGCCAACAGCCTGCCCTACCTCGCCGCCTTCGGCATCCTCCACTCCCTGGTGGAGTGGTCGGACATGGTGCTCCTCATCGAGAGCCAGGCGCCCTCCTTCCTGGATATGGACGCCGTACGTATCTTTCGCACCTTCCTGCTTGGAGCCTCGACCGTCGCCCTGGTCCGCTTCGGCGTCGGCCTCCTGCCCACCAGCCGCTGGGACCGCTGGCTGCGCTGGTTCCCCGCGGTGCTGGGCATCGTCTGGATCGTCACGGTGGCCGTGCTGTCTGGTTCCTATCCCCCGGGCACCCGCCCCTGGCTGATCCACTCCGACATCTGGGCCAGGTTCCTGCTCTACCTGCCCGGCTCCCTGCTGGCCGGCTTCGGCCTCGTCTCCGAGGCGAGGTTCCTGGAAAAAGCCGATTTCCCCCAGATCGCTCGGGATGCCCGCTTCGCAGCGGCCACATTCCTCCTCAGCGCCTTCGTCTCCGGGCTGGTGGTGCCGCCGGGCCAACACATCCCAGCCTCGCCCGTGAACTACGACAGCTTCCAGGCGATCTTTGGGATCCCAGTCCAACTAGTCCGGGCATTCGCTGCCCTGGGGGTGGCCTACTACGCCCTGAGGGTGCTCCGAGTCTTCCGGTTCGAAACCGCCCGAAAGTTGGAGGAGGCGAAGCTGAAGCAGGTCCAGGCCCAGTGTCTCGCCACCGTGGAGGAGCGGGAGCGGATCGCCAGGGAGATGCACGACGGCCTCGCCCAGGTGATCGGCGTCCTCAGCATCAAGACCCGGGTGGTACAGCAGATGGTGGCCGATGCCAGCGGACCTCAGGCCCAGGCGGAGCTGGAGCAGATGCACACACTGCTGCAGGATGCCTACGTCGACGTCCGAGAGTCGATCCTCAGCCTACGAACCTCCAAGTCGCTGGAGATCGGTCTGACCGCCGCGATCAGTCGCACAACAACAGACTTCACGGATCAGAATGGCATTCCGGTGGATCTGGCTCTACCAGAAGAGGGTAAGGTATCCTTTCCCCTGGAGGCAGATGTCCAACTGGTGCGCATCGTCCAGGAGGCGCTGGCCAACGTCCGCAAGCACGCCCGGGCCGGCAGGGTGTGGGTCCGGCTGGAGCGGCATGACGGCGAGGCGATCCTGGAAGTAGAGGACGACGGCATCGGATTCGATCCCTCGCAGATGGCCCGCAGGGAGCGCCAATGCTTCGGCCTTCAGTCCATGCGGGAGAGGGCCGAGTCGATCGGCGCCCGTTTGGAGACCCTATCGATCCCAGGCGAGGGCACAAGGATCCAGGTGAGGTATCCACTTGATCGAAGAGAAACAGAGCCGGGGCGAGTCGCTCAGAATAGTGCTAGTTGACGACCACTCCCTCTTTCGCGCGGGCATAGCCAGCCTGCTCTCCATGAGGAAGGGTATGGAGGTGGTGGGCCAGGCCGAGAGTGGCGAGCAGGCCGTAGAGCTCGCCCGCGAGATGAATCCCGACCTGGTGCTGATGGACGTCCACATGCCGGGCATCGGCGGGATAGTGGCGGCCAGGCAGATAAGGTCGGAGCTGCCCCAGATCAAGGTGGTCATGCTCACCGTCTCCGACCAGGATCAGGACCTCTTTGAGGCGATCAGGAGCGGAGCCCACGGCTACCTCCTGAAGAACCTCGAGCCCGAGGAGCTGTACGATTACCTGGGCGGCATCGCGCGGGGAGAGGCGCCAATCTCCCGCACCATGGCCGCGAAGATCCTGAACGAGTTCGCCGCCCAGTCTGCTCGGGTCAAGGATCCTTCCGCGACCAAGGCCCGCGACGACCTGACCCCTCGAGAGAGGGAGGTGCTCTCGTTCGTGGCCGGCGGCGCCACCAACCGNGAGATCGCCGGGGCCCTCACCCTCACCGAGAACACCGTGAAGAACCACCTCCGGAACATCCTCGAGAAGCTGCACGTGGAGAACCGGGTGCAGGCCGCCGCCTACGCCCTCCGCACGGGTCTCGCCAAGACAGAGTGAGAGTAGACTCGGCATCCAGCTGGTGATTAGGAGCCAGGGTCGACCCTGATCCCAACAACGCCACGGATCAACCAACTATTCCACGACCACCGCGTTTCGGCGCCATTTCAGCCTCAGCAAGCTTCAGTCGCCCGGCTCCAAAGGACTAGCTGACAATAGTCCTTTCGTGTCCCCAAGATGGCTACCTCGGCGGATGGACTAGAGCCAGGTGCAAGATTAGCATTGCAAACTAGTTCGTTCTATCCTGCACATATAGGCTGTAATGCCGTGCCGCAATCTAGGGTCTCCACACTATCCGGCCATAGTCTCTTCGCCCGAGGTGTCCATAGCATCCTCGCCCAGGAGCGCGAAGTGGAGATCGTGGGGCTGGAGAGGGCCGTGGGATCGCGGCAGAGGGGAAACGAAAATGTTCGGAGTTGTTAGAGGGAGATCCAAGGGGTTGATGGTGGTCGCCCTGGTTTCGGCCTGCTCGGCGCTGATCCTAATGGGGCTGCCGCTGCTGCAGCCCGAGGGGGCCATGGCAGCCCCCGCGGTCGCGACGGCTCAGCCTCAGGGCACCGCTCCGGCACCGGCCGCCGCGCCGGCCTCGAAGCAGGATCAGCCGCTGGTGGACGCGGTCGCCGCCAGCGCGGCCTGCCGGGGCTGCCACACCACTCACGAGTTCGACGCCGTCTCGGAGCCCTCTTCCCGACCCGACACGGTCAAGCAGTTGGAGTCGGACCGTGTCTACGCCCACCGGTCGATCGCCTGCGTCACATGCCATCAGGGCGACCCGCACAAGACCATGGCTCCGGTCACCAAGGTCTCCATCGCCGATGCCTGCGGCCAGTGCCACACCTCCCAGCGGCAGGAGCACGTCGCCAGCATCCACGGCCAGAGCCTGGCAGCCGGGGGCAAGGATGCGGCCACCTGCATCGACTGCCACAGCACCCAGAACACCCCCCACTCCATAGCCAGGGTGCTCAGCCCGGAGTCGCCTGCCTACCGGGGAAGCGTCGCGGCGACCTGCGCCAAGTGCCACGCCAAGACGGAAGTGATGGAGCAGTACGGCGTTCCCACCGAGGTGTACAAGACCTACATGGCCACCTTCCACGGTAAGGCCAACGTCTTGAGCCCCTACGAGATAACCCAGCACCCGAAGGCCACCTGCGTAAACTGCCACGGCTACCACGACATCAAGTCCGACAGCGATCCCGCCTCTCCCGTTGCACCGGCCAACCTGGCCAACACCTGCGGTGGGTGCCACCCCGGGGCTGGAGAGCAGTTCGCGGCCGGCTGGCTGGGCCACAAAGAGGCCACGCCGCAGCAGTTCCCGGCGGTGTACTTCGCGGAGCGCTTCTTCTTCATCCTTACAAGCTCGGTTCTCACCTTCGGCTTCATATTCATGGTGGCGCTGGAGCTTGGGTCCTGGATAGTGCGGCGCAACAGGCCGAAGCAGTAGGAACGACACCACGAGCGGTGTCGGGGGGAGCAAACCTATGCACGAATTCGAGGAACGGCCCGCGCCGGCAGGAGGTACATCCATGGAGAATCAGGCGGCCAAGGCCGTCAGCGACATGAAGTGGGCACTCGGCACTCGGCACGCAGCACCCGGGCGAGGGCCGGCAGAGACACCAACCACCGCGGGAGTCTCAACCCAGGACCCAGCCCTCACCCAGCCCCTCATCGAGCCCCCCACGCGGGGGGAGAGGGGCCAAGCCGGCACGGCGGCGCCACGCCGGCCCAAGCTGCGAACCTTCCGGGTCGAGGAGATCCCGGCCCCCTGCCAAGAGCGTCAGATCGTCCGCTTCGCCTGGCACCAGCGGGCGCAGCACTTCATCATGATGAGCTCGGTTATGCTGCTGGTGTTCACCGGCATGCCCCAGAAGTTCTCCGACGCCCCCTGGGCCCAGTGGCTCATCGCCTTCTGGGGAGGTCTGGACTCCGCCCGCACCATCCACCACGCGGCCGGCTTCGCTATGATCTTCTCGGCCGTCTACCACCTGGGCTTCATCTTCCATAGCATGGTCGCGTTGCGCAAGCCCTTCCCACTTTGGATGCTGCCCAGCCTGAAGGACTTCCGCGACTTCTTGCAGAACACCGGCTACTACCTGGGGATCAACAAGCAGAAGGCCCTGTTCGGCCGCTTCTCCTACTTCGAGAAGTTCGACTACTGGGCGGTCTTCTGGGGCGTGCCGATGATGGGGCTCACCGGACTGATCCTGATGTTCCCACTCATCGTGACCAGGGTGCTCCCGGGGGTCATGGTGCCGGTGGCAAGCATAGCCCACAGCGACGAGGCGCTGCTGGCCACGGGGTGGATCTTCGTGGTCCACTTCTACAATGCTCATTTTGCGCCCAACATCTTCCCGTTCAACAAATCGATCTTCACGGGCCGAGTTTCTGAGGATCGCTATCGCCACGAACACAAGCTAGAATACGAACAAATGGTGGCCGACCAGGAGCAGTAATTGTTCTCGCTGAAGCGAACAGGGCTGCAAACCCGCATTGTCGTGCTCTCGGTCCTCAGCACGCTCGTGATGCTGGCCGTCTTTGGCATCTCGAGCGTGCTGGCCGTTAAGGAAAGCATAGATCGCACCCTGAACGAACGGCTGGTGCTGGCTCAGACTGCCGCCGATCTCACCGACCGCGTCCTCAAGCAGAACTTCCAGTACCTCCAGGACGTGGCTATGAACCCGGACGTCGACGTCCACGGTACCGACCTGGATCCGACCCGTCGCGCACTGCGCGAGGTCTACTTCCGCTCCATCTTCAACGACGGCGTCTACATTCTGGACCGGGACGGAAACATCCTCTGGTCGGAGCCGAACCGGCTGGACCCCTCCAAATCCAACCTCTCAGCCTTCCCCCACGTGCGCGAGGCGCTGGACAGCGGCAGGCCCGTGACTTCCAACGTCTACACCACCGTGGAGGGACATCGGCCGGTCGTGTCGTTGGTCTACCCAATACTGGATAGCGGCCACCAGGTCGTCGGGCTGGTGGGTGGGGACATAGACATAACAAACCCCAGCCTCGCCAGCATCACCCAGCCGGTTAGATTGGGGAAGACCGGCTACTCCCAGATCGTCGACGGCAACGGGATCGTTCTGGCCAGCGGCCGACAGAAGGACGTCCTCAGCGAGAGCGACCACCGGAACTTCCTAGCGGGATTGATAAAGGAAAAGCGCACCAGCATGGGCACCTGCCACGGCTGCCACGATGCACCCGCCCAGCGGGAGACGGAGGTGATGGCCTTCGCCCCCCTTGCCTCCACCAGCTGGGGGATTACCATCCGCCAGTCCCAGGACGAGGCGCTGGCACCCACGGAGCAGTTGAGGCAGCAGTTCATCATCCTCAGCCTGGCCATGACCCTGCTGTCTATGCTTCTGGCCTGGGCCATAGCCCAGAGCGTGGTCCGACCCGTCAGCATGCTCACCGCAGCCGCCGAACGGATTGCCGGCGGGAACCTGACCGAATCGATCCCCGTCACGGGTCAGGACGAGATTGGCGCGCTGGCTCGATCCTTCGACGGGATGCGAGTCCGCCTCAAGGGATCGCTGGAGAAGATCCAGCAGTGGAACCGGGAGTTGGAGTCCAACGTGCAGCTGCGCACCCGGGAGTTGAAGGAATCGCAGGGGGAGTTGGTGCAGCGAAACAGGGAGCTTTCCCTGCTCAACGCCATCGCCAGCGCCGTGTCCCAGTCGCTGAAGCTGGACACGATCCTAGAGAGCGCCCTGGACNAGGTGGTAGACTTCATGCGGGCAGATGTGGCCATCCTCAACCTGTTCGCCATCAACCCGGAGGGTGCCGGCGAGAGGTCGGTCTACCGCGGACTCTCGCCCGAGCTTGTTGCCACTGCTGCCCGATTGGGACCATGCCGGCAGCAGTGGGGCGGCGCAATGCCCTGCAGCGGGGCCATGGCACCCTGCCCGTTGAGAGATACCATCCAGCAGTCCTACCCGGACCAGCCGGAGGGGGAGAGAGCCTTCGCCTGCGTGAGCCTCATCTCCAAGGGGATCGCCCTGGGCACCCTCTGCGTCGCACAGAAGGGGACGGACGGCTTCGATAGCGTGGACTCCGAGCTACTGGCCTCGGTAGCCCACCAGATCGCCGTGGCAGTGGAGAACGCGACCCTCTACCAGGAGCTGGAGCGGAAAGAGGCGGCAAGGGGCGAGCTGCTGCGCAAGGTGATCTCCGCCCAGGAAGACGAGCGCAAGAGGATCGCGAGAGAGCTTCACGACGAGACCAGCCAGGCCCTGGCCGCCCTGGGAGTGGCGCTGGAGACGGTCTCGGTGGCGCCGGCAAAAAACGCCGAAGAGGTGAAGGAGCGAGTTGCTGCCATCAAGCCGCTAGCCGTCCGGATGCTGGAAGAGGTTCGGAAGCTCACCCTGGACCTCCGCCCCACCGTCTTGGACGACCTGGGGCTGATCCCCGCCATCCGGTGGTATGCGGAGAACCGGCTGAAGCCCCAGGGGATCAAGGTGCAGTTGGAGACGGCTGGGATCGAGCGCCGCCTGCCGCCGGAGTTGGAGACAACCCTATTCCGCGTGGCCCAGGAGGCGATAACGAACATCGCCAGGCACTCCGAGGCGGAGAACGTGGTGATCGCCATGGATCTCTCCAAAACCTCCGTGATCATCGAGGTGGAGGACGACGGCAAGGGTTTCGACCTNAACGCCATCTCCAGGAACGTGGAGAAGGGACAGGGACTGGGNCTGATGGGGATGCGGGAGAGGGTTGCTCTCTTCTCCGGCGTCATCTCCATCGATACCGAGCCGGGCTCGGGCACTCAGCTNCGGATCGAGGTACCTTTGGGAGGTTCCAAGNATGGGCAAGATTANGGTNCTGATCGTCGACGACCACGCGATATTACGTGAAGGCATTCGGGCCCTGCTGAGCCTCTACCCGGATATCGAGGTGGTGGGGGAGGCCGGCGACGGCCTGGAGGCGATAAGCAAGACCCGCCAGCTCGCCCCAGACATAGTGTTGATGGACATCGCCATGCCCGGACTGGGGGGTCTGGAGGCGACTCTGGAAATCCACAAACAGAGCCCCAACAGCCGCGTCGTGATCCTGACCCAGCACGACGACAGCGAGTACATCTTCCCCATCCTGAAGGCCGGCGCCTCGGGCTACGTCTTAAAGAAGGCGGTGGGCAACGAGCTGGTCGCGGCGATCCGCGCGGTCCACGAGGGCGGCTCCTTCCTCTACCCGTCGGTGGCCAAGGCGGTGATCGAGGGGTACATCCGGAAGGGGGAGGACACCACGGAGTCCAGCTACGATCGGCTGACCGACAGGGAGAAGCAGGTGCTCAAGCTGGTCGCGGAGGGGCGAAGCAATCGGGAGATTGCCGAAATGCTGAGCCTCAGCGTGAAGACGGTGATCGCCCATCGGGCGAATCTGATGGAGAAACTGGACATCCACAACCGGACGGAACTGGTGAAGTACGCCATCCGGAAAGGGCTTATTGCCGTAGACGCCTGAGGCTTCTTACCCCCTGATCTTCTTCACCGCCCCGGCGATCCTGCGCAGCGCCTCCTTGAGGTTGGCCTGGGAATTGGCGTAGGAGATCCGCAGGTAGCCGTTGCCCGCGTCGCCGAAGGCCGTGCCGGAGAGGGTGGCCACGCCGGCCTCGTGGAGCAGGTGGTGGGCGAACTCCGGACCCGGCATGCCCACGTTCTTGACGTTGGGGAAGGCGTAGAAGGCACCCGCCGGCCAGAGGCAGCTTATCCCCTCTATGGCGTTCAATCCCTCCACCACCACCTTCCGCCGAGCAGTGAACTCCTTCACCATTTTGGCCACCTCGGGCTCCGTCTGGGGGCAAGCCAGGGCGGCCTTCTGTATGAAGGTCGGGGTGCAGGAGACGCTGTTGTTCACCAGCCTCACGAAGTGCATCACCAGGGGATCGGGCACGATGCCGAAGCCCAGCCGCCAGCCCGTCATGGCGTAGGTCTTGGAGTAGCCGTCCAGGATGATGGTTCGCTCCGCCATACCGGGGAATGTGGCGATGCTGACGTGCTTCCCCTGGTACAGGATCCGCCGGTACACCTCGTCGGAGAGCACCCAGAGGTCGTGCTTCACCGCCAGGGCGGCTATCTCCTCCAACTGTTCGGCAGCTATCACTCCACCGGTGGGGTTGTGGGGAGAGTTCAGGATCAGCAGGGTGGTCCTGGGGGTGATCTTGGAGCGCAGCTCGTCCAGGTCTATGCCGAATGCTCGCTCCTCACTCAACACCAGCGGCACCGCCTTGGCGCCAACGAAATCGATCATCGATTTGTAGATGGGGAAGCCGGGGTCCGGGTAGATCACCTCGTCCCCCTCCTCGGCCAGCGCCATGATGGCGAAGAACATGATCGGCTTGGCGCCGGGGGTGACGATCACATTGGAGGGGCTGAACTTCATGCCCCGGGACTTGGTAGCCTCCGCGGCGATCAGCTCGCACAGCTCTGCAAGCCCCTGAGATGAGCCGTAGTGGGTGAATCCCTTGTGGAGCGACTCCGTCGCCGCGTCGATTATGGCGGACGGGGTGTCGAAGTCGGGCTCACCGATCTCCATGTGGATCACACTGTGTCCCTGGGCCTCCAGCGCTCGCGCCTGCGCCAGGACATCGAACGCCGTTTCCATGCCCAGCCGGCCCATCTTGCTTGCAATCTTCATCCAGGTCCTCCCGCTGATACTGATCTCCGCACGTCAAGATCCGGTTCTGGCCCAGGCTCCAGCCCGCACCGGGTGGGAAGGATTTTAGCACCTTAGCTATCCTCAGGCCACCCGCCGATGATCCAAGTTGCTGCAAATGGAAAATATCTAGGGTGTTCATCATTTCATCACTAGTATCTTTTCCCGATTCCCATGTTCGTGCAGAAGAGTACAATGGTGCCACCAAGGATGAGGGATGGCGCCCTCCAAGGCGAAGCGGACATCATGGCGATACTGGAGCCTTCGAGCTCAGCGTCGAGTGATCGGGCCTCGGGCCCGAGGAGGAGCAAATCGTGGTAACCAAGCTAAAGGGCGGAGAGGTCGTGAAGGGCGGGGTCTACTGGAGCATGACGGAGGGGGAGTTCATCTCCGTTCCGGGCGTTGGCGGAACGCTGGCCGGCAGCTCGAGGGACAACTACATTAAGGCCCCCCTGCCGCTGGTACTGGTACTGGGCCCGGTGATGGGACTCGCCTTCGCCATATTCCTTCCCCTGTCGGGACTGCTGGTGTTGATACCCTTCCTGGCGGCAAAGATGCGGGGAGCCGCCGCCCCTAGCGCGGCTCGGATGGCAATGCAGCCCGGCGTTTCCTACCTTGAGCCAGCTGCCCCCGCGAAGAACGAGGCCACCTGCCCCACGCCCACCGCTGAGCGTGCAGATGAGGGCAAGCTGGTAGATCTGGCCGAGGAGATCGCCGAGCGACGGTGGAAAGACAAGTAACCGGGCCACGAAACCGCAACAGCGCACCGAAAGGCTACTGGGGGCTCTGACGGCGGAGCCCCCAGTAGCTAGCTCTGGTGAAGGAGAAAGCATGCAAGCAAAGGTGCTGCACAAGACGAAGGGGTCGGTGGAGGGTCGCCTCCTGGCCGCGATGGCCGCGGTGGCAGCCGGCGTGGTGATAGCCTTTGCTTTCGCCGGGGCCGCCTCTGCTGAACCGAGCCTGCAACCCAAGACCACCCACCCGGCCCAGGGAAGAGAGGACTGCCAGAGCTGTCACCAGCCGGGGGGAGGCGTCAAGCCATCGCCGGCAAACCACGCCGCCTACAGCAACGCCATGTGCCTGGGGTGCCATCAGCCCGCCGCGGCCGCACCGGTAGCTCCAGCGGCCCCTACCCCACCGGCCAAACAGTCGGAGCCGACCGCACAGCCGGTGCCCTCCACACGGCCCGCGGTGTCACCACAGCCGCCGACGCCAGCCCAACCTACGGCGCCGGCAGCGCCTCAGGATGCCCAAGCTCAGGCCGCCCCCGTCGCCCAGCCGGCATGCATGGACTGCCACAAGAACAGGGATCTCTCCACCACGCTGCCCAACGGCGATAAACTGAGCCTCTACGTTGATGAGTCGCAGATGGCATCGTCGGTCCACAACGGCAAGCTGAGCTGCACCGACTGCCACAGCCGCATCACCGGCTACCCCCATAAGAAGATCCAGGTGATCAGCGCCCGGGATTACTCCATCGACCAGTACGAGGCATGCAAACGCTGCCACTTCGCCAACTACACCAAGACGCTGGACAGCATGCACTACAAGGTCATGGAGGAGGGGAACAAGAACGCCCCCCTCTGCACCGACTGCCACGGATTCCACGCCGTCAGCGTACCGGACCAGCCCAGGTCCAAGGTCTCCCAGGGCTGCGCCAAGTGCCACCAGCAGGTCTACGATGTCTATGCCAAAAGCGTCCACGGCACTGCGCTGCTCAACGATGAGAATCCGGACGTCCCGGTGTGCATCGACTGCCACGGTACCCATATCATCAAGGATGCGCAGTCGGCATCCTTCCGGCTAAACTCGCCCGAGATGTGTGCAAAATGCCACTCCGACGCGGCGATGATGGGCAAGTACAACCTCTCGCCCAACGTCTTCAAGACCTACGCCCAGGACTTCCACGGGGCTACAGTGGCCCTGGCGAAGAAGCAGAACGCCGACGCAGCGAACAACAAGGCCGTCTGCACGGACTGCCACGGCGTCCACGACATCAAGTCCTTCAAGGCGATGGACCAGCCCGCTGTGAAGAACGCGGTGGTGGTTAGCTGCCAGAAGTGCCACCCCAACGCCAGCACCAACTACCCGGACGCCTGGCTGGGACACTACGAGCTGAGCCTGGAGAAGGCCCCACTGCCCTGGATGATCCGGGCCTGGTACGTGGTGTTCATACCGTTCATGGTGGGCGGTCTGCTGCTCCACATAGTCGTGGACCTCTGGCGCATCGCCAGGAACCGGTAAGGAGGAAAGCTGTATGAACCCTGAGCCGAAGGAAGCGGCCGAGATCCCCGAGGAGTTCGTCCGCTTCAGCGCAAACCAGCGGCTTGAGCACGTAATGATCTTGGTCTCCTTCACCGCCCTGGTGTTGACCGGCCTGCCTCAGAAATTCGTCGGAGCCGGCTGGGCCCAGAGCATGATCCTCGCCATTGGTGGCATTGAGACCACCCGACTCATCCACCGAGGCTTCGCCGCCATGATGTGCTTCGAGGCCGTGTACCACGCCGGCGTCATCGGCATAACCATCGCCAGGGGACGCTTCGTCCCCAGCATGATCCCGGGGCTCAAGGATGTGATGGATGCGATGAACTGCTTCAGGTATTGCATCGGCATTCTCCCGCACCCGCCCAAGTTCGACCGCTTCGACTATCGCCAGAAGTTCGAGTACTGGGGTGTGCTCATGGGCGGCGTGATCATGATCGTCTCGGGACTACTCCTGATCTTCCCGGCTCAGGCCACCCAGATCCTACCAGGCGTCTTCGTGCCGGCGGCCAAGGAGCTGCACGGAAGCGAGGCGCTGCTGGCCTTCTCCATCATCGTCACGTGGCACCTGTACGGGGCTCACTTCAATCCGCTGCGCTTCCCCGGCGACGTTGCCATCTTCACCGGCAAGATCTCGAAGGAGAGGATGATGGAGGAGCACCCGCTGGAACTGGCAAGGATCGTCGGCCCCCCCATCGAGGAAGAGGAGCATCTGGCCGCGGCCCCCTCCGTGGAGAGCCTGACCCCGAACCAACCGCCCCGCTAACACTCGGCCGCGCCGATCCTGTGAGCAGGAGTCGGGGTCGAGGCGACCCCGACGGCCGTGTTCCGTCCACCTATTTCCGGCGCCTCTACCCCCTCTCCGCCGGGGGTGGTAAGATTGCGGCTATTCCGTGTCCAGGGTTAACTATCTATGCTTGCCGGGATCCAGGAGTACTTCGCCCTCGCCCTCGTCTACTCGCTGCTCGCCGGGGCAATCCTCGAGACCCTCCCCCGGCTGTGGATGGTGCGGGACCCACGACTGCTCTTCCACTTTCGGCTCGGGATCATGGCCATACCGCCCGTCGCCCCGCTGCTCTTCGCCCCCTTCGGCGCGCAACGGGCTTCCGCCCCCTTTCGCCAACAGATCGCCCTGCTCAACCTACAGAATTGGCTGGGCCCGGAGCCGAGCCTCTCCCACGTCGGTTGGGTCACCCTGATCGCGGTGATGGCGATCACCACC
>JGI24132J36420_10000376_pt1 | contig 21691 bp, 18 predicted proteins | sample BarGraNGADG00212_3_FD_36420 | JGI IMG/M metagenome (IMG submission 36420) | reverse complement strand
GCAGACGATCCTTCTATGCATTCTTCTCAGAATGAACAGGATTCACGGTTTTATGGGAAATTTGCATTTGTCCCCTGCTTTGAACCATCTAATCAGCAGGAAGCTTACGAAATGATTTTTGATGCATTTGAGGTGTCTGAAAAGTATAAGGTTCCGGTGCTATTCCGGATCACTACCCGTCTTGCCCATTCAAGGGCAAGTGTCCAACTGAAAGCTGCTCTTCCTGAAAATAAATTATCTCTGCCTGTTGATCCTCTTCAGTTTGTTCTTCTTCCGGCAATTGCAAGGGAAAAGTATAAAGCATTATTATCATCCTATGAATCATTAAGATATGAGAACAGGATTTCGAAATACAACTTTTTTAAGGATGGTAAAAAGAGAGAGCTTGGCATTATCACATGTGGAATAGCATATAACTACCTGCTGGAGAATATATCTGACTCTCCCTATGATTATCCGGTATTGAAGATATCAGCTTACCCATTTTCCACTGAACTTATTAAAGACATTACCAGCAGATGTAAAGAAGTTCTTGTACTTGAGGAGGGAGCACCTATGATTGAAGAAGCTTTAAGAGGTATTCTTGATAATGGTATAAAAATTTACGGAAGGCTTGACGGAACANTGCCCAGAGACGGGGAACTAAATCCTGCAATTGTTGCAAAGGCTCTTGGATTGCCTNTGANCTATGGTGAAGAAGTTCCTTCAGTGGTTAAAATGAGACCTCCGTCATTTTGCAAGGGATGCGGTCATGCCGATATGTTCAATTCATTAATTGAAACACTCAAACCTTATGGTCAGGGACATGTCTTTTCAGATATCGGATGTTATACTCTGGCTGCATTACCACCTTACAGTTCAATAAATTCATGTGTCGATATGGGCGCTTCAGTAACAATGGCGATTGGTGCAGCAGATGCAGGTTTACGTCCTTCGGTGGCTGTTATAGGTGATTCAACCTTTACCCATTCAGGTATGACAGGGCTTCTTGATGCTGTAGTTAAAAAATCTTCAGTAACTATTATCATTTCCGATAATTCAACAACTGGAATGACTGGTGGCCAACAATCTCAGGCAACAGGAAGAATTGAGCAGATTTGTACGGGAATTGGTGTTGAACCTGAGCATTTGAGGGTAATTATTCCATTGCGTAAGAATCATGAAGAAAATGTTCGCATTATGAAAGATGAATTTGAATACAAAGGAGTTTCAGTAATAATTGCGTCACGGGAATGTATTCAGACTGCAACTAAAAAGAAAAAACATCAGATAAACAATTAATTGGTGATTTTAAATTGAATTAAGATGAAGAACGATATAATATTATCAGGAGTAGGAGGGCAGGGCATTTTATCAATTGCCGCTGTTATAGGGCTTGCCGCAGTTGCAAATAATCTTTTCCTTAAACAGGCAGAGGTTCATGGGATGAGCCAGAGAGGGGGAGATGTTCAATCGCATCTCAGACTTTCTGATAAGCCGGTTGCATCTGATCTTATAGCTTTTGGGAAAGCGAATCTTATTATCTCCGTTGAACCAATGGAATCGCTAAGGTATCTTCCATGGCTTTCAAAAGCAGGATGGCTTGTAACGAATTCAAGTCCTTTTATAAATATTCCGGATTATCCTCCGGTTGATCAGATTATTAAAGAAATAAAAAAGATAAAAAATCATATAATAATAGATGCAGATGCTATTGCAAAAGAAGCCGGATCAGCGCGTTCAGGTAATATTGTAATTCTGGGTGCTGCTTCGCCTTTTATTGAAATGCCATATGCCAGTCTCGAAAATGCAATCAGAAAACTCTTTGAACGCAAGGGAGATGAGATTGTTGAAGTCAATCTGAAAGCCCTTAGGGCAGGAAGGGAAAGATCAGATGCTATAAGAAGCNGAACCTGGCATTAAGATAGATTGCATCAGTGGTCTTTTTACCGGGATAATGAGGATCTGTAATCCTGTAACTCAGAGCCATTTTGAGATTATTGCTAAATATACGCTGAAAACCTCCTATGAAATAAGTTGCATCCTTAATACAATCCCACGCTAATGCATCGCCAGAAACCTTTACTGAGGTAGTATAGTCGCATCTTATAAAAATATCAGATTTTTCATTCAGAAAGATAGCTCCCGTAGAAGATAGTCCCCATACATCATGTCCTTTTGTAAGATCAAGATTGGTTTTATAACTTGCTTCCGCACCAATGCTAAAGAGGTTATTCTTGAATCCTGCAAACGCAATGTTGGTTGATTGCCATGTTCCACTTGGTTGGCTTATATCGGTATATAATCTTAGTGCAAATTTCCCAGGGGTTACTGTTAATCCAACTGCCGATTTAAGACTATTATCAACCTGTATGTTGGTATAACCTTCTCCGTTAAGCAATGAAAAATCAGCTTTGAATATGTCATTGAACTTATAATCGACTACCACACCCAAATCAGCGACCGAACCATAGCCATAAAGGGCCTGGTATTCTGCCCCCAGGTACCTTTTACCCCAGAATCCCTGCTGAAAGTTTAGGTATCTGGTACTTACCATTCCGAAACTCAAAGTAAGTTTTTCCTGAGTGTAAGTTATAGAAGCTTCCCTGAAGAAAGGATATCGTTTGGGTACAGATCCTGCAGCGAGATCTTCCGGTGCACCAACATTTAAAATTACCAGTGCAGAATAATTTCCCCCGGGAGTGTATTTATAACCCAGATAAGCCCTGTTTAATCCAAACCCTGTTGTCTTCGTCGAATCATTCAGGTTCAAATGGAAATCTGTAAATATTTCAGTTATCGGATTGCCAGTATTTTCAGTGGTTTGGGAATAAATTGCCTGGTGACTAAAAAGGAAAGTAAGAAATACCGGCAGTATCTTTTTCATTAATAACAGTTATCAGAATAATTTTTATTTTATTTGATAAAGATAATAACCCAAATTAAATACCCATGAAACACCTACTCTTTTTTATTATGCTTTTCATCATTCCAATTTTTGCGATAAGCCAAAAAGCTGATTTTAAGGCAGCTGAGAAATTCAGGGCTGATAACCTTATTCCGAAATATGGCGATCTTGCAGTTAATGCCAACTGGATTGAGGAGTCAGACATCTTCTGGTACTCTTTTAAAACATCGGCCGGGAAGAATTTTTATTACGTTAATGCAGCAACAAAGTCAAAACAGCAAATGTTCGACAGTAAATATATGGCTGCTGAATTGCGCAAACTGACTTATCATCCATATAACGATCTTGATCTTCCTGTTAAGGACATAAAATTCGAAAAGAAGAGTACCACAAAACTGACTTTCGTGGTCGATTCAATTAAATTCTTATTTGATATTACAACCCAAAAACTGGTTATTAAGGATATCCTTTTCAAGGAAAAAAAGAAACCATCATGGCCGTCATATTCATCGGATAGTACATGGTTTGCCTATGCGAAGAATCATAACCTGTACATAATGAAAGCTAAAGATAAGGATAGTATTGAGATACAGCTTACTACGGATGGTGAACGTTATTACAGCTATGCAAGAAATTCTGAAGATACTACCAGGAATAAAAAGGTAAGAGCCAATGTTGACTGGTTTAAGAATTCAAAAAAACTATACGTTGAAAAGCAGGATGAAAGAAAAGTAAAGGACCTTTTTGTTATTGATGTTCTGGCTCAACCCCGTCCTAAACTGGAGACTTACAGATATTCAATGCCCGGCGAACAATTTGTACCTCAAAGAGAGCTCCTGATATTTGATGTTGCTACAAAAAAACGGGTAGATGTGGATATTAAAAAATGGAAAGATCAGACAATCAGAGTAGCCTGGTCATCACAAAAAGCTGCTGATAAATTAATTCTTATACGTAAGGACAGGCCTCTCAAACATCTGGATGTGTGTCTTGTAAATGCTGAAACAGGAACACTTTCTGTTCTGTTCAGTGAAGAAACATGGCCATATTTCAATGATGAATATACAAGATTGTCTGTACTTAACGAAGGTAATGATATAATCTGGTGGTCTGAAAGAACCGGATGGGGCCAGCTNTATCTCTATGATGGTAAAGGNAACCTGAAAAACCAGATAACAAATGGATATTTTGTTACAGGAAGAGTCGAACAGATTGATACCATAGGCAGAATGTTGTATTTTGAGGCATTCGGAAGAGAACAGGGTGTGCATCCATATTATAGTATGAAATATAAGGCTTCCATAGACAGGGGAGGAATGGCCCTTATAACGAAAGAAGGCGCTAACCATTCTTTTTCTATGTCTAAATCAGGCAAATACTTTGTTGATACATATTCAACTGTCGATAAGGTACCTGAAGCAGTCCTTCGCGATAATAACGGTAATATTATTCTAAGTCTGGAAAAAGCAGATATTTCACAATTATATAAAGCAGGATGGAAAATGCCTGAAACAATTGTAGTAAAAGCAAAAGATGGAGTAACTGACCTTTATGGAGTTATGTATAAGCCTTTTAACTTTGATTCAACTAGGAAATATCCTGTTATTTCCTATGTTTATCCGGGGCCACAGACCGAATCGGTACAATATTCTTTTACTGTTACCGGTGGCAAAAATGTAGCACTTGCCCAGCTGGGATTTATAGTTGTGAATTTTGGTCATCGCGGAGGTAGTCCAATGCGAAATAATTACTATCACACTTTTGGGTATAATGACCTGAGAGATTATGCACTTGCAGACGATAAATACGGTATCGAACAGCTTGCGGACAGATATAAGTTTATTGATATCAACAAAGTAGGGATATATGGTCACTCCGGGGGAGGTTTTATGTCAACAGCTGCGATTCTTTCCTATCCCGATTTTTATAGTGTTGCAGTTTCCTCATCGGGAAATCATGATAACAATATCTATAATCAATGGTGGGGAGAGTCCCATAATGGTGTAACCCAGATTGAAAAAAAAGTTGGAAAGAAAGGGGAGGTAAAGGATAGTCTTAACAAAAAGAACGTAGAAGTAAAAGACAGTCTGAATAAAAAGAAGGAAACTGAGATTTCATTTAAAGGGACAGTTGAAAACAATGAGGATATCGCAAAAAATCTTAAGGGTTACTTATTGCTTACAACCGGAGATATTGATAATAATGTGCATCCGGGGAACACTCTCAGAGTAATGGATGCTCTTATCAAAGCAAATAAGCGTTTTGATTTCATGATGCTGCCTGGTCAGAGACATGCATATGGGAACGATGTTCCCTATTTTGACAGACTCATGTGGTACTATTTTGCTGAGCATCTTCTGGGCGATTACAGGACTAACGTGGATCTTCTGGATTTTAAATAACAGATTTACGATTAATTATTTACACCAAAATATATAGGGAACGGTAGGGGTAAAAATATATAGGGAACGGTCACGACCGTTCCCTACAGCAATTTTTCCGAAAATGCAGCGATTGATTTCCGGTGCGGTTTGCTACTCCTCTTTGCTCAGATCATCCTTTCCGGCTTTCTCTCCGTTTCTAAGAAGCTGAAGATCATTCAGGACAATCTCGGTAATGTTCTTTGTAACACCCTTCTTGTCCTCGTACGATTTGTAAACTATTCTCCCCTCAACCGCAACTTCTTTCCCTTTTTTCAGGTATTTTGCTGCAATGTCGGCAAGTCCATTCCAGGCGACGATATTGTGCCATGTGGTTTCTTTAACTCTTTGGCCATCGGCTCCTTTGTACCCATCATTAGTTGCCAGGGTAAAATGTGTAACTTTTTTTCCGGTTTCGGTTGTTTTGGTTTCAGGATCCATACCAAGGTTTCCGATCAATGTGACTTTGTTTGCTAATGAACTCATGACTTTAAATTTTAGTTTGACATTAAGTTTAATTTCTTAGCAAACTTACAACCCCCTGAAATACTGTCCCGGTTAATAAGCATTTATACACGGTTCATAATCATTTATAGTCGTTTGTATCCGTTTGAAAACGTTTTTTTATTTATGTATCAATTTGATATACGGTTGTATTTTTTATATCTTTATCAAAACATTAGTGCTGTGGAAAAGAAATGTCTTGATTGCGGTGACGCCTTACGTGGCCGTTTCGACAAAAAATTCTGTTCTGATCAGTGTCGGAATAATTATAATAACCGTTTGAACCGGGATTCAAACAATTTTGTAAGGAATGTTCACGGGCTGTTAAGGAAGAACAGAAGAATTCTCTCAGATCTTTATGCTGAGGGTAAAGTTAAAGTTCATAAAGATGCCTTATTCGCATTGGGATATAACTTCAGCTTTTTTACTCATATTATAGAAACATCAAAGGGTCAGACATTTCATTATTGCTTTGAGTATGGATATTGCGAAGCCGGGAATGATTTTCTGGAGCTAAAACAGAATAGCCAGTATATTGAATATCAGTAATCCCGATTTTCAGATCACCATGCTTTTGGGATCAGGGCCGTCTTTTTTAGGTTCTATCGGAACAATGTGCCCGGAATAATCTACCCAGTCTATCATTAAACTCGAAACCGAAACGTGGCACAAACCACTATCTCCAATTGACAGATTAACATCAAATGAATTGGCTTTACCATTGAGAACGTCCATCTTTATTATATATGTGCCCTTTGATGGATTATTTGTAAGAAAATAGTTTTTGGATTTTCCCTTCATGTTGATAGCAATTACCGGCCATATACTATATTGTCTCCCAAGATAAGCAGTGTTTATAATTGCGTTATCTCCATCTATAATAATATAATTGGCTGTAGGAATTAAGTCTGCCATTCCTCCATGTGTGAAGTAGAGCCTGTCTAATTTTATTATAAATCTTTTCGATTCAACAGCTTGCCTNACAGANGCCTGTTCNGCAAGTTTCTTATCTTTTCTGGCTTCAATTCTTGATAATTTTGCCTGATTTGTGGTCGCGCAGGAAGACATGACCATAAAAGTTGTAATAATTATAAATAGCTTTTTCATAGCTGTATGATTTATATTGATTATGCAAATATCATGCCAGCTGAAATCTTTTATCGGTGTATTATTTTTTTAAAAAAGGAAAGTAGTAATTCATGTTTTCGTTTGTAAGACGTGTCCCATATCCCGAATCCTGGAATGCTTCACAATATTTTATTTTACTTCCCTTTTCTTTCCCGTAAATTTCAATCAATTTATCGTAATATGGATTAGAGGACGACCAGCTTTTTCTTGTCTCACCAAGCCATGAACGCCTGTCTGGATCCGATACAGGTACTTTATCCAGTGTTCCCGTATTAAACGGAAGCCACTCATACATCTGCGATTTGTGCTGATGGTACATATCCATCTTCTTTTCAATAACATCATCAATATCTATACAAACATCAGCCTTAAAAGGTTCGGGATGAATAAACCCATCGCTCATGAAGAGAAAAAGGGGATTTTTCCTCAGAAACGGCACTTTTGGAAGAATGGTCGGAACAGTTACCATATAGGCTGCATCGAGTACCAGAACACCCGTATATCTGTGATCGGGGTGATAATCATATGGCCGGGGNAAAATAACAATATCAGCTTTTTGTTCTCTAATGAGTTTTATTACCTGCAAACGGTTTTTATATGTGGGCATTAATTGTCCATCGTGATTGTCAAGAGTTATATATCTTACCCCTATTACCTCTCCAGCTTTTCTTGCTTCTTCCCGACGGATTTTTGCGAGTTCCTTTGCCTTTATAGTCTGGTGACCTGCATCACCATTTGTTAATGAAACCATAAGGACATCATAACCCAATTGTGCCCATTTGTAAGCTGTCCCGCCAGCTTTATCAGGATCATCAGGATGAGCCCCGATTATTATAATGTGAAGTTTCTGATCCCCTTTTTCCTGGGACCTGATCACAGGCAAAAGCGCAAATAAAAAATTAAGAATAAAAAAAGTTTTAAGTGATTTCATATTCATGCAATATTTGGTTTCTCAACTCTTTTAGTCAACTAAAATACAATTATATGTAATATGGTTGCTTTTACTAAGGTAAATATTTATTGCAATTTGCCTAACTATTCTATCTTTGAAATATCTTAATGCAATCTTTTCGGTATGATAACCGTTATATAAATGTCTGATGTATTTTTGTATTTGCTTAACTTTTTTAATTTATAACTTAAACTTTAAAATGATGAAAAAACTTATTACAATTATCCTGGTAGTTCTTATATCAATTCCGGCTTTCTCACAACTAAAATTTGGTATTAAAGCTGGTGTAAGTACATCTTCCCTATCGATGGGTACTGTTAAAACATTAACCTCCGGTACAACTTCTTATACAGTTGATGCATTAACCACTGCAAAGTATGGTTTTAACGGAGGAGTATTTATGAGGCTTACGATTTTTGGTTTATATATTCAACCTGAATTGTTGCTTGATACAAGAACAAATGAATATACAGTTAAAAATGTTCAGACATCAGTATCAAGTATTGCAAAACAAAACTTTAATAAATTAGATATTCCGGTAATGCTTGGAATTAAATTTGGTCCTCTTCGTCTTAACGCCGGACCGGCTGCTTCACTTCTTATCAATACTCCTAAAGACCTTATAAACAGTCCTGATTTTAAGGGTAAGTATAGTAGAATGACTGTTGGCTACCAGGCAGGTTTAGGAGTGGATTTGCTCAAGACTCTTACATTTGACATAAGATATGAAGGCAGCCTGAAAAAATATCAAAACAAGATCACGAATGTTAATCTTGATGACCGTGCCAATGCGTTTGTATTCAGCTTAGGTCTGTTTTTCTAACAATTTGTTTTCAAAAGATAAGGGACATGCCATGGCATGTCCTTTTTATTTTGATAATAGCATCTTTGCTGCAACAAGAAGCAGGAGAATACCGAATATCTTTTTTAGCAATGGTTGCGGCAGTGTCAATGCCATTTTTGATCCGAAATAGGATCCAACCAGAAAAAATACAGCCAGTACAATTGCAAACTTGATATTTACCTGTCCTGCTTTATAATAATTGTAAGCAGCAAGTATACCTATCGGAGGAAGCATAACCGCAAGACTTGTTCCCTGCGCAGTCTGCTGAGTGATACCCATGAACAGCACAAGAGCCGGAATCAATATTATTGCTCCGCCTATTCCAAGCATGCCTGCCATAACTCCGGTTATGATCCCTATTACTATAAGAATCAGTAGCATAGAAATTGACATTTTCATAAAATATTAGTTTAATCGTCAATGCAAATTTATATAAAAAAACAGGTACACGACACACGACACACGATGCACGGAAGAAAATATATTTATTTACGGTTTGCCGTGAGTCGTGCGTCGTTTGTCGTGCGTCGTTCGTCGTTCGTCGTTCGTCGTGTGTCCTTTTTGCCACTTCAAACTTTATACCTAAATTTGCTTTATAATAAAGGGTAATGAAAAAGAAGTTGATATTTTACTTTCTGACTGGAATTGGAATCACCGGTGTGATTATTCTCATTATTTTGTATAGAATCATCTTTGGTTTAAATATCAAATCTGAAAAGAATTATCAGTCTATTTATATTCCTACAGGCGCTACTTATCAGCAGGTTCTTGATACTATTAAGTCGCACTATATAATAAAGAATATGAAGGTTTTTGACTGGGTTGCAAAGAAGAAAAACTATCCTGCTCATATTAAACCAGGAAGATACATACCTGGCAAAGACCTTAGTTACTTTGGATTAATTGATCACTTAAGGTCAGGTAAGCAGATCCCTGTTTTAATAACATTCAGCAATGTCAGGACAATTAATCAGATTGCAGGAATAATCGGAAGTGATATTGAAGCTGATTCTGTTCATATACTTAACTTTCTTTTAAACGGCTCAAATTATAATAGTGACGGTTTTAAAAAAGAAAATATTATTTCACTTTTTATCCCTAATACCTATGAGTTTTACTGGAATACCAGTGCAAAAGAACTTTATACAAGGATGCTGAAAGAGTACCGAAAGTTCTGGAACAAAGAGCGACTTGAAAAAGCAAAAGAGAAAAACCTTGATCCTCCCGAAGTTGCCATCCTGGCATCCATAATTGATGATGAAGTTGCAAAACCTGATGAGAAGCCGCGCATTGCCGGAGTTTATCTAAACAGGTTAAAAAGAGGTATCCCGCTTCAGGCTTGTCCAACAATAAAATTTGCTTTGAATGATTTCTCGATCACAAGGGTACTTAAAAAACATTTGCTGGTAGAGTCGCCGTACAATACTTATAAACATAAAGGATTTCCTCCGGGACCAATAGGTTGTCCAACCATCGAAGGTATTGATGCCGTGCTTAATGCAGAGAAACATGATTATCTTTTCTTTGCTGCGAAGGCTGACTTTTCAGGATTCCATAATTTTTCGAGAACCCTGTCAGAGCATAACCATTATTCAGCACTCTATCAGAAGGAGCTTGATAAAAGGAAAATATTCAAATAGTTCCAACGACTTCAACCTCACGATCCAGTTCAATACCGAATTTTTCCCGGACTGATTCTTTAATTTTTTCAGAGAGGAACCAGATTTCTTTTCCTGTTGCATTTCCATAGTTTACCAGGACAAGTGCCTGTTTATCATGCACTCCGGCATTTCCGATCTTTTTCCCTTTCCAGCCGCACTGATCAATGAGCCAACCCGCTGCCAGTTTAATGCCTCCGGACGGATCATCATATGCCGGAATCTGAGGATAACTTTTTTTAAGATTTTCTGCAAAGTCAGCTGCAACTACCGGATTCTTGAAGAAGCTTCCTGCATTCCCGATAGTTTCAGGATCAGGCAGTTTGCTTTTCCTGATATTTATTACAGCCTGCCTGACATTTTTTAAGGTAGTATCTCCCAGTTTTTTTATTTCATCGTTTAGGGAACCATAATCCAGTTTTAATAATGGCCGGGTAGTAAGTCTGTAATATACTTTAATAATCAGATATTTACCCTTATTTTTACCTTTGAAAATACTGTTTCTGTAATCAAATTGACAATCCATATTACTGAATTCTGTTATTGAGCCATCTTCTACATAAACAGCCCTGACCTTCTCAATAACATCTTTCACCTCAACACCGTAAGCTCCAATATTCTGTACCGGAGTGGCCCCTGCCATTCCCGGAATCAAAGAGAGGTTCTCCAATCCGCCATATCCTTTATCAACAGACCATCCAACTAAGTTGTCCCAGTTAACCCCTGCACCGGCAGAAATTATAACATCTTCTTCATCCTTTGATTCGATAATTATTCGATCCATTTCAGGAAAGAGGATTGTACCCTTAAAATCATCTGTAAACAAAAGATTACTTCCTCCTCCAATAATCAGGAATGGTTTTTTATAGGAATTTTGATTCTTAAAAAGTGATACTGCTTCCTCTTCAGTTTTTAAATGGATTATGCATTCAGCCATATAATCGAGGCAAAATGTGTTATATTTTTTAAGTGAAATGTTTCTATCGATCAGCATCTTCATTTTTTTGTAAAAATATACAAACTACTCTGATTTTCCGCTAAAGAATTTCCCGCTGATCTCGCTGATCTTCGCGGATATATTTACTTTGATCAGCGTAAATTTCCGTGATCTGCGGGAAAACGAATAACTTCTTATCAAATGTTCCGGAATTTAGTATTTTTACGGCATGCCTGTTCAGACTCATAAGACCAAAGTTGCATTTTCTGTTACCAACTGCATATGTTATGACCAGCGGGTGTTGAAAATTGTTGAAACCGTGAGCAGTCTGAGTTGCGAAATTACAATAATAGGCAGAGAAAGAGGCGATTTCTGTAGTTCGGATACTGTTCCATTCAGAACCAGAAGATTTAAAATGTTCTTCCAGAGAGGATTCCTGTTTTATGGCTTCTTCAATATAAGGCTTTTCATTTATCTTCTTTTTCATAAATATGATCTTTTAGTTGCTAACGACCTTGATACTTTGCTTCCAAATTATTTGGTTTCCAAACTGACCCGTATTCCCCTGGTTTACGATTCACATGAGTTTTTTACTGAAGTCCCGGAACTTCAAAACCGTACTTTTGTGAAATGGTTCTGGAGTGCAATTGAGAAAACCATTTTTCCTGAGTTGAAATATGTAATGACCGTAAGTGAGTCAATTGCATCACATTATGAGATGCTTTATGGAGCAAGACCATTTGTTATAAAAAATTTAAGCAGGAATTCAGGTCATATTGCCAGATATTCAAAGGAGGATCTGGGTATCTCAAATGATGATCTTCTTTTAATTATTCAGGGTACAGGCATTAATATTGATAAAGGGTCAGAAGAGCTCATTGACGCACTTAAGATTACATCCGGAGTAACACTGATGATAGTTGGATCAGGAGATGTTGTTTCTGGTTTAAAACTTCGGGTTATTAAGTTGGGTATCAGCGATAAAGTGAAATTTATTCCAACCGTTTCGTGGGAAAAACTTATCAGTTACACTAAAACAGCTGATATAGGATTGTGTCTGGAAAAGGATACAAATTTGAATTACAGGTATAGTCTTCCAAACAAGCTTTTTGACTATATCTCTGCCGGTATACCTGTAATTGCCAGTAATCTTCCGGAGACCCGCAAAATCATTAATGAAAATGGTTTTGGAATAATTATTGAAAGTGTAACGCCTGAAAATATTTCTCTGACACTTTCTGAACTTATAGCTAATCCAGATAGACTTACAGAATTAAGACGAAATGCAATTGCAACTTCATTGAGACTTAATTGGGAAATTGAGAGTAAAAAAGTGGTTGAATTTTATAATAAAGTATTAATTTGCGAATGATAATTTTAAGTGAACCAATCTAAAAATATACTCAATATGACAACCAATCGCCGTAATTTCTTAAAGAATGCCACCCTTGCCGGAGCAGGAGTAATTGCAAGTGGACTTGTGCCCAAAAATATTTCTGAACAACAGAAATCAAATCTGGATAACATAATTACATCAGTTAAAAAATCTCACACTCAGAAATTCAATATGTCAGGATATGCAGCTCCTGCTTTGCAAAAAGTGAGAGTTGGGGTAATCGGATTGGGTGACAGGGGTAGCGGTGCAGTTGAAAGGTTGTCGTACATTGAAGGAGTTGAGATAACCGCCCTTGGCGATCTTCGTCAGGTTGCAGTAAAGGCTTCCCAGAAATATCTTGCAAGCGTCGGAAGACCTGCTGCCAGGGAGTTTTTTGGAGATGATTTAATATGGAAGAAGCTGATTGAATTGCCTGATCTCGATCTTATCTATATTTGCACCCCATGGGTATGGCATACACCAATGGCTGTTTACGCCATGGAAAATGGGAAACATACAACATGTGAAGTTCCAATAGCACGTACAATTGATGAAGCATGGCAGCTTGTTGAGACATCAGAAAGGACAAAAAAACATTGTATGATGCTTGAGAATTGCTGTTATGACTTCTTTGAATTGCTAACACTCAATATGGCCCGTCAGGGAATGTTTGGAGATATAATACATGGGGAAGGCGCTTACATACACAACCTTGTGGGTTATAATTTTAAGAAACCACTTGACGATAAGCAGACTGATGGAGCATATACCGGAATGTGGAGATTAAAAGAGAATGCAACCAGGAATGGTAACCTTTATCCAACTCATGGTCTTGGCCCGATCTGTCAGGTTCTGAATATCAATCGCGGTGATAAAATGGAATATCTTACATCAATGTCAACAAACGATTATACTATGGCTCCAAAGGAGAAAGAGTTGTCTTCAAAGGATCCGTTTTATGCCGAATGGAAAGATTCAAAGTTCAGGGGTAATATGAACACCACAATTGTCAAGACAGCACTTGGAAAGACAATTATGATTCAGCATGATGTATCTTCCGAACAACCATATTCCAGAATTCATCTTGTTAAAGGTACAAAAGGGATGGTCCGCAAGTATCCGAAAGAAATGATAGCTCTTGGCGAAAGCTGGGTTACTGATGATAAGCTGAAGGGACTTTATGACAAGTACGCTCCAGAAATAGTTAAAAGGGTAGGGGAAATGGCTAAAAAGGTAGGTGGTCATGGTGGCATGGACTTCATAATGGACTGGAGAATGATCGATTGCCTCAGAAATGGCTTGCCGCTTGATCAGAATGTTTATGACGGAGCATTATGGAGTTCTATTGCCCCATTAAGTGAATGGTCGGTTGCAAACAGATCACAATCTATCGATGTACCTGATTTTACAGGCGGTTCATGGAAGAAAAATGTTCCTCATGGAATAAACCTCGAAACAGGAGGAACAACCAAGGTACTTGATGTGGTTGAGAAAAAGGAGGATATTCAGCTTAATGTAAAATAGTTCGAAGTTCCAAGTTCAAAGTTCGAAGTAGTCAATACTTTTCCCTTTTGTCTTTTATTTTTTTTTATTTTGGCAAAATGCTTACCGCATCGTTAAGCAGATTAATCATAAATTCAGGAGGATTGATGCCAAGATAAACTACAATGGCTAAAAGAAAATATTGNGTATATGTTTCTGTGGAATTTGGCTTTTCTTCTGCAGGAAGTAAATCTTTTGTCTGGTTAAATAATATGAACAGGAAGTTTTTTGTAAGACTGTAAATGCATATAGTCAGGAAGAAAAGGGCGGCGATAAAAATAAACATGTGTGATGAAGTAAACAGCGCTTTGAAGATCCAGAATTCTGTTATGAATAATCCCGAAGGCGGCATTGCAGTTATTGCAATCAGGATGATCAGAAAAACCATCGCCCCTGCCTTATTTCTGTTAAAATAGTTCCCGGTTTCGCTTATCATGTATGTTTTAAAATTTCGATGAAACTGGTCAATTTGGTAAAAGACGCTTGCTTTAACAAAAGAGTGAAGTATCATGTGAAATATTGCTGCAAAATACCCAATTCCTCCCGATGCAATGCCTATTGCTGCTAATCCCATGTGTTCTATGCTTGAATATGCACTCATTCGTTTCAGGTGATTTACTTTCAGGAGATATGCAGCNGAAACAATTATGGAAATTATTCCGCTCAACATTAATATAATGTTCATCCATTTTAGAATCGGGGTATGNGAAAACATTGTGTAGGTGCGAAAAATGGAAACAAACCCAACATTCATTAAAGTTGTTGATATAAAGGCGCTTATTGGTGGAGGGGCTACTGTATGGGCATCAATGGCTGCCGTTTGCATAGGGAAAAGCCCCATCTTGGTGCAAAAGCCCACAATCATAAGAAGGAATATCATCTTAAGCCACGATGTATTAACATTAATCAGCTGTGCAGGTATAGCTTTGAAAGAGAAATTAGCTATATTGGTCTCTTGAATAGCAATGCTCAGCAATATGATGCCAATGAAAGTTATTGTAATCGCTATTGAACAGATAAACACATATTTCCAGGTGGCTTCCAGCGAAAGAGGTGTGCGCTCGTGATAAATCAATACCGCGACACTAAGGGTAGTCAGTTCAATAAATACCCATAAAACCCCCAGGTGCGCAGCCAGATATGCGCATGTCATTACAACGATAAGAATGATAAGTGCTGCGAAATAAATACTCTGAGAACGGATACTGTCCTTCCTGTGATTAAGATATACATAACTGTGGTAAATAGTTGTGTAACTTAATATTGTAAGTACACATAGAAAAATAACTCCGAGCGCATCGAATTTAAAATAACCTGAATTCTCTTCATTTAAATGGTAATAGGCATAAATAGTCATAGTTGTCTGAACCACCAGAAACAATANNAGTAACNCNATGCGAACCACACGGTTCCTGTTAAGCATTGTTGCTGCACCTATAAGTAATGATATAATAAGGTAATAAATAAACATTTACATTAATCTTTTAAATTATTCAGATTATCAACACTCATCTCTTCAAAGGTGTTCCCTATCCTGTTTACAAAAACTCCAAGAACAAGTACACTGACAAAAATGTCAAGTGTTATCCCTAAATTCACAAGTATTGGCATTTTATTCGCCGCCGATAGAGATAAAATAAAAACTCCGTTNTCTATTACAAGGTAGCCCATTATATGAGTGACTATCTTTTTTCGTGTGATTATAATAAAGAGCCCTGAGAACACTGCTGCCAANGCTGCTAANAAAAACATTTTCCTTATAAATATTCCGGAAACAATATTTGATAAAATGAATGAGCCAAGTATGATTGCTGTAATGATGACAACTGAAANAAAGTCAGGAAGATATGGTTCTGCTTCCCTGGTAATACTATTCTTNTTAATAATATAATTCAGAAACAACGGTATTGCTAAAGTTTTGAAAAATATCGTNTCAAATAATATGAAAATAAGATTCAATGTGTTGATCTGGATGAGCTCAATAAACGACACTCCGAAAAGTATTATTCCCTGCAATGCAAGGATATTAATATAGGTGGAAAGCCTGTTGGCTATTCCCATGTAAATCAGGCTGATTGCAAATGTGATAAGTAAAATATTGGTCATTTCTTCTTTCTCCTTTTAAATNTATTTACCCAACATCAGCAGTACCGCAAAAAATATCAGTAATGAAACAGAACCAATCGTTATGATGAATTGAGGATTATGACTCATNCGAAATCTTGCAATAAATGATTCGCTTGCACCGACGATTACTGCAAAGAGNGTNTGTGCGCCTATAAAAATCGGAACGGAATAATACAATTCCTTACCGGGGGTCAAAAACAGGTTTGCAATAANTGCCCCGTACATTGCAAATTTCAGATTGGTGGCATAAAGTATGAGTCCAAGGTCAAACCCACTATTGTCAAGGATCATTACCTCGTGCACCATTGTAAGTTCGAGATGGGTTTTAGGGTCATCAACAGGCATACGGCTGTTTTCAATCATTGAAATTAAAACCAGAACGAATGAAGCTAAAGTTCCAATTGCAATAGAAATGTATGAATCAAAACTAATGTTTGAGAAAATATCGGAGAATGATGTATAGCCTGTTAGCAGCGCTAACGACCCCATCAGAAGGAAGAATGCAGGTTCGGCAAGAAACGAGTATAATGCCTCGCGACTCGCGCCCATACCTTCAAAACTGCTACCTGTATCCAATGCACTTATTATGCTGAAAAACTTCCCTGCAGCAAGCAGATAGGCAAAAAACACAAAATCACCATTAAAAGAAAAAATGCCTTTCTGATTGCCAAATGGAATCATCATTATAGCAATCAGTATTGAAGCAAAATATATATCAGGGGCAATCTTAAAGATGAAACTGCTGGTCTGACTGTAAACATTTTCTTTATGAAACAGACGCCAGATATCTTTCATTGGCTGAAATATACCTGGCCCCTTTCTTCCTGAGAAAATACTCTTGGTACGGATCAGTATCCCGGTAAAAAAGAAGCTGGTTAATATAATCAAAATGAATCCTGTTCCAGACATTTTATTACTGCTTTAGCAAGTTAAATATATAGGTAGTCATACCACTTAAAAGTGAAACTAATACAATAATTATTACGAAAAGTACACCATATAATATATAATACCTCATGTTACCGTTTTGAATAAACCTGACCCTTGACATAACTTTGTTCATAATTTTCAAAGGATAATCAATAAGAATTGACTCCATCTTGTCGTAAGGATGTGTATGGGAAAAAATTGGGCTTGAGAATACTCCTTTAATATCTCCTTCTTTTTTATTCATAATGAGGATAGGTCCGATTAGTTTTCTGTAAGAACGAACATACGAACTGGCAGTGTATTGCATTTTACTGTTGGGAGCAGAGTAGCCACAACCCCATGTAGGGGCAATGACTTGCTTTTTATTTCTCAGAACAAAGTGCTTAATTGCCCATATTGATGCAATAGCAACAATGAAGGCCCAGGCCACCAGGCTTATTGATCTGATATTATTTATCATCGCCAATGAAGGAGATGCATTTTCAAGACCTGTTGTGAAAACATTAACAGGGTTTATTAAAAGTCTGATAAAAACCTGTGGGAATAAACCGATAGCCATAATAAATACCAATACAAGATAACCCGGGAATAGTTTTGACGGTTCTGCTTCTACTATTTCATGCTCAAAAAGACTACGTTCCTGTCCGAGAAAAATTATCCCAAAAGCCTTGGTAAAACAAAGTAACGCCAGACCGCCTATAAGTGCCAGTCCTGCTATTGTGATTATAAAAAATGTTATTATTGAAAGAGAACCAGTATGGACACCTTCAAAGAGGCCAACATAGATAAGAAACTCCGAGACAAAACCGTTAAAAGGAGGGAGCCCACAAATTGCCATTGCTGAAATGAGGAACAATAAAGCAGTATGAGGCATTTTTTTTATCAGACCGCCCATACTGTCGATATTCAATGTGTGGAGTGTCTGATAAATTGTACCTGCACTGTAAAATAGAAGAGATTTAAATAATGAATGGTTTAAAGTATGCAACAGAGCTCCGGCAAATCCTGCAAAAGCCAGGTANGGGNTATTGATCCCGATTCCGATTGCCCCAATGCCGATTCCAATACCTATTATACCTATATTCTCTATGCTGTGATAGGCGAGAAGTTTTTTAAGGTTATGCTGTACGATTGCAAGCATCACGCCATATACACCAGATATTATCGAAACGATTAAAACTATATATCCTATTATCAGATAGTTCTGGTTCATTACAACAAGCATCCTTAAAATGCCGAAAATGCCCAGCTTAAGCATTACACCCGACATTACACCTGAAACGTGAGACGGGGCAACCGGATGAGCATAAGGGAGCCAGGTATGAAAGGGGACAAATCCGGCTTTAATTGCGAAACCAATAAAGAATACTAAATAAAGTGAAAGGCTTATGACTGGAGACACTGACGAACTGTATTGTCTTATTGCTTCGAAATCATAAGAGCCGGTATGTGCACTTACCCAGATGAAACCGAGAGTAAGCATTAAGATGCAAATATGCGATTGGATTAAGAAATTTATTCCTGCTTTTAATGTCTCCGGATTTTTGTATTCAAAAATGATCATGATGAATGATGAGAGAGCCATTATTTCCCACACATAGAGGAATGCAAGGCTGTTCTGAACCATAAATATCCCGATCATGCTGGTGTGGTTAATAATATAACTTGCAAAATGAAGTGGAAGCATTCCGGATTTATTTTCATAATGCTTCATGTACCGTCTGCCGTAAAGAATACCTGTCAACACCGTGAAATTCATNATTAAGATAAACCATCCCGAAAGTGCATCTACTCTTATCTGAATATCGCCAAAAACGACTCCGNTATTAATAATTTCCTCNAAAGAGTGTCCCATAACAGCATTAGTTGCTATCCATGAGCTGATTGCTGTATTAATCAGCACTGACCCNAGGGCAAGTGTACCCGCCCATGATTCTTTTGCAAGGAATATCAGCAGGCTAAAAAGAAGAGTTATTAATATTATGAAGAGGCTTAAACTCATTTAACTCAGGTAAAATTCAGAAACGATAAAAGCCACAGATGTGACTTTTTTAAACAACCCTAAAAGTATGTAAAGTGGTTGAATAAGCCAAACAAATTTTTTAAGATGACTTTCTATATGATATATTATTCAGCATATAATTCAGCTTTATAGATATTTTTTATTAATCTTGCACCCAGTTAAAGCAGGCTATTGAATTAATTAAAAAATGATGGTTGATGAGGGTGAAAATTTAATTGTTCTTTTATTCAGGGTATACATAATAATCTTATTATCAGGCATAATCACGATCCCCTTTGTCTCTGCAAAGGTAAAACCAATCCTCACTATTATTTTAGTTTCCGTTGTTGCCTTAATTACAAGTTTTATCGCTATTAATGGTTTTACAACAGAAGGAATAGAAATTCTTGTTAATGGCGGATCATTTTTTGGCACGATACCAGTCAGGATAGATGCTCTGTCTGCCTGGTTCATACTTATAATAAATTTTACTTCTGTTACAGGCGTTTTATATGGCGCCGGGTATCTTAAATCAGCTGTAGTTCATCAATCTTTAATTAGTTTCCACTGGATCTTATTTATTCTGTTTCAATCTTCAATGCTGGCTGTCTGCATGGTACAGCACAGCATTGCATTTATTCTGGCTTGGGAGATAATGTCGTTATCTTCATTGTTACTTGTCTTATTCGATTATACTAATCCTAAGGTTCTTAAAGCCGGAATAAACTACCTTGTTCAGATGCACCTGAGTGTTGTTTTCCTTACAGTTGCGTTTATCTGGGTATATTTTAAGACCGGCACCTTCGATTTTAAAGGTATAAGCGCATTTTTCGGTTCCAATGTTAATATATGGCTCTTCATTCTGTTTTTTGCAGGGTTCGGTTTAAAGGCAGGATTTATTGGTCTGCATACATGGCTGCCTCAGGCACATCCTGCTGCTCCTTCGCATATATCAGGAGTGATGTCTGGTGTCATTGTAAAAATGGGCATTTATGGTATTTTCAGAATTATAACTTATCTGAAAGCTGATTATGTTCTACTTGGTAAAATAATAATAACTATTTCATTATTAACAGGTTTGTTTGGCATCATGAATGCTGCGGTGCACAGGGATTTTAAAAAGATGCTTGCCTATTGCACTATTGAGAATATCGGAATAATCGGAATAGGTATTGGTTTGGGATTGATTGGAATCGGAACAAAGCAGAGTCTTTTAAGTTTCCTTGGATTTGGAGGAGCACTTATTCATGTTCTTAACCATTCATTATTCAAGTCGTTGCTCTTCTTTTCTGCCGGTTCGGTTTACCGCCAGACACATACACGTGATATGGATAAACTTGGCGGAATTATCAAGACAATGCCAAAAAGTGCTTTGTTATTTCTTACGGGTGCCATTGCTATCGGTGGTATTCCTCCTCTTAATGGTTTTATTTCTGAGTTTTTGATCTATTGCGGAATTCTTAACGGCATAAGTTCTTCCGGCATTGCCCAGATAACATTAATGATAACAGCATTCGCAGGTTTGAGCATGATCGGAGGTATTTCGCTGCTTACTTTCACCAAGACATTTGGAACAATCTTTCTGGGAACTCCCCGTCAGAAATTAAAACATGAACCTGTTGAAGTTTCCGCATTAATGCTTTTTCCGCAATACCTGATTATAGCTGCTATGCTTGTCGTAGCTTTTTTCCCTGGTTATTTTATTGGAATGGCAGGTACCATTCTTAATAACAATACTTTTCCAGGGATTAATTTTAATATGATCGATTTAAATGGGTATATCTCGGTAATGAAAAATATAAGTCTGGCTTCTGCCATTCTTATTGTTATTATAGCTCTTGTATTTGGTATAAGGTGGATTGTAACTCGAGCCTCTGAAGTAAAAATTTCACCTACATGGGGATGCGGATACCTTGCTCCAAACGAACGCATGCAATATACCGGCAAGTCATTCTCTAAATCTTTTGGTAAACTTTTTAATTTTATTATGATTGAGAAAAAGGGATTTGATGAGATTCAGAGCGACGAGACATTTCCTGATTCACGTAAATACCGTTCACACTACCTCGATATTTTTGAATCTAAGATTATCGACCCGGCTTTGCACAGGTTAACCCGATTCATAGACCTCTTCCAGTTTATTCAGAATGGGAAGATACAGGCTTACGTAATTTATGGCATCGTATTTATTCTTGCTATCTTTGTGGGAACAATTTTAAACTTCTTCAATTGATTAATGTTTTAATTATCATATTGTTAGTAGCTATAGTTGCTATTTTGTTTGTCAATACGAAAAGTCAGGGCATAATTGCAGTTTCCACCGTAATTGTTATAGCATTGCTAAGCAGTTTCGTTTCTATGAAAGCGCTCTTTGGTAATAGCTAT
>JGI24132J36420_10000365_pt1 | contig 22058 bp, 20 predicted proteins | sample BarGraNGADG00212_3_FD_36420 | JGI IMG/M metagenome (IMG submission 36420) | reverse complement strand
TTTTTTTAAACCTGTCATGGAATTCAACGGCAAGATTGACTTCATCTACCTGCAACGAAATCAGTTTATCACCGGCTTCTGTCAACTCCTTTTCATTCATATCGAAAGAATTTTGGTTGAAGTCCCGGTTTAGTGATATTCTTTCAAGCTGGATTTNATTCCTCTTTTCCTGGAATTCGTTATAAACAGGCCAGAATTTTTCTGCCTCCTGCGAGGACAGATTAAGTTTTCTCGTGAAAAATGCAATTTTGTACGCATTAAGTCTTTCAAGATTGGGATTCTGAGCTGATATTCTGATAGCAGGAATCATTGACAGAACCAATAAACCAATCATCACTCTTTTCATGGCTTCAAATTTATAACAGTTCGTATATTTCATTTACAGGAATATTTTCCAGTAACAGGTAATCAATTATATCTGAATGGTTTATGTGAGGAACTTCCTCAGATTGAATTAAAGCGGCGCCACTCTCTTCAAGTGTTATGATTTCGATATCGTTTAAATACGATTCGGAAAACTCCTGCATGCTTATCTGAGGAACTCTATCATTAACGTCATTTGAGCGTAATAATTTCAAAGCAGTATAACTTATCAGAATCAAACCTGAAACAAAGGCCGCTATTGCAAGGTAAGGTTTAAAGATAGGAACTAAAAAGTACGCTAGGCACTCTATGCACTCAATTATTGAATATTCCCCGGAATTATGATAAATTTGCGTCAAATGAATTAATCTGATAATCTGATGGCTCTTCAATGCGGAATAATTGGCATAACGAATGTGGGGAAAACCACAATATTTAACTGCATTTCAAATACCAAAGGTGAAACTCATGACTTTGTTTTTAGTGGAACAAAATCAAATATCGGAGTGGTTCAGGTTCCTGATTCAAGACTATATGAGCTTGAAAAACATCAGGTTACAGAAAAAATTGTACATACAACAGTCGAAATTGTTGATATTCCCGGTTTGGCAAAGGGGTCAAATAAGGGTGAGGGGGGTGGAAATAAATTTCTGGCAGATATAAGAAACACCGATGCTCTCATACATGTACTAAGATGTTTTGATAATGATGCATTACCACATGTCGACGGATCGGTCGATCCGGTAAGGGACCTGGAGACCATCGAACTGGAACTGCAGGTAAAAGATCTTGAATCGGTAGAGAAGAAGATCGATCGTCTGGAAAGAACTGCCAAAACCGGCGATAAAGATGCAAAACATGGACTTGAAGTGCTAACCCGTTACAAGGATCATATAGGAGATTTTAATAATGCAAGATCTCTTGTCATTAAAGAGGAAGACAAAAAGTTTATTGACGATTTGTTTCTGCTTACTATGAAACCTGTTATGTACGTCTGTAATGTTAATGAGACGTCAGGTGGTACAGGAAATCGTTATGTGGAAAGGGTTAAGGCGTTTCTTAAAGGGAAGGATGTTGAAATACTTAGTATCGCAGGAGCTATTGAAGCTGAAATTGCAGAACTTGAAAATAAAGAAGACCGTCTTGAGTTTCTTAAAGATGCAGGTCTTGATGAACCAGGCGTTGATAAACTCGTGAGAGCTGCCTACAAAATGCTCAATCTTCAGACGTTTTTTACTGTCGGCCCCAAGGATATAAGAGCATGGACCATTAAAAAAGGGATGACAGCTCCACAGGCTGCCGGGGTTATTCACAGCGACCTTGAAAGAGGATTCATCAGGGCTGAAGTGATGAAATATGATGATTTTGTCTCCCTGGGCTCTGAACATGCATGCAAAAACGCAGGGAAATTCTATATTGAAGGAAAAAGTTATATTGTCGAAGACGGTGATATTCTGAATATAAGGTTTAATGTATAAACTCTTGCATGACAAAGCGTTTGCTTGCAATATTATTTTCACTTCCGCTTTTCACGCTCTTATCCTATTCTCAAAAATCAGTTAACGATAATCTTTTAAGAGATATCGTCAGAAATAATGGTCAGGTTGAGGTCACAATTTCTGAAACAGTTGTCAAATCTATAGATTGGCTTTCGGTTAATACATCCATCAGTTCAATAAGGGACAAAACAGTTCATATTGTTCTTTCTCCTCTTACTTTAGAGTGGTTTATTTCGCAAAACTTTGATTATAAGATCGCAGAACGTACAGAAAGTAAGGGAATCATTTCTTCCGCATCAATGAAGCAGGCATTAGGATGGGACACATATCCAACTTATTCCCAGTATGATTCAATTATGAAAAGCTTTGTTGCCGCGTATCCTTCATTATGCAGGCTGGAGACGATCGGAACCAGTATTAACGGAAAGTTGGTACAGGTTCTTAAAATTTCAGATAATGCCTCTGCTGATGAAGATGAACCTGAGGTATTTTACACATCAACTATTCATGGCGATGAAACCGGAGGATTTGTTCTTATGCTCCGGCTTGCGGATTATCTCCTTAAAAATTACAATCTGAACTCAAGGGTGAAAAATCTTGTTGATAATCTTGAAATATGGATCAACCCACTTGCTAATCCCGATGGCACTTATAACTCGGGNGATCTNATNNCNTCACCTGTNAGNTTTAATGCNAATGGTTATGATCTTAACAGGAACTTCCCTGACCCTGTCACTCCTTACTCTTTTTCTAATATTAAACAAAAAGAGACTCTTGACATGATCAGGTTTATGAGCAGGCATAATTTCGTTCTGTCAGCTAATTTTCATTCCGGCACCGAAGTGGTGAACTATCCATGGGACAGGTGGAAGTGCCCAAGATTACATGCTGACGATAGCTGGTTTATTAATATCAGCCGGAAATATGCCGATACGGTACATTTTTACTCCGGACCTGTATATATGACCGGTTTTAATAACGGGATTACAAATGGGGCAGCCTGGTATGTGATAAATGGAGGTCGTCAGGATTTTATGACATACGACCTTCATGGACGGGAAGTTACTGTCGAACTGGATGATAACTGGATTACTCCTTCGGATCAGCTGAACTCGCTTTGGCAGTATAACTGGCACTCTCTGATAGGCTATCTCGAAAATGCAATGTACGGGATACAAGGAAGCGTCATTGATATTAACACTAAAGAACCTGTTGCGGCAAGGGTTTTTATTACAGGGCACGATAAAGATAATTCTCAGATATTTTCCGATACTCTTACCGGCGGTTTTATAAGACTCATTGCTCCGGGATCATGGGATTTATTGTTTTCTGCCAATGGTTACCGTGATACTGTTATAAGTAACATTCTTGTTTCTGAGGGTCAAAAAACTCTCCTTAATGTTGAAATGAAGCCCATTTCCGTTGATGGCACGCTTCTTTACCCAAATCCGGCCAGCCAGAATTTGAAAATTATCCTTCCTGAAAACATTTTAGGAGATGTCAATATTATGATTTTCAATCTATCAGGAATTAAGATGTTAGATTTTAACACTAAAGCATTTTTGGGAATTCCTGTGGTGATTGATGTCAGCCATATGGCAGCCGGACTTTATAATATGTTAATTACAAACAGAGTGACAAAAATTTCAAATAATGCCAGGTTTGTAGTTCTCCGAAGATAAAAAATTACTCCGTTAAAAAATCTCTCTTCCATTGCTGCTAAGCTTAAAAAAATTACTTTTGGAGCATAATAAAGGTTTCGTAAAAAAGTGACATTTTAAGATTAAATAAAGGGGAGTCAAACATGGATTATTTGGGAAATGTTCTAAGGAAAGCTGCAACAATTTTTTCTATAATATTTATTTTCACAAAGATATCAGGTCAGGGCGCTTATCTGCCGCCCGATAAACCGCGCCTGGTAATAGGTATAGTAGTTGAACAGTTACGATATGATCAAATCGAGAAATTCAGAAGCCGGCTGTCAGAAAATGGTATTAGAAAGCTTATAAATGAGGGAACATTTTTTCAGAATGCCTCATTTCAGTACATGTTAACCCAGTCTGCTCCCGGGTATGCCACTATATCAACCGGTACCGAACCATCGCTACATGGAATCACATCTGATAACTGGTACGTGCCTCTTAAGAATGAGCTTATCTATTGCACTAAAGATCTCAGCGTTAACCCTGTTGGAGGAAGTTATGAAGCTGGTCTTCATTCGCCTGTAAATCTGCAGGCATCGACATATTCCGATGAGCTTAAGATGGCGACAAACCGGAAAGCAAAAGTTTTTGCAGTTGGCATGAAGGAGTATTCGGCAATACTTTCTGCCGGTCATGCTGCTGATGGTGCTTTCTGGTACGATAATACATCAGGTACCTGGATGACTTGTACCTATTATGCTGATTCTCTTCCTGTTTGGGTTACCGACTTCAATGCATTGGATCTTCCCGCTGCATATCTGAGCAATTCCTGGAGCCTTTACAGACCTGTTGAAGAGTATTCTGATTGTCTTCCCGATTCAAACATTTTTGAGTCAGGCTTTGGAGGTCGTAATTATTTACCTTATGATTTGAAGAAATTAAGTGCAAAGGGTTCTAATAATTCACGCAAGGATTTTTCATTACTTAGAGAGACCCCTTTTGGGAATGAATTTACAACCAGNTTTGCCATAAGACTTATGGAAAAGGAAAAACTGGGGAAAGATNACGTAACAGATTATTTNTCAATATGTTATTCTTCCACTGATTATATTGGTCACAGGTTTGGCCCNTCTTCGGTGGAGATGGGCGATGCAATTTTAAGACTTGACCATGATATAGCTGACCTGCTTACATTTATAAATGATTCACTTGGAAAGAAAAATGTCCTTGTATATTTTACTTCTGCACATGGAGTATCGGAAATTCCAACAGTTCTGGAGAAAAACCGGATACCGTCAGGATATTTTAAACAGAATCAGGCATTGCAGCTGCTGAGAAGTTATCTGAATGCTGTTTATGGGGAAGGTGATTGGGTGAAGGGGTACTCTGAAAAACAGATATTCCTGAACAGAACACTCATTGAAGATGCCAGGATACCTCTTGAGGAAATACAGAAAAAGGTAGCAAGGTTTCTGGTTCAGTTTTCAGGGGTGGCATCGGCTTATCCTTATTCAGCTTTTGAAGCGAACGATTTTGGGAATGGGAACCTGAAAAGGATCATTAATAATTTTAGTCCCCAAAGATCTGGTGATGTGATTGTTACTTTAAATCCGGGATGGGTTGAAAAAGAAGGGGATTATATTACAAACCATAACTCTCCGTATGAATATGATTCTCATGTACCGCTTATCTGGTATGGGTGGGCAGTTAACAGATCCACTGTATCACGAAAAGTTAACATGGCTGATATTGCCACGACGTTATCCCTGCTGAGTAAGGTACCTTATCCCAACGCTTCTACAGGAGAACCATTATTTGAATTATTCAGGTAAGATCTGTTTCCGGAATGAATCTCTGACCCTGCATGCTTCATTAAGCAGTCCGGGATTTTTTTCACATGCGTTACCTAAAATGATAAGGTCAGCACCTGCTTCAAAGATTTCCCTGACCTCCAGTTTATTTTTTATTCCACCTCCAACAGCAAGAGGGATTGAAATATTTTCCCTGACGGTTTTTACAAAACCCGTAGGGACATGATAGGCTGCACCGCTTCCAGCTTCAAGGTAAATCATGTCCATCCCGAGCATTTCTCCGGCTAGTGCTGTTGCTACTGCAATATCAGGCTTATCAGCGGGGATAGCTTCGGTCTGACTCATATATTCCACTGAAGTTTTTGTACCGCAGCTGATAAGGATATATCCTACTGAAACAATCTTCGCCTTTACATCTTTCAGAAAGGGAGCGGCAATGACATGATTCCCGATCAACAGTTCAGGATTTCTTCCGGAAATAAGGGAAAGAAGCAGAATTGTATCTGCTTTTTGACTTAACTGAAGAAGGTTTCCGGGAAAGAGGACTATTGGTATTGAGCAAATTTCCTTCACAGAATCAATAAGATCATCTATATTATTGAAAGTAAGACTTCCCCCGGCAAATATGTAGTCAGTGGCACTCTCTTCAGCTATCTTAAGTAAAGATCTGAGATTTTGGCCATTAATCTTATCAGGGTCAAGGAGAATTGCGATGCTCTTTTTTCCGGGGAATTTATTTTCTTTCATAGTTTTTCTTTGTCCATACTATTGCATAATTGTCATATTTGGTATAGTACAGGTCGAACGAATCATTTATCTTGTCAGTGTGAACAGCTCCCTTTATTTCACCTGAGTCATTTACTTCAAATGGTTCAATGATAATGTTTTTACTAATGCTTATTCCCTCTTTGTCGCATATTTTGTAAAGAGCTTCCTTTGCACACCAATGCAGGTAATAGTGATATTTCTGGTTTTGCCGATTTTTCGTAATTTTTTCTTTTCTGTTTAAGAACTTGAATGCGAAAGCTCCGATATTTGAACTCATGTACTCAAGATCGATCCCCACTTTCTCATTAGTACTTAGCAGTATTGCAGTTAATTTATGTGAATGAGATATGCTTATGAAATGAGATCCGTCTTTTAAAAAGGGTTTATTATTTTTATTATAAACTATCCTTGCATCTTTTCCAAGAATTTCGGAAAGTAAAGCCCTGACACTCAAGAATTCAAGTTTCCTGGAGTTGCTTGAGAATCCCCTGTATCTCTTTTTATCATCATTATCAAGCACAACAGCTTCAAGGAGAGTATTTATATCCTCTTCAATCTTCCATACACCAAGTACAGAAAATTCATTTAGATAATGTTTTGTTATACAACCCATTGACTGATGATAAAATTATTTTTCTTTCCAATTCAGAGTTTCAATCAGATGAACGATATCTTCCCTGAAAAATTCTATTACCGGAGCAAGTGAATCAGCATTTGGCTCAGAGGAAAAATATAATGATCCTCTAAGATAGTGATTTATGCTGTCAGTTACATAAAATTGAACTGCAGAAGCGGTATTACCCTTAAGATCATACAGAATTCCATAAACCTTGTTCCCGGGATTCTGTATAACCTGTTCATTTATTGCGTCGGCTTTTATGATATGATTCCTTACATTCATCTGATAAGTCTGTTCCATCAGACTTTCCAGGTCGTTATTAACTTCTCTGTAGGTCAGATAAATTTTGGCTTTATAGGCGGGGAATTCAATATTAAACCAGCCTGGTTCTGAAATCTTATCGGGGACATTTGTTAATTGGCCGTACACCGGGTATTCAAAAGAAAAAGGTTTGCCGGTTATTGCCCCATTCTGATTATATAAAATGTATTCCTTTTGAGGAAGATCAATCCTGAAGTAGCCTTTTGGCTTTGGAACTGTCACTTCCCTGCAACTGAAAGCGCCGGTCAGAAGTATAAATAGTATAAAATTATCAGTCTTTTTTAATTTCACCTTCTTTTTCTTTTATATCTACCCGTATCTCCTTGATCCTCCGTCTGTCAACTGATTCTATCCTGAATATAAAATTTCCAAACTTAATTACCTTATCTTTCTTCGGGATCTCACCGGTCAATTCAAGTATGAGTCCTGCAAGTGTTTCTGCCTCACCTCTTACATAGTCAAAAATATCCTCGTCAGCATTAAAAACTTTACAAAAGTCATTAAGCAGTATTTTGCCTTCAAAAATAAAAGATCTGTCATCAAGTTTCCTGTATAGAAGCTGATCCTCATCACTTTCATCAGTTATTTCACCGACAATCTCTTCAAGTACATCTTCAAGAGTTACTATTCCGGAGGTTCCTCCATATTCATCAATTACCACTGCCATATGGATCTTCTTGAGCTGGAATTCTTTAAGAAGCTCATTTATTTTTTTTGTTTCAGGAACAAAATAGGGTGGACGCAGGAGTGTCTGCCATTTGAAATTGTCTGGATTATTTGTGTACGGGAGAACATCTTTGGCATATAATACTCCTTTAACATTATCGAATGAATCGGAATATACGGGGATTCTTGAAAAACCCGAACTGATAATAAGGGGTACAATTTTGCTGAATCCTGATTTTATATCAATGATTGTAACATCCATTCTCGGACACATTATTGCGCTTACGTTGATATTACCGAAATTAACAATTCCCTTAAGTATTTTTTCATCTTCATTGAATTCCTCCGATGTCAGTTCGAGGGCATCGGACAGGTCATCCATACTTATGTTGGTTCGCCTGGTGACAGTTCTTTTTTTGGCAAAAGAAGAAGAAAAGATCAGAATTGCTGTTACAGGTCTGAAAATCTTTTCCATGATAGTCAATGGGAAAGCCATAAACAGAGCCATCTGTACGTTATTTCTTGAAGCGTAAACCTTGGGCATAACCTCGCCAAAGAAAAGAAGAATGAAGGTAATTATAACAACCTCTACTATAAAACCAATAACAGGATCGTTGCCGAAATTGAATAATCTGCTGCTGAGAAAGGCAGAAAGCAGTACTATTGCTATATTAATAGTATTGTTTGCGACAAGAATTGTACTCAAAAGTTTTTCGGGATTGTTATAAAGTTTCATAACAACTTTTGCTTTTTTACTCTTATTACTCTTGAATTTCTCAATATCTTCGGGTCCAAGTGAAAAATAAGCCACCTCAGCGCCCGACATTACCGCTGATCCGAAAAGAAGGATAATAAGGACAATAAAACCAATAATTATTTTAAAATCAGGTGTCGAAATCGTAACACCTGGTAACATGGTCATGTATTCGAATAGATAATCCGGTTCCAATTGGATTTCTTTATTTAATGGAAGCTAGAAAGGCAGGTCATCTTCATTTATCCCCATAGCCGGGCCGTCATTGCCCAAGCCTTCATCTGAGGATCCATTAATACTATCTGCACCTTTGTCAGGTAAAGGTTTATTAGCCTGGTAATTTACTCCCGGGTCATTAACACCGGCTGGAGTATTACCTTTTTCACCCAAACCATTCCTGTTCTGATCTCCGGGAGAGGTTATATTGCCTGATACCTGTTTTTTCTCAAGTAACATCAAGGTATCTGCAAGTATTTCAGTGATATACTTATTATTTCCCTCTTTATCAACATAAGAACGGGTCTTTATTTTACCCACAATATATACCTGTGCGCCTTTTTTAATTGTTTTTTCAGCTACTTCTGCCAGGGCTCGCCATAGAACAATGTTATGCCACTCAGTTGATGTTATTGTCTCTCCCTGTTGGTTGGTATAGCTCTCGCTTGTGGCAAGAGGGAAAGTAGCTTTGGCTACACCCTTGTCAAAATACCGGATTACCGGATCTTTTCCGACATTACCGACAAGTATGACTTTATTGATTGACATATAGTTATGAGTTTATTTTAAACTGTGAAACATGTTGTAAAGTTATGAAAAAAACCACTTTAAACAACTATCGTAATTATTAAATGACTAAAATTAAGTCAATCAGCATTCTACGGATAAATATAATTATTTAGATTTACCTGCCGATCTTATGACTATTATTAAATGATATCTCTATTTAATTGGAATTAAGGCAATAATAAAAGCCTAAAAAAAAAATTATTATGTAAGTGTTCCAATTTAAACAAATAATATTTTTATATTTGCAGAGTTGAAAAAATGCATACTCAAAATAATTTGTTGAATTTTAAACTTCACGAAAATGACTAAAGCAGACATTGTTAATGAAATTGCCAAGAACACTGGTATTGAAAAGGTAACGGTTCAGAAAACTGTTGAAGCCTTAATGGAAACAGTAAAAGATTCGATGGTAAAAGGTAATAACGTTTATCTACGGGGTTTTGGAAGCTTTATTGTTAAGAAAAGAGCTAAAAAAACTGCAAGGAATATTTCGAAAAATACCACCATTATTATTCCAGCTCATAATATACCAGCTTTCAAGCCGGCAAAATCCTTCATAACAAAAGTTAAATCACACGTTAAGAAATAATTATCCATGCCAAGCGGTAAAAAAAGGAAAAGACATAAGATGGCTACTCACAAACGCAAAAAGCGTTTGAGAAAGAACAGGCATAAGAAGAAGTAGCAGATCAGCAAGTAGTCATCTATAAAGTATATTAAGCCTAAAGATCTGACGGTCTTTAGGTTTATTTTATGAGTATATCTGATATTGCTGATTTCATAATAACTCAGACTAAATTGTGAAGTGGTAAACAAGGATTTAATCATTGATGTTGGTGATTCCGAGATTTCTTTAGCGTTGTTGGAAGACAAGCAGTTAATTGAGTTAAACAAGGAAAAACGTAATATAAAGTTTTCAGTCGGGGATATATACCTTGGGAAGGTCAAAAAGATTATGCCCGGACTAAATGCAGCATTTATAAATGTTGGTTTCGAACGCGATGCCTTCCTGCATTACCTTGACCTTGGAGCCCAGTTCAGGACGCAGTATAAATATTATCAGACAGCCCTGCAGAAACAAGGCAAAGTTCCTCCTGTCAATAAGTTCAAGCCCGAACCAGATATTGACAAAGATGGCAAGATCACGGATATCCTTACTTCAGGTCAGACAGTCATCGTTCAAATATCAAAAGAACCTATTTCCACCAAAGGTCCAAGGCTATCTTCAGAAATATCTCTTGCCGGAAGGAACCTTGTTCTGATTCCTTATTCCGACAAGGTTTCAATATCTTCAAAAATTGAAAGTATTGAAGAAAAAAACCGACTAAAAGCCCTGTTACAGAGCATTAAACCCAGAAATTATGGCGTTATAGTACGGACTGCTGCAGAAGGGAAGAAAGTTGCAATACTCGATGCAGAACTGAGGGAACTTGTAAAGAAATGGGAAGCAGCTTTTGCTCCGATAAAGAAAGAAACAAAATCGCCGAAGTTATTTATCGGAGAGATGAACCGGACATCAACAATCCTCAGGGATATGCTGAATGTAACGTTTAACAGCATTCATATTAATGATGCAACTCTGGCAGATGATATACGGAAGTATATAAAAGAAATTGCCCCGGAAAAAGAAAAAATTGTCAAAGCATATAAAGGTACTCTTCCTATCTTCGATTATTTCGGGGTCAATAAACAAATAAAAGCTCTTTTCGGAAAGACAATATCCTTTAAGCATGGTGCTTATCTGATCATTGAACACACAGAGGCATTGCATGTTATTGATGTAAACAGCGGAAACAGATCAAGGTCAGGAAATGACCAGGAAGCAAATGCTCTTGAGGTTAACTTGGAAGCTGCCACTGAAATTGCCAGGCAATTAAGGCTCCGTGATATGGGAGGCATCATTGTGATCGATTTTATCGATATGCAATCGGCTGAAAATAAACAGCTTCTTTATGATAAGATGAAGGAAATGATGGCTAACGACAGGACAAAACATAATATTCTTCCTCTTTCAAAGTTTGGTCTTATGCAGATCACAAGGCAGCGGGTCAGACCAGAAATGAATATTGTTACCGATGAAAAATGCCCGTCATGCCAGGGTACCGGTGAAATAAAACCAACAATTCTTTTTGCCGATGAGCTTGAGAAAGCTCTCTCATTTATTGTTGATAAGATTAAAACAAGGAAGATACTTCTTAATGTACATCCGTTTGTAGCTTCCTACCTCACTAAAGGCCTCTTCCCAATATTCAGGAAATGGAACTTCAAATATAAATTAAGTCTTAAAGTGCAGGCGATAACTTCATATCATATGCTTGAATATCATTTTTATGACCGTGACGGGAATGAGATCGACCTCGCATAAAATCTATCCTTATACTTTCAACTCTGTACGTTCAAACTTTTTATAAACCTTATTTGTTACTTTTGCATTGAACATTATATAAAAGTCATGCAAATAAAACTATCATACTTTGTACTGTTTTTCATTCTGAACCTTAACCTATCTGCTCAGATATATGACCCTGTAACATGGGAATTTACCTCTGAAAAGAAGGGAGAGAAGCAGTTTGATTTGATCTTTACGGCTTTTATTGATAGAGGATCCCATATTTACTCAATGGATGTCCCTGAGGGAGGTCCGATTCCCACAACTATTGTGTTCGATACCATTCCTGGATTTATTCTGAACGGGAAACCTTTCGAGGTCACTAAACCTGAAGAAATATTTGATGAAGCTTTTGGTTTTAAGATTAAAACATTTGCAACAAAAGCTGAATTTCGCCAGAAGATTACTGCCGTGGAGGCCTCTTTTAAAGTAACTGGTTCTGTTAATTTTATGGCCTGTAACAATGTAACATGTTCGCCTCCGAAAGATGTAGAATTTGAAATCAACATAGGAAATAAGTCTCAGGAGAAATCAACCGCAGGAGTAATTACAGGAGGAGTGCTTTCTGATAGTGCACAAACAAAAAGAGGATTGCTTAAATTCTTCCTGATCTCACTTCTTGCAGGATTTGCAGGGATACTTACCCCATGCGTCTTCCCGATGATCCCAATGACTGTGGCATTTTTTTCTCAGGGATCAGAAAACAGGAGCAAGGCAGTTTTTAAAGCTGTTATTTTCGGGTTTTCGATTATTCTTATTTATGCTTCTCTGGGAATAGTCGTTTCGCTTACCAGCGCCGGTGCGGGTTTTGCTAACACATTAAGCACTCACTGGATGCCTAACAGTATATTTTTTATATTATTTGTAGTGTTTGCCATCTCATTTTTCGGAGCATTTGAAATAATATTACCAAGTAAATGGGCTTCTGGGGCCGATTCAAAAGTTGATAAGGGTGGTATCTTTGCTGCTTTTTTCATGGGGCTGACAACGGTGATAGTGTCATTTTCATGTACTGGTCCGATAATTGGCGCACTGTTAGTTGAAGCTGCGAGTGGTGATGTTTTAAGGCCTACAGTCGGGATGCTGGGTTTTGGTATTGCATTTGCCCTGCCTTTTACAATATTTGCCCTCTTTCCATCTATATTGAGCAGAATGCCAAAGTCAGGGGGCTGGCTTAATTCAATAAAAGTTGTCCTGGGATTTATTATGCTTGCCTTCAGTATGAAATTCCTGATGACACTCGACAGCGTCTATTCATTAGGAATACTATCCCGCGATCTGTTTCTTGCAATATGGATCGTTCTGTTTTCCCTGCTGGGTTTTTATCTTTTAGGGAAAATTAAGTTTGCCCACGACAGTGATCTGCATCATATAGGGACCTTCAGATTATTTTTAATTATTGCTGTTTTCTCGTTCGTTGTTTATCTCATTCCCGGACTCTTTGGAGCGCCACTTAAGGGATTATCCTCTCTCTTGCCTTCACAGGGTACTACAGGCTTCAATCTGCCCAAGCTGATATCAGAAAACAAAAGTGTTCCTGCTTCGCCATTTAATATTGCAGCAGTAAGTCAGCTCTGTTCCGAACCCAAACATGACGATATATTTGATATGCCTCTGGGGCTTGATGGATACTATGACTATAAGCAGGGACTTGCCTGTGCAAAAGAGCAAGGTAAACCGGTACTGATTGATTTTAAAGGACATGCATGTGCCAATTGTAAGAGAATGGAGGCAAAGGTCTGGTCCGATCCGGAAGTTCTTCAAAGGTTAAGGGACAATTTTGTGATCATTGCACTATATGTTGATGACAGAAAAGAATTGCCGGAAAATGAATGGATCATATCGTCAGTGGATGGAAAACAGAAGAAAACAATAGGGAAGATTAATGAAGACCTTGAGATAACGAAATTCAAAACAAATGCACTCCCGCTTTATGTAATTGCTGATCATGAAGGTAATACAATAAACAATCCAATGCCTACAAACTTAAACGTAGAAGAGTATAAAAAATGGCTTGATGAAGGAGTGGCATTATTCAGATCGAAGAAGTGAGTTATATTTCTTCCTCAGAGGTATTGCAATAAAAATAATTACAAGGATAAATGAACTTAATACCGAAGCGATATAAAGCAGATAGTCGCCGTATCTGACATAAGGGGTTACCCTGGTTTCCGGAAAAATCTCACCCGTTATGATTGCCTGTGACCACCATGCCGATTCTTTTATTCTCCGTCCTTTAATATCAATAATACATGAAATGCCGGTGTTGGCTGCTCTGGCGACAGGCCGGCGAGTTTCGATTGCCCTTATTGATGCAAATAAAAGGTGTTGTTTATAACCTTTTGTGTTTTTCCACCAGCCGTCATTGGTAATAATGAATATTGCACCAGCCCCTTTCCTTACATAATCTGCTACATAATTTCCAAAAACTGATTCATAGCAAATAACCGGTGCAATTTTTAATGAGTCACCCTGATGCTCAAAGCATGTTCTCTCTTTTTGAATCCCATAGCCCCATACTGTTCCGCCAAAGCCGGGTAGTATCTTACTTATTAATTTCCCGGGTCCGGACGAGAATTGCATTTCAACACCCGGTACCAGTTTTGACTTATGATAGATGACGGTAGTATTTCCGATATCAATTTTAAAAGCTGAATTAAAATGATCGTAGTAAATACCTGAAGCATCAATCTTCCTGGCACTCTTTGTCGGGGCTTTAATGGAAAGAGGATATCTTTTATAACTGACCATTCCTGCAACAATACATACACCCGGATATGCAGCAGCAAGCTTTTTAGCTTTCTTAATATAATTGTTGTTATCAGGATCTTCTTCGTTAACCGGGTCATCAACAGTTGTTTCGGGAGTTATAATCCATGAAGTTTTTTCTGAAACAGCCGATTTTGCCATTTCAATCACGTTACCCCATTGCTTTTCAAAAGGGACTTTGAACTTTTCAGAATAAGGGTCAACATCAGGCTGTATTATAACAACTTCTTTTCCCACTTTACTCTGTTGAATAGTATAATAACGTGTTATTGAGATAAATGAAGGAATAAGTATTATTGCTAACCAGATCCAAAAGTAACCATGTCTTGCACTTTTTATTTTAAAAGTGCCGCCAGGATAAAATGAAAGGATAAGATTGGAGCACAATATCCAGAGAGTGCCGCCGGCTGCCCCGGTCACTTCATACCATTGAATGAAAATTATGTCTTTTGCGAGTCCGTTGCCAAGATTCAGCCAGGGAGTCAGAAGAGTAAAATGGAGATTAAGGAATTCAAATGACATCCAGAAAGTGACAAAAGAGACAAACCCAATGAAATTCCCGGCTTTAAGTCTGATTATATGGGCCAGCCAAAACGTGAAAGCCATCATAAAAGACAATCCCATTATAATGCCTATTGCTCCTGTAATGGTGGCAATTCTTACCCATCCGATAGCCAGTATGTTAAATATGACAAAACCGGGAAGTGTATAAAGAAATAAGGCATTTCTGCTGTATTTTTTTGAATTTTCGAAGAGAATATTCTCTATAAGAAAAAAAGGGACGAATGCTATAAGTAATATCAGACCTGAACACCAGTCAGTGAAGGCCAATCCCGAAATAATACCTCCGGTTATCGATAATGCAACTAGTGCATACTTATTCATGTGATCATCTTTTTGATCTTTCTTAAAAATTCAGGTCTGTTAATTATAAATACACCTGCAAATATAAAGATAACAGAAATCAGCATTGAGGAGGTCAGATGTTCATTATCAGCCAATCCCCATACAGTTGCTATTAAGGGGATAAAGTAAGAAACAGTGGACGCATAAACTGGTGATGTTTCCCTGATAAGCAGATAGAAGAGAGCCAAAGCGACAGCACTGCCAAGGATTGCCAGAAGAACGATGCATCCCAGGTTTCTTAACCAGTTTTCAGTTTCAACAGCAGCTGAAAAATCGGAAAACAAGAGATATATAATTGCTATCGGACTGACTACAAAGAATGAAAGTGCTGTCATCTGCAAACCGTTTATCCCATTTACTTTGCTAACTTCATTTGAGCTGAATCCGCTCAAAATTGTCGCAAGAACAACAAACAATCCATAAAAATTAAATGTAAAGGATCCGTCGTAAAGTAGACCTGCAGCGCCTATCAGGCCTATGATAATTCCGGTTATCTGTGTTTTGATTGCATGCCGGTTGTAAACCAAAATTCCTATAATAAGAGTAAATACAGGGCTTAAAGAATTCAACATCCCGGCCAGAGAGCTGCTGATTCTTGTCTGTGCAATTGGAAATAAGAAAGCCGGTATTGCATTACCCATCAGCCCGATAATAAATACAGAACCTATATTTTTCCTGTTAAGTTTATGTAAATTCCGGATGGCTATGGGTAATAGACAGAGAAAAGTTATGAATATCCTTAATGAACCAATTTGGAACGATGAAAAAGATTCCAGCCCTTTTTTCATAAAAATATAACTGGTTCCCCAGATTAAGGATAAGATTGCCAGAATAATCCAATGCCAATTTTTTCTTTTCTGTGTCATATTAGATAAAGGCACAAAAATAACAGAAGATGTGATAACAATGTTTATTAACAGATACTTTTCAAAAAAAAATAAATACCGTTTTAAGACTTTTTATGCAGCTTCTTCTGCTTTGTTAAATAGTGTTAAATAAATGAGTTTGATAATTACAGTTTTTCATTTTAATTATATTGCAGCTTCAAACTAATTATCTTTCATATGAAATCATCTGTTGGTCTCTTTTTTGTTCTTCTGTTATTGACAGGTTGCAGTAATGTTGAAGAACAATTGATTAAAAGGGCGGATAAGATACATGAAACAATTCTTACTGTTGATNCACATTGTGATACACCAATGGAATTCAGTCGTTCGGGATTTGACCTCGGAATAAAACACACAGAAGGATGTGTTGACTTTCCAAGAATGAAGGAAGGCGGACTCCATTCGGAGTTCTTCGCAGTATTTATCGGGCAGGGCCCAAGGGACGATTCTTCATTTACCCTGGTACACAGGAAAGCTCTCGATATCTTTGATGCAATACATAAAAATGTAGAAAAAAACTCCTCAATGGCTGAAATGGCCTACTCTCCGGGTGACGCTTACAGAATCTTTAAGAAGGGGAAAATTGCCGCATTTATCGGGCTTGAAAATGGTTATCCTATCGGGAAGGATATTTCCAGGATAAAACAATATTATGATCTGGGAGCAAGGTATATTACCCTTTGTCATACAAAGAACAATGATATATGTGATTCATCAACAGATAGTAAAGGCTCCGAAAACGACGGTCTATCCTCATTCGGTACAGAGGTTGTTAAAGAGATGAATCGTCTTGGAATGATGGTTGATGTATCCCATATCTCCGATAAGTCTTTTTTTGATGTTCTTAAGGTATCCAAAACCCCTGTTATTGCCTCGCACTCATCGTGCAGGGCACTATGCGAAAATCCAAGAAACCTGACTGATAAAATGCTCCTTGCATTGAAGGAAAATGGTGGAGTAATTCAGATTTGTATATTAAGCAATTATGTAAAGGTACCTGATCCAAATCCAGAACTGACAGCAAAACTTGATGAAGTTCAGAAAAAGTATGGTGACTTTAATACTCTTACGCCGGAAGTACAGAAGCAGATGCGCGATGAGTACAGGGCTACACAAAAGAAATATCAGAAACTTGCAACAGTTACCGATGTTGTTGATCATATTGACCATGTTGTTCAGGTGATTGGAATCGACTATGTAGGCATAGGCACCGATTTTGACGGTGGTGGCGGAGTAGACGGCTGCCGGACAGTAGCTGAAATGAAAAACATTACAATTGAACTTCTGCGGCGAGGTTACAAAAAGGAGGATATTGAAAAGATATGGGGTGGAAATGTTATGCGGGTATTCAGGGAAGTTGAAAATGTCGCAAAAGGTTAGCAAAAAAACTACTTCTTTACCCTCGAGAATTTAAGTGTTTTCAGTATCCAGTCGGGCAGCGATTTACGTGGATCTCTTTTTCTGAGGTCAAGATACCAGCCGATTTTTTTCAGAATAGTAACCTTATGGGTTTCAACAAACTCGATAAGTGTTCCGTCAGGATCTTCTATGTAGGAGAAATGGCCTGCTGCTTCGCCCATGTCAAAACTATTGCCTTCATGGCTCTTTTTACTGTCGACTGTAAATGGAAAACCTTTGCTTTCACAAAAGTCTTTTAATTCATCCATTCCCTGCATATCGTAACATAAATGGATAAATCCCAAATCGCCCCAGAACCGGTTTTCATAGATTCTTTTTCCCGGCTTATCTGTTGTTTTGATTAGTTCAATGACACTCTGGCCAAAGACCTTGCTAAAGGGTCCTGCAAAAGGTTCAGAGCATTTAAGAAGCACTCTGCGGCACTCTTTATTTCCTCCGGGCAGATATGCAAGATCGGGAAATATTCCTGTGGAATCATAGATGACATCATCATATCCCAGGATATCTGAATAGACAACCCTTGCTTTTTCAATATCAGAAACACCTATTATGGCTCCACATGAACCACCTGTTACTTTATTCTCGTTCATGAACCAATGATTCCCTTCGACCATCTGGAAGATGTTNCCATAAGGATCTTTAAGGAATAGAGTTCTGTTCCCCGAAGGATCAGGGGATAGTTCTCCCAATGATGATACTCCNTTATTCTTAAAGAAGTTAAAAGCTGCATAGATGTCCTTCACTTTCATTTTGCAGGCTAAAATTCCCAGGTCGCCAATAATGACCTCTTCTTTAATCGGTAGGGGTTCTCTTCCTTTATATTGCCATATTTCAAAACCACCTCCGCTTTGCAGGTTAATAGCCAGAACAGCGTGCCGACTCTGTGGCTTGCCACCGGTATAAGGAAGCATCAGTCTGGCTACTGCATCATCTTCAAATATCCTGCAGTCCATACCAAACTGTCTTATATACCACTGCCANGCCTCTTCAAGACTCCTGACACCAATTCCCATCTGCTGAATCCCGCAAATTACATATCCCTTCATCTCAAAAATTTATAATTATAACTATGTTGGTTTTACCTTATCTGCAATCCTGAAAAAAAGCCAGGGGCAGATTCTTCGTATATATAACAAGATAAGTTCGCCGCTGCCAACAAGAATTTCCCTTTTATTTCTTATTATTCCTCTGATAATGATCCTGGCGGCTTTTTCAGGTGAAATGCCATTTGCCAGCCCCGGATCCATCTTTCCATGTTCCTTCCCTTCACTATTCAGTGCATGAAATGATATGTTTGTACTGACTCTTCCGGGAATTATTACAGAAGATCTTATATTAAATGGTTTATTTTCAAGGAAGAGTGTTTCGAAGAATCCATGTAAAGCCTGTTTAGATGCTGAATAAGCTGACCGGAGTGGAAACCCAAATCTACCTGATATGCTGCTTGTTGCAAGAACATGTCCTGACTTCTGACGCATCATAAAAGGCAATACAGCCTTGGTAAGTGCGATTGTCCCAAAATAATTTATTTCAAATATTTTCCTGTCAAGCCATAATGGGGTTTCATCGATTCTAGCTCTCTGGCTTATTCCTCCCAGATTAAGGAGGAAATCAATCCGCCCAAGTGCATTGATATGTTTTTCTGCGAGAGTGCCAATTTCAGAGGTGTCGGACAGGTCGAAAGGCACACAGATAACATTTGAAGATTTATCTTTGCAGGCTGCTTTGACTCTTTCCAGCCCCGGAAGATCATTTGAGGAGGCAATTACAGTGGCTCCTCTTTTAATGAACTCATAAACAAGTGATTCTCCAATACCTGAAGATGCCCCGGTTATCCAGGCCACTTTTCCCACAAACATTCTACTATTATTCATTCTTCAGACTCGTTGTCAGGTTGACTAATTCTTCATAATTTTTTTTAAGTAAGGAATACTCCTCATCATTTTGCTTTATTAACTTCCTCAATCTGAAGCCGCCTCTTATCCTTCGGAACTGAATGAAATAATTCCAGGCGAAGAGGCCTGAAAGAGGGAGACTGAGAAAAATCAGGATAGGAACCCACCACGTGGGTAAAATAATGAATGAAAGGATTAAATAAAGAGGTAAAAAGATAAAAGCCAGTATAAGAGATATCGCATATCTCATTGTGGAATGGAACTGTATGTCAGCTATTTTCCTGATTTGAAGATTGGGTATCTCCAGGAATGTTAAATTGAAGATATTCCCGTAAATGAAAAGAGGGAATGAAAGTATTATACCAACCATACCGGCAATCAACCACCCAACAGGATGTTTCTTTTTTTCAAGCAGNCGGTAATCAATATTAAGATCTTTTGATCTCTTTTTTACCTGAAGGCTCAAAGAGCATATTTTATTGTAAGNTGCGGGATCAGAAACCTTCAAACGGTTCAGGTTGTCAATAAGGATCCTGTCCCGGAAAAGTTTTGGATACCGGATATCATCACTGAACCGCCCGTTTATCATGCTTCTGAGCTCATCAATGGCTTCATAGTCTTCTTCTGATTCGATATGGACCATGATCTTTTTTATTTCAGATGAGAGCCGGTTCTTTAGTTCGTTAAGAGCTCTCTCTGGGCTATTCTTATAGAGATCGTGATACTCTGATACTTCAATAGGTTTTCCGTAAACAACAGTAAGAACCTGTCTGTATCTGTTGTATTGGGAAAATTCAAGCCCCACAGGTATTATTTTGATCTTAAGATTGAAATCTGAAACCTCCTCGGCCTGGAATGCAACACGGCAAATACCTTTTTTTAATTGCCTTAACCTTCTGAATCCTGCATGGTCTCCTTCCGGAAGGATGATAAGCCCATTCTTATTCTTCAGGACATCGATAGTCTTGTTGAAAATCTCGTCGTTACCTTTAAGGCTGCTAAATCCATCCCTGATCCTGTAAACAGGAAGTATTTTCAGGAAATACAAAATTGAAGCAATGGTCTTTTTCTTAAAAATATCGGCTCTGGCCAGAAAAACAGGTTGTCCTTTGTGAGTAAAAAGAACGGCAAGCGCATCCATTAATGCATTCTGATGGTTTGGGGCAAAAATAAGATGATTCTCAGGATCGATATTATCGAGGCCGAGAACGATAACTTTCCTGTAGAAAACATTATTGTGCCAAAATCCTGCAATACTTTTTAAAAGCGCGTATCTCTTTGAATATTTCTCAATGTTTTCCTTCCCCATCTGATAAGTAAAAAAGAATGTTTTCCGACCCTGCAATCAACTGAAAATTTTAGTCTGCTGATGCGTTGCAATTTAAATAAAATGATTTTCTGGTGCTTAATTAAAGAAGACTTTTACGACATATTTCGAAAGATTAAGTCTTTATACCACCCTGATCAGGAACCATTGAAGTCTTCCTGCCACCGGTCAATTAATCTTCTTTCTTTTTTTGTTGGTCGTCCGGTACCTTTGTCTCTGTAACTGATTACCCCCGATTGGCGAAGGTTTAGTTTAATCTTCTCTTCTTCAGGGGTCAGATCAGTAATATATTTTTCAACAAGTTTTGCTGATACCCTGTTTTCAATAGGTTCAATAATCCTGTAGGTATAATTTACAGGTGGTTTCTTTACAATAATAATTTCGTCTTTTGTGACCACCCTGGAAGGTTTTACATGGACATCATTCATTATGATATGCCCCTTGCTGCAGGCATCAGCAGCAATACTTCTGGTCTTAAAAATTCTTACGGACCAAAGGAATTTATCAATTCTGATATGTTGGTTGTCAGACATTTATTCTTGATTCCCGGATATTTATTTTGTTGTTTTCCCTGGATTGGAATCTTTCCCGGCTGGTTGTACTTTTCCAACTTTATTAAAAGCGGTCATAGTAAGTTCAAGGCCTGCCGTACCAAATGATTTGATCATTTCGATCACGATGTTAATTCTTTCTTCCAGTTGTTTTTTTTCTTCAGGACTCCATGAACCAAGAACAAAGTCAACCTGTGAGCCTTTACGGAATACATTACCTATACCAATCCTTATCCTTGCATATTCAGAGGTCGAAAGTATTGTATTAATGTGGGCGAGTCCATTATGACCGCCATCGCTTCCTTTGGGTCTTAATCGAATTGTGCCAAGGGGAAGAGCAATATCGTCTACAATAACAAGCATGTTTTCAATTGGTATATTCTCCTTTTTAANCCAATAATTTACAGCATTGCCACTGAGATTCATAAAGGTCGAAGGTTTGAGGAGAATAAAAGTGCGTCCTTTGTATTTAATCTGGCACACTGTACCATATCGTTTGTCTGTAAAAGAAGTATTGGATGCCAGAGCCATGGCATCCAATACTGTAAATCCTATATTATGCCGGGTTTCTTTATACCCTTCGCCGATATTTCCCAGGCCAACTATCAGATATTTCATTGTGCCTGATTAATTTAAATGGATAAGATTATTCTTTCTTCTCTTCTGCAGGAGCCGTTGCTGCTGC
>JGI24132J36420_10000364_pt1 | contig 22096 bp, 16 predicted proteins | sample BarGraNGADG00212_3_FD_36420 | JGI IMG/M metagenome (IMG submission 36420) | reverse complement strand
TGGCAGGGAAGAGTAATGACAAGCACTTCTGAGGGAGATGCCGGATTCAGCTTTGGATGGATTAACAGCGAACTTATTGCTTCCGGGGAAGTTCTTAAACATATTAATCCCTTTGGAGGGGAAGAGAGATTATGGCTCGGCCCTGAAGGAGGACAATTCTCCATTTTCTTTACAAAGGGAAAAAAATTCATATATGACGACTGGCAGACTCCTGCTTTTCTGGATACAACCCCATTTGAGCTGACCAGCTCGACTGATACTTCTGCCATGTTCAGATGTGACATTGAGACGGAGAATTACAGCGGCACTAAATTTAAGTTGAGAATCGAGAGAGAGGTGATCCTATTATCTGAAACAGAGATCATTAAGCAGACCTATATTGACACAAAAGGGCTGAATTGTGTAGCTTATAAATCAGATAATATTATTTCCAACAGAGGAGAGAATGAATGGAAAAAGGAGACTGGTCTTCTTTCTATCTGGATGCTGGGGATGTTCAACCCTTCTCCTTCTGTTGTAATAGTTATACCTTTCAAACCAGGAGATGAAAAGATCCTCGGACCGGTAGTAAATGATAATTATTTTGGAAAAATATCTGCTGACCGGTTAAAAGTTGCCGGAAATCATATCTTTTTCAAAGCTGACGGAAAGAGCAGGGGAAAAATAGGTTTCTCTCAGCAAAGGGCAACCGGCACAATGGGTAGTTTTGACACGCAGAATAATATCCTTACATTACTAATATGCAGGTTACCCGAAAGAAAAAGGGATTATGTGAATTCATCCTGGCAGATACAGGAGAATCCATATTCCGGTGATGCGCTCAATTCATATAATGACGGCCCGCTGGAAGACGGTTCACAAATGGGTCCGTTTTATGAACTTGAGACATCTTCTCCGGCTGCTGATCTTAAACCCGGAGAGAGTCTCAGTCATATTCAATATACCATGCACATTACCGGGGACTATAAGAAACTGGATAAGGTCTCCCGTGAGGTACTTGGAGTATCTCTTGAAGATATTAAAACAGCTTTTTAAGCCTGGAACACCATCTTAGTGCCGGCAAGACTGCAAGATAGCAAGACTATTTCTGCAACTCAGTTAACAACCCTCTGTTTTTCAGAAGAGGTTCTATCACAGGTTCCCTGCCACGGAAGTTTACAAACATCTTCATAGCGTCCATGGTACCGTTTTTCTCGAGTATATTTTTACGGTATGCACTGGCTGTCGTCTGATCAAAAATACCTTTTTCTTTGAATGCTTCAAAGGCATCATTGTCGAGTACGGCTGCCCAGATATAGCTGTAATATCCTGAATCATAGCCGCCTGCTATATGAAGGAAATAGGTACTCCTGTAACGTGAAATTATTTCAGGGATCAATCCGATCTTGTTAAAATATTCCTTTTCGAAATTTTGTATATTTATGTTTACAGGCGCTTCCAGAGTATGATAAGACATATCGAGCAGAGAAGCGGCCAGGTACTCAACAGTTTCAAATCCCTGATTAAAATACCCGCTATTCTTTATCTTCTCAACTAATTCTGCCGGAATGGTTTCTCCTGTTTTATAGTTCTTTGCATACATATTCAGCACTTCCGGTTCGGTAGCCCAATGTTCCATAAGTTGCGAAGGGAGTTCAACAAAATCCCATGCTACATAGGTCTGGTTATAGGTATTTTTATTGAAAAGTGCATCAAGGGAATGTCCAAACTCGTGAAAGAGAGTGGTCACTTCTTCCATACTCAGAAGCGAAGGCAAATTGCCTGAAGGACGTGTGAAGTTACCAACCAGAGTCACCACCGGTGCAACATCTTTCCCGTTGACAATATGATGGGTCCTGTAAGAACCACACCAGGCACCCTGTTGTTTACTCTCCCTGGGATGAAAATCCATATATAATACGCCAAGATGAGAACCATCGGCTTCTTTAACTTCGAATGCCTGTGCCTCAGGATGAGGCAATGGAATATTACTCAGAGGAGTAAAGGTTATCCCGAAAAGTTTATTTGCGCAGGTGAAAACACCGTCACGCACATTTTCAAGCTTAAAGTATGGACGCAGTTCACTGTCGTTCAGATCATATTTTTCTTTCCTGAGTTTTTCGGCATAATACCACCAATCGGATGGCTCCAGTTTGAATTTACCACCCTCCTTGTCAATTATCGCCTGCATCTCCTTAACCTCATTTTTAGCTACAGGTATCGCCTTTCCCCATAAGCTGTTAAGCAGATTAAATACATTTTCGGGTACTTTTGCCATCCGTGGTTCAAGAACTATGTGTGAATGAGTTTTATAACCAAGCAGCTTAGCTCTTTGTGCCCTTAGTCTGACAATATCTTCAAGTACCTTATTATTATCGAATTCATTACCGTTATTTCCACGGGTAATATAGGCATTGTACAATTCGTGACGTAATCCTTTTTTTGTGGAATACTGAAGAAAAGGGAACATACTGGGACGTTGTGTAGTGAAGGCCCATTTACCATCGTTTCCTGCCTCTTTAGCAGTTTGTGCTGCGGAAGCAACCACAGATTCGGGCAAACCGGTCAGATCTTCTTTGTTCACAAACAATTTGTAATTATTTGTCTCAGCCAGAACACTCTGGCTGAACTTAACTGACAAAACAGAAAGTTTCTGATTTATCACTTTTAAAGTATCCTGATCCTGCTTATTCAGGTTTGCTCCGTTCCTTATAAAGCTCTTATAAAGGTTTTCAAGTAAAAATTGCTGCTCCGCATTAAGCTTGAACATTGTCTGGTTGTCATAAACATATTTTACTCTTTTAAAGAGATCAGGGTTAAGCATTATTTCATCCCGGAAAGCTGACAACTTTGGAGATATCTCCATTTCAATCTTCTGAAGCGAATCATTAGTAGCAGCTGATGTCTGGGCAAAAAACACTGATGCAACTTTTGTCAACAGTTCTCCCTGGTTGTCAAGAGCAATGATAGTGTTCTCAAATGTGGGTGTTTTCTTGTTCTTAAGGAGTGTTTCAACCTCTATCCGTGCATCTGCCATCCCTTTCTCAAATGCAGGCATATAATGTACTGCCAAAATCTTTTCGAACGGAGGGACATCGAACTGAGTGTTATATTCACTAAAGAAAGGATTCGTTGTATTAACCGCTGGTTCATTTTTGCATGCCGAAAAGGCCAGGATAAATAAACCTGTCATAATGAAGATCTTAAAATAATTTTTCACAGGATTAGATTTAAAGATTAAGGAACTATCAGATAATTTTTTACGAAGTTAAATTTTTTGGTTCTAAATGACAAAATTCCAATATGTATTTAGTTCCATTTATAAATTAAATACTTTAACAAGGATAGTTCTGATAAGCAATATTCTATATCAAAACTTCCATTGACCTGGTATGTTCAAACAGACAAAATTGTTATATTTGCAACCCGTAGATATTGACCTGAATATTGGAGAGATGGCAGAGTGGTCGAATGCGGCGGTCTCGAAAACCGTTGTTCGCCTTCCGGCGAACCGGGGGTTCGAATCCCCCTCTCTCCGCATCCCNGATCAATCCCGCAGCAAGCTGCGGGATTTTTATTTTCCGCTATCTGAACCAGGCTTGCCTGAGTGAAGAGTGCNGAAAATAAAAAGACCTTATGAGTGAAACGAAAAAGGGAATGATTCGGGATGCTNGTTCCCCCCTNGGGATAACGACCGAACGAAATGAGGTCATAATCCCATGAATACCAAGGTTTATTTACATTAATATTCCTGCAAGCGATGCCGAAATATAAGATGCCATAGTTCCACAAATCATTGCTTTAAATCCAAGTCTTGCAAGATCAGCTTTCCGGGTTGGGGCAATCGCACCTATACCCCCGAGCTGGATCGCAATTGAACTGAAATTGGCAAAACCGCATAAAGCAAAACTTGCAATGACAACCGATTTTGTACTCAGAAAGCCTTGTTGTATCATCGGAGAAAGGTCGGAGTATGCGACGAATTCATTTATTACCATTTTTGTCCCCATAAGTGACCCAACATGCAGTGATTCAGATGGTGTAACGCCCATTACGATTGCAAAAAGGCTGAAAAATACACCAACAACATCTTTAAGACGAAGATGATCGAGGTTAAGACCAACAGATTCAAAGGATAAACCCGTCCATGCAAGAAAATGGCCAAAATATCCAAGCAGAGCATCTATTAGAGCAATAAGGGCGATAACACCTATAAGCATTGCTATCACATTTATGGAAATTTTCATTCCGTCAGATGCTCCATGTGAAATTGCATCCATAATATTGGCGTGTTCCTTTTTCACTTCAAGCTTTACAGTCCCTTTTGTTTCAGATTCTTCAGTCTCGGGAAATACTATTTTTGAGATAACCAGGGCGCCAGGGGCTGCCATAAGACTTGCAGCCAAAAGGTATGATGCAGGTACTCCCATCGAAATATAAACAGCCATTACTCCACCAGCAATACAAGCCATACTTCCTGTCATTGAGGCAAGTAATTCAGATCTTGTCATGCCTGACAGGTAGGGACGAATCATTATCTGAGCCTCAACCTGGCCTACAAAAGCGCTTGAAACATTAGAGAGCGCTTCGCTGCCACTTACCCTCATAGCCCAGTGTACAAACCTGGCCATTACGGCTACAATTCTTTGCATTAATCCTACATGGTATGCCATTGCTACAAGGACACAAACAAAAATAATGGTGGGAAGTAAAATGAATAGAAAGACACCACTTTTTACTATTCCGGCAGGAAGTATTTCAGTTACTTTTGTCAGATCTCCGAAAACAAATGCTCCGCCCTCTTTTGAAAAATCAAGAAGTTTATTTATTGCTTTGCCTAAAAAGGCAAAAATATCTTGTCCTACAGGAATCTTAAGAATGAATATTGCGAGTATCACCTGCAGGATCAGGCCGGTAATGACTGTACGATAGTTTATTGCTTTTCGGTTATTCGACCAAAGATACGCTAGTCCAAGAATTATAATAATTCCTATTACGCCAGTAAATCTTCCCATGTAGTATCTGTTTAGTTAAAGAGTCTTTCCCAAACCTACACTATTTTTTTAAATGTAAGAATGATTTTAAAAAAGAAATTAACTCTTACATGTAAACAGCTATCTGTCCATGTTTTGGAATGGCTCTGAAAATAATTTTTGCGTCGGCCCTGGAAAGCCTTATTTTTATATAAGGCTCATAATCAGGTACTTTAAAAACAAAAACATTTTTCAAAGAGCTCAGGGTTTTATGAAGCCTGTCACGCAGATCAAATATAAAAATATGCATACCGTTGCCATGCTTTAATTCTTCTTCCTGGTAAACATAAATCCTGATTCCGTTATGCATCTCCAGGATATAATTTACAGGCTCAAAATCAGCTGTGTCAGGAATGATATCGGGTTGATATTCAGAAGTATCCTTAGGTGCCATTGTAATCATTAACGGCTCCTTCTCAATAGATGAAATGTAATTTGTAATTGTAAATGGAGAAGAGAGCATTGAAGAGATTATATATTTGTTACCCTTTTCAAGGATTTTGCTCATTCTAATATCTTTGATTTCAGCGGGGTGAACTACTACACCGCTGATCTCAAGATTTACAGTGCTATCAGCAAGATTAATTGTCATATAAATAGAGTCAGTTTCCGCCATTGAAATCCTGGACTGTAAATATGCTTTCTCCTTTAACAATCTGAGATACGCTGAATCAGAGAATATTCTCTCATCAACCTGGGTTTTCCCATCCTGTTTAAAGACATATTCATTACTTATCTCTTTCATCTTTTTACCCGGGCTTAATAAAGCCATTATGCTATAATAAATTACAAATGATGATAAGAGAATTATCAGAATAATGAGACCTGTCTTTTTCCGGGGTTGCTTAATAATTATCTCTTCTGTTTCCATGGCAATACAGATCAGAATATATAAACTTTAGAGCCGATGCTAAGCGTATTAAAGATGACTTCCAGATCTTCATCATTGAGACGAACGCACCCATGTGTTACCGGCATACCAAGGAAGCGTTTATATATTGTCCCGTGTATCAGATACCCATCGCCAAGAGCCATGGCATAGTCGCCCAGTACACCATACTCATATCTTGACTGGTCATCCTTGGATGGTATGGGTAACCCTTCCTCAACAAAAGACCAGTCAGGTCTTCTCCAGCTGGGATGTGTTGTTTTACCCTGTATATGGAATTTACCTTTCGGAGTTTTGAATACCCAGCTCTTACCCTCCATAGTCTGTAACATTTTGTAACTCCCCGAACTGCAGAATCCTTCCCTTATAAGTTTTTTATTTTTATAAAGCATAAACCTGTTCTCGGTGGTGTTAATTACAATATATGATTGTCCTGAGGTATAAGCATTATATTTTCGTGAAAGACGCTGAATGTCCTTGTCCATAAGGCTAATCTGCTTCTTGTATGTTGCATCCTGTTTTAATTCGGTGAGATTTGTAATCGGGGTTTTATCACCTGAGAGCAATTCCTGAAAAGCAGGTATAATATAAAGGACAAAAACAAAGAGAAAAAGGATTGTAACAATTGTTACAAATATAATAAGGATGACCCTGAAAATTCGCATAAGCTTTGCATGGGACGATAGCTTATGATAAAATGATGGAGTAGCATCAATTACCTCTTTATTCTCATTATCGACAGGAGGTCCCTGATTTTGTCCTGTCCCAGGCTGTATTTCGTTATTTAATATCTCGTCATTCCCCATTTCAGGCTTTTTATCTGTTCAGAGCTTGCTGAAGATCAACTGTTGATCCGACAATAGTTACAGGTGTTCCAACCTTAGCGATATTATAAATTACATCCATTTCCCTGTCAGTAAGAGCAACACAGCCTTCAGTCCAGTCGATACCTTTTCCGCCGTTACCATGTATTTCGATCAGACCTCCGATCTTGGCTGAGGCGGGCAGAGTACCTTTGGCAATCTCTCCCCTGAATATTTTCAGGTCTTCTTCATTGGGATAATCAAGTAACAAAGCTTTATAATATTTTGTTTTGTTTGATCCGAATTTTTGAGCGATCTTATACATTCCTTCGGGTGTAGCCTTATCGCCCTTCTCTCTTTTATCGCCAACCCAGTTTCTACCAAGTTCGGTATCAAATTCATGCTGCTTGGTCCCATTCAGATAAACATAACATTTTCTTGAAAATTTATCAATAATTATCGAATAATCATGATTTTGTTGTGATTCTTTTATTGTAGTGTCGATCCATTTTTTCCATAAGGAGTATGACTGGAAATAGTTTTTCAGATTTGTTATCGAATTCTCATAAGATCCGGTAAGAAGATATTCTGAATCGGTTATTTTTCTGTTTGCCTGAAGATATTGACCTTTTGTAAATGCAATTTCAGCTTCTTTTAACAGAAATTTTCCTTTGGAAATGCGGCTTCTTATTTCAGAAGTAAGAGGATATGTTGTGAATAAATTATTAATATCTGCTACAATGCCATTCAGGGTATCAATTTTATTTTTTACTTTTATTTTGAGATCAGAAGAGCTGAACTTGGAATTTACTGCAGCCTGACTTGCCTTTTTAGATGATAATTCTGCAAACATAGCCACTCTGTCATAGTTTCTGAAATATAAGAATCTTTTATTCTCTTTCCGCCAGTTGACCATTGCTGAATCATAATAGATCTTTGCTTCATGATAATATTTTTTAGAATATGTTTCAGCTTTGTCCCTCCCAGCGCTTGACAAAATTTCGCGGGCATATTCCATTTCTCCTATTGGCGGTTGAGGAGTGAATCGTATTAACATCAAGATAATCAGTAGAATAAAACCAACCGCAAAAACGGCGATCAACAAAAGCTTCCAAACCTTTTTCATCAGTCCTATTCCATTTAAAAAAAACCCCGGGAAATGCCCGGGGGTTTTTCAGATACTAAGAAATATTCTCAATTATTATCTTTTTTTAACTTTAGCAATAGCATCTTTCAGTTCAGTGTTGATGCCGGTTGCTCTTTCTTTTGCAGCTTTAATTTTGTTAAGTGCTTGCATATAGGTTCCTTTGTCGAATAAACCCTGTGCTTCAACAACTGAAGCATCAATAGTTACAATCTCAGCTTTAATCTGCTCAAGAACAGCAGCGCCTTCTTTTCCTCTCGGAGCTTTTGTAATAAGCTTTGCATTCTCTTCAATAACAGCTTTAATGTCTGTCAGTAAAGTCTGAGCTTCTTTTTTAACTTCTTCTTTCTTAACACCTGCATTGGCAGCAACCTGGTTTGCAAGAGCTAATGTTTTGTCAAGATTAAGTTTAGCAGGGCCAAACTTCTTGAATAATTTTGATTTCTGTGCTTCAACGTCAGCCATTATAGCATTCATTGAATCCTGTACTGCAGCAAATTCAGCTGGAACATAAACAGGAGCTTCAGCAACTTTTGCGGCTTCAATTGCAGCATTAGTAGCATCAATCTGAGCTTGTGGAACTTTGCCACAACTTGAAAGGAATGCAACCATTACAACAGCTGCTAATCCCATTAAAACTTTGTTCTTCATTTTTTTAACCTTTTTAATACTTTGTTTATTTAACAACTTTCGATTGTTTATTTTAATCGTTTAAGTTTCAAAAATTACGGTGCGAAGTTACTACATTTTTTTTAATTTGACAATAGAATAGTCAAATTTTATTTCTTTGTGTAAATTTTTTGCATTCAACAACTTAACGTGTTAAGAAGATTTAAGTCTGCTTTTGGCAGGATCTAATCCGGGAAGTTATAGNCAAAAGAGTGTGGCCGGGGGTGTGATAACCCCGCTGTTGCGGGGTTTATTTAAACTTTGCGGAGAGAGGGGGATTCGAACCCCCGGTACAGTTACCCATACGGCAGTTTAGCAAACTGCTGGTTTAAGCCACTCACCCATCTCTCCAAATATTTTCTCAAATAAGTCGTGAGCGCGACAAAAGTAGGAAAACAACAATTAAGTGCAAAATAAATCTATATTTATTTCAACACTTTAAAAACCTCAATAACCAGTTTGAAATTTTCGAGGGTCTCTTCATCAAAATCGCTGATTGTAATTTTTCCGGCTTTGACATTGGCAAGGAATCTGCTTAAAGTGAAATTTCTAGGAATATCTTTTTCCCTGATATACTCTGAATTCTGAACTGTTATCCCTTCCCTGCTTTTGAGTACATTGTTTTTAAAATCAAGCGTCGATAAAAGATCCTCTGAATTAAGGAATCTATCAGGCATCTTTATAATCAACTCCCTGCTGTTATTTTCTGTTTTAAAGATTGTTTTCCTCAATAGATCTCCAATCTTATTTTCCAGTTCATTTTCAAAAAGCAAAACAACAAATTCCATTCCCCATCCCATTAAAATATTACATAATAATGGAATAGCAGAGACACTGGTAGATGGAATTACACTTATTTTCCCCTTGAATCCCATAATGTGAATTATAGCATTCATAACATAAAATGATCCGGTATCGTTTACAATCACATTGTATCTTCTGGGTGAAAATCCTTCAAATACCTTAGGATTACCCAGGATGCTCTGCAAAGGAGTCAGAGTGTCAGGAGAAGCAGATGACAGCTGTAAAGGATCAAGAATACGGGTTGTACTTTTAAGGTTGTCAAGATCATCGCGCTGAACAGCCAGAACCCTGTGAAGCTTATTGATTTCGACTAGGTGAGGGGAATGTGTAGTATAAATTATCTGTATCTTATCCTTAATATCATCAAATACTTTAAGAACATCTTCCTGAGCCCTTGCATGAAGGCTCACCCCTGGTTCATCAACCAGAAGAACCATCTGCTTATTTAAGGCAGCCGAAGCCTTTAATTCCATATAAAATGAAAGGAACCACCTTACCCCCCGGCTTCGTTGTTTGGGATACAGCCTCTCACCCTCATCCTTTATCCAGAACTCAAGATACGGATTCCCGGCTTTTTCTCCGGTTGACGAATTATAATGTTCCAGTTCAAACTCTATGCTTATCTTATTATTCCGTCCGACAGACTGCTGCCAGAAGTCATGGAAATTAACGGTCAGAGAATTATTCAGGTTTTCTATTTTCTGTTTCAGAATACGACTTGAGGGTTGCTGAAAGAATAAATAATCGAGATGAGCCAATGTAAGAAAGTTCCTGGCGGCTTTATATCCTTCAACATTTTCATTTCCTGAAATAATGTCCTCCATATCTATCCTGTTGGGTAACAGGCTTCCAAAATCTTCAAACATCTCAAAAACCGGACAAAATTCAAAAAATTTCAGGCCAAGTATTTCACTGTTATATTGTGATTTGTACGATGAAATTCTTTCACTTACTTTTTGTTCAGCGAGCGCGTCACCGATACCTTCAATTAAATAACCCGATAAAGCAATATGGCGATCCAATTCACTCTTTAAATTTTCTCTCTCTTTACAGGTCTTGCGATAATCATTTCGGACGATCTTCCATTCTGTATCATTTTCATCATCAATTGGCCGCATCAGCAGAGTCATCCTCTGGTGTCTGTCTTCAAGTTTGACAGATAGTTCCCTGTAATGATCGTCAAGTGAAGTCAGTTTTTCCTGAAATTTCCTCCGGGTATCACCGGCTTTTTTAATTCTCTGCTTTTTTAACAGCTCTTCAGTGATAGTCTCCTTATTCTTTCTTAATTCATTTAACTGATTCTTTAATCCGGGGAATTGAGAATCTTGTCTTTCAACCACTTCAGGAGTTCTTCTTCCAAATAATCTGAATCCTTTTGCTTTTATTTTAACCTCACTTACGCCAAGTTTTGATTTAATTTCTAATTCCTGGTTTCCCAGTTTTGACAGTTCAGATTCAAGATTGTTTATCAGCTTTAACTCCTCTTCCAGTTTTAAAGTGACATCATCAAGATAAAGTTTCCAGGCATCTTCAAGTGAATTCAGATATTGACTTATCTCCCCGCTTACATTAATAACCGACGACAGGTCCGCAACCCAAATCCTTTTCAGCTCAAGATGTCTAAGCCCGGATAAGAGTTCCTTCAATTCAGTTCCCGGATTGTCAGTCACCTTCATGAGCCAGCCCTCAGGGACGCTGAAACGGCAACTCACTTCAGGTAAAGAAAGGTCGCTGCGCAAGACATCTTCAGAAATGACCCCTGTATAAAATACTTTGAGTCCATCGAGTACGGAAGTCTTCCCTGATTCATTCTGACCAATTAGACAAGTTATATTATCGGGAGAAAGTGATTGCCACCCGGTATCGACAATTGACCGGAAATTCTTAATTCTGAAAGCTATGAGCTTCATCATGATCTGAAAAATTATAATTGAAACCCAAAAACAAGGACATCATCAACCTGTTGAGTTTTACCTTTCCATTTATTAAAAACGTCACCAAGATACTCTTTTTGCCCCGACATCGACAGCCCGGTAATCGATTCAATGACCCGTTTAAAATTTTTATTCTTGAATTTCTTATCGTTAATCCCCCCAAACTGATCTGAGAAACCGTCAGAAAACAAATAAAAAGTATCTCCGGGCAAGGTGTCAATAATTATGTTTGTGAATGGTTTTTCTTTTAAAGGGGCCATCCCGATCGTCATTTTATCAGGCCGGAATTCAGTAAGTTTACCCTTTCTCATTAACAAAAGAGATCTGTTTGCCCCCGAGTATTGAAGTTTCCCGGAGCCGGGTTCAAAAATACATAAACCTATATCAATGCTATCCTTTGTCTCGAACTTTGTACCTGTCTGATGGAGAGCTTTCATCACTTTTTCCCTCATCAGGTTAAGTATCCTGTTTGCCCTAAGGTCATTTTTCATTTGTAATATTTCGTTAAGAAAACTTATTCCAAGAATACTCAACAAGGCACCGGGAACACCATGACCTGTGCAATCGCCTGCGGCAATACAAAAACATTGGCGGTCACTGAAGGCATAATAAAAATCTCCGCTCACGATATCCTTTGGAAGAAACAATACAAAGTAATCTCTGAACATTCCCTTAAGTAAATCATTATCAGGCATTAAAGCTTTTTGAATTAATCCTGCATATCGAAGACTTGAGAGATGGTCATCAATTTTCTGATTTTTTATCAGTGAAAGAATATCAGTATTATGCTGATTCTTAGTTGTCATATCCGGGTTCCTTCAGTAAAAGGGCAATAAATATACGTTAATTTCTTATTATCTGATATCATCTGAAATAGGTTAAAGAGAGTTGAAAAGGGTTGCTTATTTTCTTTCAAGAAGGATAACATTTTCAACATGATGTGTATGCGGAAACATGTCAACCGGCTGCATGCGGGCAACAATATAATTTTCTGAAAGAAGTGATACATCCCGCGCCTGTGTTGAAGGATTGCAGCTCATATATACAATTTTATCGGGGGCTGCTGATAATATTGTTTTGACAACCTCCTCATGCATACCTGCCCTGGGCGGATCTGTAATAATTACATCAGGTTTCCCGTTTATCATCATAAATTGCTCATTAAGAATATCTTTCATGTCACCCGGGAAGAAAGAAGTATTACCAATATTGTTAATGCGTGAGTTGATCTCCGCATCTTTAACGGCTTCTTCAACATATTCTATTCCGATCACTTTACCTGCATAAGGAGCAACAAAATTTGCAATTGTTCCCGTACCTGTGTAGAGGTCATAAACAGTCTCTTTCCCCGACAGACCTGCATATTTTATTGCAGTCCGGTACAATTCAAGGGCCTGTTTCGTATTTGTCTGATAAAATGATTTCGGTCCGATCCTGAATTTCAGGCCATCCATCTCCTCAACAAGATGATCAACACCTTTATAAAGAACCGGATCCTGATCGGTCAGTGAATCATTTTTTTTGGAATTGATAATATAAAACAAAGAGGTAACCTGTGGAAATTCAAGGGCAATATGATCGAGGAGTCCATTTCTCCTCTCCTCTTCATCGTGGAAAAAAACAACTATCACCATTACTTTTCCGTTGAGGGAGTTGCGGATTACAAGATTCCTTAAAAATCCTCTTTGCTCTCTTAGGTTAAAAAAAGTAAGCCCTTTTTTGTGAGCATACCTTCTAACGCTGTTCCTTATGGAATTTGAAGGTTCAGGTTGAAGATGGCATTCCTTGATATCCAACACTTTATCAAACAAACCCGGGATATGGAATCCCAGAGCATCCTCTTTTTCAAAATCATTGTCAGATCTTATTTCCTCTTCTGTAAGCCACCGTCTGTCAGAAAAAGTGTATTCGAGTTTATTCCTGTACAGAAATTCATCTGAAGATCCCATTACCGGATCAATCAACGGCAACTCAACCTTACCTATTCTTGTAAGCGCATCTATCGCCTGTTTTTCCTTGTATTGAAGTTGTAACCTGTATGGAAGATGCTGCCATTTACATCCTCCGCAAACCCCGAAATGGATGCACTTTGGGGTGATCCTGTCTTTTGAGTATTCGTGAAATTTGACAACTTTTCCTTCAAGATACTTCTTTCTTTTCCTGATAACCCTCAGGTCAACTATATCACCCGGAATAAGCATTGGTACAAAAACCACAAGATTATCAACCCGTGCGAGAGCATTCCCCTCAGCCCCTATATCAGTTATTTTTACTTTCTCAAGCAGGGGCATTTCCTTATTTCTTCCCACTTTCCTTAACTTTCAGATATTTTAAACCAGCTGGTCAATTTATTATCGTTCTAAGCAATTTTAAAGGTTTAATAAAAACAATAAGCCTTTTGTCATACAAGGCACCACCCCGTCTCCATGATCAAGACCCGGGATAATAACCTGAAGCAGTTTACAAATATAATTCTTTCTGCAGACAACCTTCAGTTTATCAGCTTACATACTTTTTCTATATTTGCACTCGATTTGAATTCAAATGGTTTCAGTAAAGAATATTTCAGTCTCTTTTGGCAGCTTTGATTTGCTGGAGAATATTTCATTTCTTATAAATGAGCAGGACCGGATTGGACTTGCCGGTAAGAATGGTGCCGGAAAATCAACTCTGCTTAAAGTCATAGCAGGTCTGCAGAGTCCTTCTTCAGGTCAGATCGACATGCCAAAAGATGTCACAATAGGTTATCTACCTCAGCAAATGAAGGTTGATGATACTACAACTGTAATGAAAGAAGTCATAACAGCTTTTTCTGAGCTGATCACTCTTTCAGAAGAAATTGAACATTGTAATGATGAGATTGCCAGAAGGGAAGATTATGAATCAGACGATTATCTGAAGCTATGCGACTATCTGACAATAGCTGAGGAGAGATACCGGATGCTGGGTGGAGCCAATTATATAGGTGAAGCCGAACAGACACTTATTGGTCTCGGATTTGAACGAAAAGATTTTGATAAGCCGACAAAAGAGTTAAGCGGCGGATGGCGTATGAGAGTCGAGCTTGCCAAGATCCTCCTTAAAAAACCATCTCTTTTTCTCCTTGACGAGCCGACCAATCACCTTGATATAGAGTCTATACAATGGCTTGAGACATTTCTTGCCGGGTACCCGGGTTCGGTTTTGCTTGTTTCGCACGACAGAGCATTTCTCGATAACATAACAAGGAGAACTATAGAGATATCTCTTGGAAAGATATATGATTACAAAGCCTCATGGTCGAAATATATTGAACTGAGGGCTGAACGGAGAGAGCAGCAGATAGCCTCTTTCAGGAACCAGCAGAAAATGATTGAAGATACCGAAAAGTTCATTGAGAGATTCCGTTATAAAGCAACAAAAGCTATACAGGTACAATCAAAGATCAAACAACTTGACAAAGTAGAAAGGCTTGAAGTAGATGAAGAGGATAACAGAGCCATAAACTTACGGTTTCCTCCTGCACCGCGTTCAGGAACAGTAGTTATTGAAGCAGAAAGCCTAAGCAAAAACTATGGTTCTCTGAATGTTCTGAATAACATTGAAATAAAAATCTCACGTGGTGAAAAGGTTGCTTTCGTCGGCCGTAACGGTGAGGGGAAAACCACGTTCTCAAAAATCATAACCGGCGAACTCGATTATGCAGGTTCCCTGAAGATGGGACATAATGTCAAAATCGGCTATTTCGCCCAGAACCAGGATGAACTTCTCGATGAGAACCGGACGGTGCTTCAGACTATCGATGATGTTGCCAAAGGAGAAATAAGAACAAAGATCAGAGATATGTTAGGTGCATTTCTTTTCAGAGGCGATGATGTTGACAAAAAGGTAAAAGTGCTGTCGGGAGGAGAACGTTCACGTCTCGCTCTGGTGAAGCTTCTCCTGGAACCATATAATCTCCTGGTCCTCGACGAGCCTACAAATCACCTTGACATGCGTTCAAAGGATATCCTTAAGCAGGCTTTGATTAAATTTGATGGCACATTAATTGTGGTGTCGCATGACAGGGATTTCCTTGATGGAATAGTTGAAAAAGTATTTGAGTTCAGATACAACAGGATCAAAGAAAATATTGGCGGAATTTATGATTTCCTCCGAAAAAAAAAGATTGAAAACCTGAAAGATATCGAGAAAAAAGACAAGGCAAAAGGAGATATCCGTAAGGAAGGAGGTTCAGCAAATAAGCAAAGATATCTTGAGAAAAAGGAATATGAGAGAAATCTCAGGAAGCTTCGAAAAAAACTTGAGGAATCTGAAAGCGCTATTGAAAAGATCGAAGCAGAAATAGGTGCCATGGACAGGTCATTGATCAATCCTGTCAGTTCTTCTCCTGAAGAGGAGGGAGTTTATACAAAGTACCAGGACCTGAAGGAGAAATTAAATGAAGAAATGAATAAGTGGGCAGAATATTCCGATGATGTTGAAGAATTTTTACGTAAGAACAGTTGAAAATGGAATTGAAATTTTTAGAAAAAGAGTACCGAGTTCATGTACATGAGACCGGGCCGGATGGCAGGTTAAGCCTTTTTTCTCTTTTTGATTTCCTACAGGATATTGCTTCGGAACATGCTGTGAGATTAGGCTTTGGGAGGGATGATCTGATGAAAGAAAACCATATATGGGTTCTTTCCAGAATGTATGCTGTAATATCAGAATGGCCATTGTGGGAAGATAAAATAGTTATCAGGACATGGCATAAAGGAACTGATAAACTATTCGGGATGAGAGATTTTGAGGTTTTTTTCACTGATGGCAGAAAAATTGCTTCCGCAGCATCATCATGGCTTATTATTGATCGTTATACAAAGAAGATTCAAAGACCTGATTCTATTCTTTCCAGCTCTTTTGATACTCCCCCAAAAAATGCTCTTCCCAGAAATGCTGTCAAACTTGAAGCAGCTGACAATGATAGTATTGGCACTCCCGTGTTCCGTGTTAAAATAAGTGATCTTGACATGAATCTGCACACTAATAATGCCAGATATATCAAATGGGTAACCGATTCCTACGATCTCGATTTCTCAATGAAGAATTTTCCTTGTTCAGCCGAAATAAACTATCTTGCCGAATCAGTTTATGATGATGAAATTACAATAAAAAAGTCGGCTGTTAAAGATGACAGCAATTCTTTTGATCATTCAATCATCAGGACAAATGATAACAAGGAGCTTTGCAGGATAAGATTATGCTGGAAATATGGTTCCAAAACAAAAGTTAACTAATTTTGAGCATGGATCATTTTAAAACCAAAAGGATTTCCCGTTCACTGCTTTCCTTAATTCTGATGCTTGCACTCCTGGTCTCATGCAAAACCACTCAGAATACGGTAGACTACAAAGATCTTTCCTATCTATATAACCCTACAAAAAATCCAATCAATCCACGTTATAATGTTATCAATCAATCTTATGTAACATCAATCCTCTCAGTAAAATTTTTCTCTTCCGATCTTTTTTTCTCTGAAGCCAATCCCCAGGGAGTTCCGACAGCCTTAGTACAGATAAATGTCAGACTATTCAATATCAGCCAGGGTAAAATTCTGGCTGATACCGCATTCATTAATATGAACATTGTAAAAATACCTGGAAAAACAGAATATGTTTATCAGTTCCCTCTTAAAGTGGAAAAAGGGAATGAATATGTTGCTGAAGTTAAAATATTTGACCGGTTACGTTTAAAAGCTGTTCAGGGGTTTATTACTTTTAATACCTTATCATATAACAATAAATATAATTTCCTGGCAAGGGGTCATTTTGAGAAGAATGAACTTTTTGATCCTGTAATAAGAGCTAATGAATATATCAACATGGTTTACCTCAGGGAGGCTGTTGATTCAATCTATATATCGTATTACAAATCATATAAAGAAGTACCCGATCCTCCATCAATGCTGCTTCCTGAAAAGAGTCTCGACTACGGGCCCGAATTGACAGTGCCTCTTCCCTACTCTGACACTTTGCCGATGATGTTTCCGAAAAAGGGCATCTATTTTATAAGTGTCGGAAGAGAGATTAAAGAGGGATACACTTTTATGAATTTCGGATCCACATTCCCGGCTATGACAGAACCTTATGTNATGATAGAGCCTCTGGCTTATCTTGCATCTCCCGATGAAGTCAGNACTATCAGNTCCTCAGTTAAACCGAAGGCAGCTCTTGACGATTTCTGGATTAAATGCGGAGGAAATGTTGAGAAAGCGCGCGAGCTCATCAGGATATATTACACAAGAGTACTCTACTCAAACTATTATTTTACATCCTATAAAGAAGGCTGGCGCAGCGACAGGGGAATGATATTTATAATTTACGGCCCGCCTGACAAAGTTTATAAGACATCTGAAGGAGAGAACTGGGGTTACCGGAAACCTGTTATCAAATCAACATGGGGTGGCAGGGTTCATTTAAAAGAGGAGTATCTTTTCTTCAATTTTAAAAAGAAGGATAACATTTTTTCGGATAATGATTACTACCTGAGCCGCAGTGAAACGCCTGTAACCCGTTGGGATCAGGCTATTCTTTCATGGAGAAAAGGGATAGTCTACCGTCTTGATAACCCTGAAGATTTTTAATCAATATGCAAAAAGAAACAGATTCAATTTTTGGATTAAGAGCTGTAATAGAAGCTATCAAAGCAGGAAAACAGATCGACCGCCTGCTTATAAAACAGGGGCTCCAGGGCGCTTTATACCATGAACTTATGGCAGAGGTAAAGGCTCATAATATTGCCTATCAGATTGTACCTTTAGAGAGGATCGAACTGGTGACAAGAAAAAATCATCAGGGGGTTCTTGCATGGTTATCATTAATTGAATACCAGAACATTGCCAATCTTCTGCCAATGATTTTTGAGAAAGGAGAAGATCCTCTTATTATAGCGCTTGACGGAGTTTCAGATGTGAGGAATTTCGGAGCAATTGTCCGAACAGCCGATTGCCTTGGCGCTCATGCCTTAATAATTCCTGAAAAGGGATCTGCAAGGATAACAGCCGATGCGATAAAGACTTCAGCAGGTGCGTTGCACTCTTTTCCGATTTGCAGGGAAAAAAGCATTGTCCGGTCAATTGAATATCTTAAAGAATCAGGATTAAAGGTAATCTGTGCGACTGAAAAATCAGGTGTGGAAGTCACTCTTGCCCCCCTCAAGGGGCCATCGGTTTTAATACTTGGCTCGGAAGAAAAAGGTATCAGCCGTGAACTGATATCACTTTCTGACCATCAGGTAAGAATACCGATGACCGGGAGCATAGCATCCCTGAACGTATCAGTCGCAGCTGGAATCCTAATCTATGAAATCGTGAGACAGCGATCTCAGCCGATCACCCTATAATACTTCTTATCCTTTCATCAAGGGCTTCCTGATCAGCTGTGAATGAAGCCAAACCACCAAGTGTAAGGAGTGTATCGGGAGCAATTTTACCTTCACTTATTTTATTTGCCCACCTTGAATGAACCGGTATCTTACCATCCGAAGCAATAAATGCTTTCTCCTCTTTGGTAAGCGTTGGGAACATATCTTCACAACCCTCTTCATGTGCTATAAGAATCAGTTCAGTTCCTGAAGCGGGAACCTTTGAAGAGAGTCTTTCGGCCAGATTTATAACATTATCGTTAACCTCCCAGAATTTTTCGATGTGTGCATCTTTTGCACTTTCATAAAGACTAATGTCATAGTTTTCATGAATACGGGATGTAAATTTTCCGTTTAATGATTTATGACCCTCTGCAGCAACCCTGGGAGGCATTGTGAAAACATCGGTACCGGCAAGGAGATCAAGCTGATTATAATTTCTCAGACTTGCTGCGATAAGTTTTGTCTGCCATGGATTTTTTGCCGACAGACCAGTCACCCAATTCTGGGAAGCAATAACAGCCATTTCACCGGCACCTGTCCCATCTCCAAGTTTATTATTAATCATATAGGCGCCTACCCTGCCAAGAAATACATTAAGATAATCCGGTCTGGCTACCCTGGTCACGATTACATTCTCACGTGCACTGAACTCAAGTGTAAAGTTGATCTTTACCCCTGCATCCCGAAGACGCCTTGCACCTATCAAGCCTTCGGCTGTATAAGGAACTTTAACAATAAAGTGTTCTGGACTGATCTCATGTAATCTTTTACCATAATACTCAATAGCTTTAATATCATGTGCTGTATCGGTATGTAACTCGACGCTGACATATCCTCCGAATTTTGTGGCTAATCTTAATCCGTGCCTGGCATTCAAGATGAAGGCTATCTCTTTTACTCTTTCTTCATTAGGCAATTCCCTTACAATGCTTTTTGCTTCAGAAATAAACACATCATAAATACCCTTTTGTATTTCGTTATTCAGTAAGGTGTTATTGGTTGTCAGAGCACTCATTTCTGCTGTCCAGTTAGATTCAGCTTCATCTATGTCACCTGTATCTAACCAGAGTTCAGTACCTGTTTTTCGAAGTGATTCCCAAAAGGAGTCTTTTTTACCTGTGAAATGTTTTTCATCAAGATTTTTCCACACAAAATCGCTAATTCTTGTATTCAGGTCGGCCATGGTTTTATATATATTAATAAGTTTTTAAATTATAACATTCCCATTCTTAAGAGAGCAAGAAGGTCTTCTTGTGACCGTTAATTTCTTTAACCCTATTAAAGTATCATTTGAATATGGCATTACTTGTCTCAATTTTATTTTTGGCAAAATTAGTGAAATTATTAAACTGTTTCTTCGAATATTTTTAGCTTTACAAAATTCAGGTCAAAATTTTAGAGATATGAGATCATTTTCAGCATTCATCCTGTTCCTTTGCACTGTTTCAGCAATAGCTCAAAGCAACTTTGACAAATATTTTACTGATAAAGTACTAAGATTTGACTTTATGCTTGCAGGAAACAATCAGAAGACCGTTGTATATCCCGGTTCTATGAAAGAGGAGCCTTTCTGGGCCGGTTCAAAAAACAATCTGGTTGATCCTTTTAATTACGGAAACCTGAAATATGAAATCTTTGACGATGCTGGCAATACTTTGATCTATTCAAGAGGTTTCTGCACACTCTACCAGGAGTGGCAAACCACCGCTGAAGCAAAAATTATGGAAAGAAGCTTTTATGAGGTTGCAACGATGCCCTATCCAAAAAATAAAATAAAGTTTGTTCTAAGTATGAGAGAACGTAATGGTTCATTTTCAAAACTATACGAAACCACCATTGATCCAACAGATTATTTTATTAGAAAAGAGACCCCTGTTAAAGCTGACATTACCAGGATTTATTATGCAGGTGACCCTCACCAATGTGTTGATCTGGCATTTGTCGCTGAAGGATACAAAGCTGACGAGATGGCAAAATTCAGGGAAGATGTAAAAAAAATGGCCGATGTACTTTTTGCAGAACAACCTTTCTCCGATTATAAAAACAAAATAAATATCTGGGCCGTTGAGGCAATCTCCGAAGAATCCGGAACGGATATTCCCGGAGAGAAAATTTATGTAAATACAGCTCTCAACTCCACATTCTATACTTTCGATATTGACCGTTATCTTACTACAACTGACATCAAAACTGTTAACGATTTTGCTGCAAATGTTCCCCACGATAATATCATCGTCCTTATTAATACCACAAAATACGGCGGTGGCGGAGTTTATAATTATTATAGCGGTACATCCACCGGACATCCTCTTTCCGACAAAGTTTTTATTCATGAATTCGGACATGGATTTGCCGGGCTGGCAGATGAATATTATTCATCTGCAGTGGCTTACGAAGAATTCTACCCTCTGAATGTTGAACCGTGGGAACCAAATATCACTACCATGGTGGATTTTGGTTCCAAGTGGAAGAATCTTATCAGGAAAGATATTCCGGTTCCGACACCTGCTGAGAATAAATATAATAATGTTACAGGATTATTTGAAGGAGGGGGTTATTCAGCCAAAGGGATCTTCCGTCCCGAGTCAGATTGCAGGATGAAGGGAAACGGTCCGAAAGGCTTTTGCACAGTATGCAGAAATGCCATTAAAGAGATGCTCGATTCCTATACAAAATAAAACCTCTGTGCAGTGTCGATAGCGCTGCAGAGAGGTTTTAAGAAGGAAAAGACTTACTTGCTTTTTCTGTCAATCAGATAGAAGAGAACAAGGCTGAGACCACCAAAAAAGAATACCATTGATGTATAGGCAACTCCATTTTCCATAATCTGATAAGATTGAAGTATTGCCCCGGCAATGAGACCGACAGCTATTCCCATAAATAGCATCCCGACTTTAAGCGTGAACTTACCCCAGCCAAATGACCATTTCATACCCTCTTTTCCGGTATTGAACAGGCTGGCATCTGCACCCTTATCAATAAGCGCAATCCTTTCCTTGTTACGGGTTGTATAAAAAACATACATAATGCCAAATACAGTGGCAAAAAATGCAATAAAGCCAAATAATTGTTCCATAATTTTATTAAATTAGTTAAATACTCTTTCCCCCTTTAGACAGGAGTCAGGCAAAAATGGTTACAAAAGAGCGAAGAATTAATTTTCATTTTTACCGTAACCGATTCGTAACTTTGAGCGTCAAACCAGCAGGATGAATTATAAAGGTGACATATTTTATATTAACCAGGTGTTGGAGGGAAGTATAAATGCCTACTCCTATATTATTGATAAGCATAAAGATAAAGCCTTTAACCTGGCATACAGGATTTGCGGTAACCGCGAAGATGCTGAGGAGATCGCCCAGGATGGTTTTTTAAAAGCTTTTAAGTCACTGAAGAATTTTAAAATGCAAAGCAGTTTTGCAACATGGCTCTACCGGATTGTTTATAATACA
>JGI24132J36420_10000361_pt1 | contig 22261 bp, 19 predicted proteins | sample BarGraNGADG00212_3_FD_36420 | JGI IMG/M metagenome (IMG submission 36420) | reverse complement strand
TTCATGATAAGAAAAAATCAGGGTCAGAAATTCATTTTATATTTACCGGGGGTATTGGAAAAGCTGTTGCAGAAAAAATTCCGGTAAGTGCAGTGACAGATTTTTACAAACTTTACAAAAAAACAAATAAATAATTATGAATTCTTTTGGCGTTATATTCAGAGTCTCTCTGTTTGGCGAATCACATGGACCAGCAATAGGAGTGATTCTCGACGGATGCCCTCCCGGAATTCCTTTGAAACCGGGGGATTTTATGGCTGACCTTTCAAGGCGCCAGAGTGGAAGTAAAGGCACTACCCGACGCGTGGAACAAGATCTGCCGGAAATAGTGAGCGGGGTTTTCAATGAGGTAACTACCGGTACACCAATTACTATTATTACCTGGAACAGGGATAAAATCTCCTCCGATTATGATGATTTTAAAAGTATCCCACGCCCGGGTCATGCAGATTACGTTGCCCAGATAAAGCATTCGGGATTTGCAGATATGCGCGGAAGCGGCCATTTTTCAGGAAGAATAACCTGGGGACTCGTTGCTGCAGGAGTTGTCGCAAAAAANNTTACAGAGACTTCTGAAATATCTGCAAAACTTATTTCAGCCGGAGGCTTGGATGATATTGATAAAGCACTTGATGAAGCGATAGCTAAAAATGATACNATCGGCGGNATAATTGAATGCCGTATAAAAAATCCCCCAACAGGCATTGGGGAACCTTTCTTTTATTCATTCGAATCAGCATTAAGTCATATTGTTTTTTCAATACCTGCAATCAAAGGAATTGAGTTTGGGGCAGGATTCGCCGCTGCAGCTATGAATGGCTCACAACATAACGACCCATTTATAAACCAAAACGGGGAAACAGCGACAAACAATGCCGGAGGTATAAACGGCGGGATAACAAATGGAAATGAGATCGTTTTCAGAACGGTTGTAAAACCAACTTCATCGACAGGTGTGGAACAGAAAACTTTTAATTTTGAAAGGAATGAAATGACCACACTTAAGGTGAAGGGAAGACATGATACCTGCATTGCTTTGAGGATGCCTGTCATCGTTGAAGCAGCTGCAGCAATTACCATGGCCGACCTTTTAATGATCGACAGGGGTATACATGGTGTCAGAAGAGATTAACCGGAAGAGCTGTCAGAAGCAAAACCTTTTTTGTTGTTTCTGAGATTTTGAACCTGTCATCAATTCTACTGCCAATTATCCACACAATTTCTCCTGATGATTCGAGTACCAGAGCTTTCTCCTTTTGTGGGATTGAATATTTTTTATCAACAAAATAGTCGCTCAGCTTTTTCTTCTTTTTCATCCCGAGTGGATAAAAATAGTCCCCGGTTCTCCATTTTCTGATTATAAAAGGGAAGGTTATTTTTTGGGCATCAAGACATGCTATGTGAGGATCGATTGGGATGACGTAGGCTCTTTCGAAATTGATAAAGCGGGCAGCTTTGATTTCAGGCACTCTTCTGAATCCTGCGATATCAGTGATTTCATAAAACACCTCTTTTACTGGTTTAAGTGGAGAAACAATAAGTTCTTTCCGGTTCTTAATGATCCTGTGAGTACCTGTAAATATCTGCCCCCCGGTCCTCCCCTCAATTATTTTCAGAAGATCTTTTAACAGGAGTCCGGAAATTCCATATGGTCTGAACAGTTCATAAAGAATAGTATTATTATACAGACTGGCTTTTAAAAGGCTGATATTAAATATTATATCTTGTCCCTTGCTTTCACAAACCCTATCGTTTATTTCCCTGACATGTTCAATTAAAATTTCATCTATTTCTGAAAGACGTTCTACTGTCTCATTAAGTGTAGCCTCAATTGAGGGATTAATCTCTTTCAGAACGGGTATTACAAGATGTCTTATCTTGTTCCTTGTATATTTTGTTTCAGCATTTGATTTATCCTCACGATAGATGATATTATGTTTCTTTCTGTACTCAACTATTACCTGCCGGGTGGCAAATAGGAGAGGCCTGATTATCCTTTCGTGAGATGGTCTCATTCCGGTCAGCCCGGTTATGCCTGTTCCTCTGGTCAGATTGATCAGAAGTGTCTCAATATTATCATTCAGGTTATGGGCTACAGCAATAAAATCAAATTCATGTTCCTTTCTTATCTCCTCAAACCAATTATATCTAAGCTCTCTGGCGGCCATCTGAACCGAAAGTTTGTTTTTTTTCGCAAAGGCTTTAGTATCAAACTGTTTAGAATAAAAAGGAACATTGTTTTCTGCTGCATAATCTTTCACCAACTTTTCATCCTTGTCAGATTCTTCATGACGCAAACAGAAGTTGCAATGGGCTATCCCTATATTGAAACCTGCCTCAATGAATAAGTGAGTCATTACCATGGAATCAATACCTCCGCTTACGGCAAGTAAAACCCTGTCTTCTTTCGAGAATAACCGGTTCTTTTCAATATAAAAAATGAAATCATTTAGCATTTTACCTGTATGGAATTATTGAAGGTGGACCCGGATCAAATGTTTTTGGTTTGAGAAGCTGCTCTCCTGATACAACAAAATGATTAACACTGGAATAGAGGGGAAAATTCGGGTAGAAACCAAGTCGGAACTGTAAGGTATTGATGACCAGGTTATCGTTCCTTATCCTTATACCGAGTCCGATGGCCGAAAGTGTATTTCCATTGCTCATCAGCTGGTTTGTTTCAGCAATGAAAGAGATATCGGCAAATCCAAAAAATGCAAATCTGAATCCATAAAAATTTAAAGGGCTGAAAATAACGGATTCCAGACTGCAGATTACTCTTTGAGTTCCGCTGACAGTGTCATTTGTAAAACCCGAAAAACCATTTTCATGACTAAATGTGAGACGCTCATCAGTATACCTGGCAAATCCTCTTGTATATTTTATATTCACAAAATTTCTGATCATAAAATTCCTTACCCTCACAAGGTTGGAAAAATATTTCATTTCCAGCAGCAGTAATCCCTGTTCACTTTTTTTCCCGGCAAAATATGAACTTAATCCTGCAGATCCATAAAAATATCCAAGATCTCTGCTTGATTTTCCGAGCGAAATATCGGCTCCAAAGTATGTTCTGTTTTTAAATTCATTAATCTCTTTTCCAACTGTAAATCTTAGCAGTCCACCATAAGGAATATCTTCAGTACGTCCATAATTGTATATCAGATTTGTTTTGTAATATTTCTGGATTGAAAAAGCTGCAGTTCCAAGAAACATCCTGTATTTCTGAAGATTCAGATACGAATATGGGAGAATGAATGGCCTGTCAAAAACATTGTTATTAGTATAGCGGGCCCCAATGATGATCCTTGTAACGGATTCTTTATCAATTAGGAATGATCTGGAAAGCCAATAATCCTGAATATTGTATTTAAGGGATTCCGGGATCGGAAGAGTATCGAGATCCTCACTAGTTGAAACTTGTAATACTGATATTCCACCCGCATATTTTGTTGTTGCACTGATGAGATCGCGGGTTAGCCTGAACCCATAGCTGTTCTTTCCGATATCATTAAAATAATTAAGATTAAAGTTTATGAATGTTTTACCTATGTTATCCATAGTATAATGTATTCCAAAACCTGGTGAATCAGAAGCTTTTGCATCGTAGGGTACTTCAACTCCAAGCTCCTGGCCTGTACCAAAAATATTTTTTTCAAACAGAGAGACAGAACCCTTCTTCAGACCCTTGTAACTGAAACCGGCACCTAAAGAATAAACATCTTTTGTTATTACAATAATGTCAGCCTCTTCATCAGATACAGGAACGACAATTATCCGTGCATCATCAATAAAAGAAAGTCGCCTCAGGATCCTTTCATTGTCGCTGAATATCAATGGCGAAATTTTGTCTCCTTCAGAAAACAGAAGGTTTTTTCTTACTATAAATTCATTTGTATTAATGTGGGTTTTATTAAGCAGGTTTTCAGTTAAATTGGGACTATTGTTCACTGGATTGTCAATGTCTGCGCCGAAGATGTTAAGTCGTTGGATATAGATTTTTCTGATCTTTTTACCAGAATGATTTAAAAAACTGATATCGCTGGTGGTAGTGATCTGTTTTTTATTTGCCGGTTCATTTGATACAATGATCAGATCATATAATTTTCTGGTAAACAAAAATTTGGATGATCTGGCCTTTAATGAATCGAGAAATAAAAGAGTCCGGTCTTTTAAGATTCTTGGTGGGATCAGGGAGGATAGATCTCTATGCAGAGTGTCTTCTGAAAAGAGAGATATATTATCCCTGATGTGGGAAAAAGGTTGTCTGGAAATGTTTAAAATAGTCTCCTTATCACTTTGAATTTGAGGATATACCGTATTAGGGATAAACAGAAGAATCTGAAAAATCAAAGGACAGATCAATCTCCAGAATTTTCTATTTGATTTGCACATCAGGTTTTATTAGAGTTGCTGACTAATACATCATCGGAATTAAACTGAAAGCCCAGCCGTTTACCTGTTATAACTCTCGAATGCTGAATCTTTGCTTCAGCCTGTCCAACTGTTGCAATCTTAACCATGTCATACGGGGGTACAAGGAGATCAAACTCCATAGAGTATTGAATTGCAGTGCTGATGATAATCTGTAATGCAGGCTTGCTTATTGCTTCATTGCCGTAGTTTGTGAACAGCATGCCCATCTGTCTTTTGCCTTCAACAAAATACTGGTTCTCGTGGTTTATAAATATTCTTGCGATGAGGTACCCAAGGTCATCGAGACGTGAATATTTGAATGAATCAGCCAGAAAATTGTAAATATGTATAATTCCTGAATATGCGTTGTACTTATTCTTTTGAATATAAGCTGTTTTCCATGCCGGATGTTCCCTGTCGAACTGGAAAATATTCGAATGCATGCTGAAGAGCAAAATATCGCCCGCTACTTTCAGTTGTGCGTCAAAATTACTTCTGTCGGAATATTCCGTTTTTATTCTCGAATCAATACCCCCAAGATTATTGTTAATCTCTTTTGAGAGATTCTTCAAAATCTCTTTTACCATACAAAATGATTCAAGAGTATTATCATAAACCTTTTGCTTAAGAACGGATTTCTCTTTCAGAGTTCCGATTATTGCCAGTTTTTTGTCATCAATATCCGACATGATTGGAGATTTAATTGTAAAAATTATGGCAACTAAAATAATAAATATTCATGATAATTAAAATATGAGCATCCTGATGAATGTCCATATAAAAAATAAATATATGAGTATCAGTTAATTAATATGATCGTGCAAATAGTACCCGCCGGTCTGATGTTTTCCCTGAAAAAACACATTTCCCCTCTTCAGCAGGAGTGTTAAAAGGGATGCATCTGATAGTGGCTTTAGTCTCCTCTTTAATCTTCTCTTCTGTCTCTGTTGTGCCATCCCAATGCGCCATTATAAAACCACCTTTATTATCAAGTACATCTATAAATTCTTTCCAGGTTTCTACATAATGTGTGTTTTCATTTCTGAATTTTAATGCTCTGGCGTAAATGTTTTTCTGGATCTCGTCAAGAAGGGCAGGAATATGTTCATTCAATCTTTCCATTGGGATTGTCTCCTTTTGAAGAGTGTCCCTGCGGGCTATTTCAATAGTTTTATTTTCAAGGTCACGTGGGCCGATAGCTAAACGGACAGGTACTCCTTTTAATTCATAGTCAGCAAATTTCCAGCCCGGTGTATTATTGTCCCTGTTATCATATTTCACTGATAATCCAAGCTTTTCGAGATCCTTTTTGATATTTCCTGCAATTTCATTTAATTTTTCAAGCTGATCTGTTTTTTTGTAGATAGGAATGATTACTACCTGAACAGGAGCTAACTTAGGTGGTAAAATCAATCCATGATCATCGGAGTGGGCCATAATCAGAGCACCAATCATTCTTGTGGAGAGACCCCATGATGTCGCCCACACATAGTCGAGTTTACCTGATTTATCAGTGAACTGAACATCGAAGGCTTTGGCAAAATTCTGTCCGAGGAAATGGCTGGTTCCTGCCTGAAGTGCTTTTCCATCCTGCATCAACGCTTCTATTGCATAGGTTTCAATTGCTCCGGCAAAACGTTCGTTTTCACTTTTGTACCCTTTTATTACCGGCAATGCCATAGAATTTTCAGCAAACTCAGCATAAACATTTATCATTTTTTCTGTTTCTTCAATTGCCTCTTCACGTGTAGCATGAGCGGTGTGACCCTCCTGCCAGAGGAATTCTGACGTTCTCAGAAAAAGCCTTGTACGCATCTCCCATCTTACAACATTTGCCCACTGGTTAATCAGAATAGGAAGATCCCTGTAGGAGTGTATCCAATTCTTATAGGAATTCCAGATAATTGTTTCCGAAGTCGGCCTGATAATAAGCTCTTCCTCAAGTTTAGCATCTGGGTCGACAATTATTCCTTTCCCATTTGGATCGTTTTTCAGGCGGTAATGTGTAACAACTGCACACTCCTTTGCAAAACCTGCAACATGAGCCGCCTCTTTACTAAAGAATGATTTTGGAATAAACAAAGGAAAATAAGCATTGACATGCCCTGTAGCTTTAAACATTCTATCGAGCTCAGCCTGAATTTTTTCCCAAATTGCATAACCGTAAGGTTTGATTACCATGCATCCTCTCACAGCTGAATTTTCAGCCAAATCAGCTTTGATTACCAGGTCGTTATACCATTGTGCATAATTATCGTCCCTGTTTGTTAAAAACTTTGCCATTTTTTTTGGTATGGTATTTGTTTTATTAATTTTTAAAAAATAGATTGCGTAAAAATAATTAAAAACTTTAGTTCTTAAAAATAAAGGAGGTGCATCATGAAAGCAAAATACAATATCGGAATTATATCAGTTATCTTGCTTACGAGTTTCTCACTAAAAGCACAGATAGCTAATATCTCTGAGTACAGAAATGGTGATGCCGGATTAGTAATAAATAATTACTATGATAATTATGATTACTACTATTCATCCCGAATAAACAGGTTCCACCGGTCATACAGTGCTTTTAATTACTATGCACCGGTCTTTACAGATTCTTATTGGTATAACTACCAGCCATATTCCTTGGGAATAAGTATTTACGGAGGCAGCGGTTTCGGGCTTGGTTTATCTTACAACTATCCGGTTTATGACTACGGATATGGGTACGGTTCCTACTACGGAGGATACGATCCTTATTTCGGAAGTACATATTACTGGGGATACGACCCGTTCTATTACAGCTGGTACAATCCGGTGGTAATCAATTTCAGATCAGGAAACAGATGGTCAAATAATTACTATGGTTGGAATGGACATAATAACTGGCATAATGATTACAGATCTTCACACAACACTTATAATAATTATTACAACAATAATTATCAATCAACCAGGTATTCATCATCACAGTACTCATCTCGCAGAAGACCCGGAACCAACACAGGATATTCGGAAGGAAATAATTCGAGGAGGGATATATCAACATCTTCTTCATCAAGAACTGAAGTCAATACGAGAAGAACTAATGATAAATCAAATAATGGTCTTCATATGGGTGAGGTCAGGAGAAATGAAAATCCGACTATAAACAGGGGACAAGGTAACGGAAGCAACAGCGGTAATGGAGTAAACCAGGGAAACAACAATACTTCAAACAGAAGTGCAACCGATGTAAGAAATAATAGTAACGGTAATAACGGGAACAACAGCAACAACGTGAATAATGGCAATAACGTCAACAACCGGAATAATCAGAATAATACGACCAGGAGTGCTCCTGCCAGAGTTTCATCTCCTTCACGCAGCAGTACAAAGGTTTCACAAGGCAGAAGTTCTACCTCAAGGTCGGAATCAAAATCTACTTCATCAGGAACTTCAAAATCAAATGAAAAGTCCAGGAGAAAATAAATAAGGGCCCCTTTGACCGGAGCTCTCTCATTTTTTGATTCAGTTCTTTTAAAATAAATGTTAAATTTGTTGAATAGTAAAAAATCTGTTCCATAAGAATACTTATTTGGTACAATATTTGATCATAATTAAGAAAACGAAAGGGAAAATTGAAATGAAAGCAATTTATTACATATCAGCCGTCTTTGCGATAGCCCTTAGTTCATGTAATTCAGCACTTTATACTGGTGCAGAATATGATGATCTTTACTATCAGTCAACAGACCGACCTTTATCTGAAATCAGGCCCTCAGCCAATAAACAGTTTAATGAGGGTACTTTGAAGGCTGACAACTACTATGATAATATATATGCAGCCGATACACTCGTTTCAGACCAGTATTCGGATGCTGTTAATTATGATAACGCAATTGCTTCAAACAATTATGACAATGGAGTATATGATTATTATGACAATTACTCCTACTCGGGTAGATTAAGAAGATTTTACGGTAACTATTTCGATCCGTACTGGAGAGACCCCTTCTATTCAGGCATGTACTCTCCATTCTCCTATAGCTTTGGTTATGGAGGGTTTCCTTATTCCTATGGATATAGTCCTTTCTCTTACGATCCTTTCTATAGCGATTATTATGGCGGATATTATGGAGGCGGGTATGGAGGTGGTTACTATGGAGGAGGCTATATGGGTGGCCTTTACAATCCTTACTTTTATGGCTCATACTATAATTCATTTTATTCTCCTTATGGCTATTACTCAGGAATTGGTTATCGTGATGGTGCAAATTCAGTTACTTATGGAAGAAGGGAGAGACAAAGCAATCTTTCATCGAGATGGAACAGTATGGCTGGTTCAGGATCGTCAGGAAGAGATTCATATCTTTCAACAGGTGGAAGTTCAAATGTAACCAGAAGGAGTTCTGCAACTTCCCAGCCAACCTCTTCTGATTCCAGAAGAACTTATACTGGTGTTAACGCACAGAAGCCGGTCAATGTTGCCGACAGCAAATCAGTACAGTATAATAATTCAAATACGAGGAATGCAACTTCGAGGGAAGTATCCTCAAGAAATTCAACAAGTTCAAGACCTGAATATAATTCCACCAATAGAACATATACTCCCACTTACAGTAATCCGAGAATTAGTACAAGGCCCTCATATAATAACAGCAGGGTTTCTGACGGAACAAATTCAATGGAAAACCAGAACAGCAGATTCGTTAATCCCGGCAGGTCAAACAGTAATATAAATCAGAGTCGCACCAATACAAATCAGAGTTATAACCGCAGTCAAAATAATAGTGTAAGGAACACTCCTTCTGTACCTTCAGGGCAAACCAGATCTGTTTCAACTTACAGGAGTCCGGGCAGCTATTCCACACCCGCACGAAGAAGTGCTGAAAGCGGTTCTGGATTTTCTTCAGGCTCTTCCAATAGTAGATCTTCCTCTTCATATAGCGGCGGATCTTATTCCTCAGGTTCTGAATCCAGAGGTTCCTATTCATCAGGGTCTTCTTCATCGGGTTCGTCATCAGGTTCTTCATCAAGTTCTTCATCGGGCGGCAGAAGAAGATAGCGGAAAGGAAAATTATGGATATCAATGCAAGTCATTCCTTTATGGAGTGGGGTGATACTCTTAAGTTAAAATTTATAAAATGATGAACCCCACATGTTTTAAAACATAAATACAGATAAATATAATGTCATCAACATGTGGGTTCCATCATACTTTTAAAATCAAAATTATATTATGATGAAAAAATTAAGCCTAATAATACTCGCATTTATCTCATTAACAACCATCAGCTACGCACAAAATGTTGATGATGCATTGAGGTATTCTCAGATATTTTATGGAGGAACAGCAAGATTTATGTCAATGGGAGGAGCATTTACCGCTCTCGGAGGTGATTTGTCTACCCTTAGTCAAAACCCTGCAGGTATCGGTGTATTCAGATCTTCTGAAATATCTGTTACACCACAATTGTTTCATATAAACTCGACTTCTTCTTTTAATGGAATTAATTCGGATTATCTGTACGATTTTAATCTTAATCAGATAGGTATTGTCGGAAATATTTTCAATAAAAACAATGAGTCAGGCCTTCTTACATTGAACTTCGGATACTCTTTCAACAGAACAAATAATTTAAATCAAAGAATAATTATTAAGGGCGTAAGTAATAAAAGCTCAATGGCTGATTATTGGGTTGATCAAAGCAACGGTCTTTATCCAGATGAACTTGCGAATAATGCTGCTGATGCTTATTTAGCTTACGACACTTATATTATTGATACTCTTTCCGTCTCAGGTTTCGATTATGGTACGGTCTATTCACATTATGGTGACAACCCACCATCAATATACGGGCAGAGTATGAGGCGTCTCATCACTTATGAGGGTGGTACGGCTGAGCATGCCTTATCAATAGGCGGCAACTATTCCAATAAGATCTATTTTGGTGCGACTCTCGGAATAAGCAGGATTAATTATAAAAGTCACTATGAACATTTTGAATCAACGGATGTCAATTTTGCTTCCGGATTTCAAAATTTTGACTATACGATGCATTATGAAAATACCGGTACAGGCTATTCCCTGAAGATTGGAACGATAATTAAACCTATTGAATCACTGCGAATTGGACTGGCTTTTCATTCGCCTACGTTATACAAAATTAATGAATACTATTATGATAATATAACATCTAAATTCAGTGATGGTAATTATGAATCATCAAACAGTCCAATGAGATACAGCTATGCTCTGACGACCCCTTTCAGAGCCCTGGCAGGAGTTGCCTGGCAGATTAAGAAATTTGGTCTGATAAGCGCCGATTATGAATTTGTAGATTATAGTGCAGCAAGATTTTCCCAGACAGGAGATAATTATGATTACACTAAAAAGAACAATGAAATAAAAAATACATTACAATCGGCCAATAATATAAGGTTAGGAGGGGAAGTACGTCTTAATAAGCTTTATCTGAGAGGTGGCTACGGTTATTACGGGAAAGCATTTAAAGCAGGAGATATTAATGAGAATCAGGATTATACCTCAATTTCTTTCGGAACCGGATTCCGCGAACAAAACGTTAATGTCGATTTTGGTTTTACCAGCTTCAGGAACTCTCAGGATTATTTATTGTATAACAGTAGTGTTGGCAGTCCCATGGCAAATCTGGATGTAAAGAGAAATATATTTACAGTTACTTTCGGTTATAAGTTTGGCTATTAATATTTTGATTGAATTTTTTAGAGAAGGGCTGTCTGAGGGAAGAGAGCCCTTTTTTTATAAATAAGTTTTCGAATCAGGTCCAGCATTGAAGATCAGGTCAATTATACTCAGCCCCGGAACAAAACCGTTTTCATTGCTAAAAACCTGCATATATTTTCGAGTAGCAAAACCATTATTATTTTTGGGACTTATCTTATATCTGAGATCATCTTCCTTAATTCCAACAGGTAAAAAAGCTGAAGTAAATGAAATACTCTTTTCCAATATGAGTATTTTAAGGATCACTTCAAACAGAGTCATATTCAGATCAAGAAGAAATTCATAGTTTTTCAGAATAGTATTTTCAAATTCATCATAATAATATTGAAAGTAAGGAGAAGAGCCATATGATGACCTTATTGCTCTTAAATGTACCTGCTGCCATCGTTTGGAATAGTCAATCCTGATATCTTTTACCTTTATTTTATGTAAACTGCCCGAATAAATGGGAACTGATAACCAGTGAGGGCCACTGGGTGAAAGTATATAGCATCGGTTCCTGTAAGTCTGTTTATGATAGTTTTCTTCTGTTTCGACAGATACTTCTTCTGCATCTTTAATTGAAGCAAAGTATTCAATCGGAGGTAAATATGCGGTGGATAGTAAAATTTTACCAGCCATATATGTAATTAATTACCCCAGCTTGTTAATCATACTTGCAGAAAAGCCTGCACCAAATCCATTATCAATATTAACAACAGTAACTCCGGATGAGCAGCTTGTAAGCATTGCCAGAAGTGCAGCGATACCTCCAAAGCTCGCTCCGTATCCAATACTTGTAGGTACGGCGATGACAGGTTTGTCGACAAGTCCGCCAACAACGCTGGCAAGGGCTCCCTCCATTCCTGCGATTACGATCACAACCCTGCAGCTTCTGATTTGAGGTAATTTATCTACCAGCCGGTGAATACCTGCAACACCGGCATCATAGATCCTTACAACATTATTCCCGAGAAGTTCGGCGGTAACTGCTGCTTCTTCAGCAACAGGAATGTCAGATGTTCCGGCAGTTATCACTGCAATCTTACTTTCTGGAGCCTTTGGTTTCTTTTTCTGTAATGAGATAATCTTTGCTTCACTATAATAAATAGCATCCGGTAATATATTTTTAACTGCTTCATACATTTCCGGGTTTGCTCTGGTACCGATAATATTATTCTCGTTCAGTGACATCACCCTGAATATCTCTTTCACCTGGTCAATTGTTTTACCTGAGCAATAGATTATCTCGGGGTACCCGGTTCTCATTTCACGATGATGATCAATCTTTGCAAAACCAAGGTCAGTATATGGAAAGTTCTTCAAAACTTCCAAAGCCTCTTCAATACTTTTGCGACCCTCTTTTACGTCAATAAGCAGGTCTTCAATTTCTTTCTTTGTCATATTTTTTTATTTCAGAATCTGAACTACCCGTTCTGTAGCCTTCAAGATCCAAAGATATATATCGGAATCCGATTTTTTTAAGGCTTTCAATAATTTGTTCTCTGTCAGGATTATGAACAATCTTTTCAAAATAACCTGGAAGGCACTCAATCCGTGCTAAATTGCCATGAATTCTGACCCTTGTGCCCGGAAATCCCTTTTCAAAAAGAAAATCTTCAGCTTTCTCTACCATTCTGAGCATGCTGTCATTCACCTCGGTATTGTACGGGATCCTGGTCAGGAGGCAAGCCATTGCCGGTTTGTTCCATATTGACAAACCTTCCTTCTTCGATAATTCACGTATGTCATTTTTAGTCAGCCCCGATTCCATTAACGGACTTTTAATTTCCATCTCCATTAATGCTTTCAGGCCAGGTCTGAAATCGCTGGTATCGTCCGCATTGGTTCCATCGATTACATAATTGTAATTGTTTTCTTTAGCAAATTTTTTTACTTCTGTGAAAAGAGTTTTTTTGCAAAAATAACACCTCTCAGGCGGATTGTTTCTTATTATCTCAGGTAAAGAAATCTCTATTATTTTATGTTTTATTTCATGGAACCTGGTAAACCTGATGGTTTCATCTATTTCACTTGATGGTATATAAGGTGTTCGTAAAGTAACTGCAATGATGTTGAGCTTTTTTAGTGAATGAGCCCTGTGCAAAAGGAATGAACTATCTACACCTCCGGAAAAAGCTATTACAAAAGAATTCAGATTTATAAGAATTGAATTGAGTCTTTCCGATTTAATATTGATCATAAGTGATTTTTATTTTTTATTAAGCATAATTGATGAAATAATATTATTGTAAACCTCTTTAACAGGAATCTTTTTTTCAGCAGCTATCCGTTTGCAATCTTCATACTCGGGTTTATATGAAACCTCTTTGCCTTTATAAAAAGAACGTTTAATTGTGATATCGCCATAGATCGTACTGATAGTTTCAAAACTTCGTGAAAGTGTATCTTTTCTGAATGNAAATGTTCTGATCCCAAGGGAAGTAGATTCAGTGAAAATTATCTGTTTTACTGATTCAGTGACTTCCGTTTCGCAAATGACTTTAAGCACTATTCCCGGTCTTCCTTTCTTCATAATAATATTTGAAAAATATACATCAGACGCTCCGGCTTTGAATAATCTTTCTGATATATACTCAAAAAACTCAGGATTCATATCGTCAATATTGCATTCAATCAGATAGGCATCATGGCCTCCGGAAACCTCAGAAGTTTCGCCCAGGAATACTCGTAAAAGATTAGGAATGTCTGTATGATCTTTATGACCAACACCATATGCTGTTTTTTTAATTCTTATTGGCAGGCTGCTGTCGAAATGAGTTCCGAGAGCAGACAGAATCGCAGCTCCGGTAGGAGTTGTAGCTTCAAAGTTGACTCCGCCTTTGGTTACCTGCATTCCTTTAATTATTTCTGCAGTTGCAGGAGCAGGAACAGGTAGTTTCCCATGATCACATTTGACAAATCCGCTGCCAAGTTCCACAGGAGAAACCTGAACCATTTCAACTCCCAGGGAATTGAAACAGATTGCTGCACCTACAATATCAATTATAGAATCTATAGCTCCAACCTCATGAAAATGAACCTTTTCTATGGGAATTCCATGAACAGATGCTTCTGCAGTAGCTACTTTCATGAATATTTTAAGACTTAGATCCTTCGTTTTTTTATCAAGTTCTGAGTCATTAATAATCTGTTCAATATCTGATAGATGTCTATGGGCGTGTTCATGCTGTGTTTGTTTTACAGTAACTTTTGTTCCGCCAATTCCATTTCTCTGATCCTTTTCTGCAACAAGTTCCCAGCCTTTCAGGTTAAGTTTATTAAGTTCGTTTATCAGGTATGCTTTATCTATTCCGAGATCGATCATTGCACCAAGATTCATATCGCCACTGATTCCTGAAAAGCAGTCGTAACAGAGAATTTTCATTTTTATATCTTATTATTTATGATAAACAATTCAAACAGAATAATGTTAAGAAAATTTTTCGAAACACTCTTAAAACATATTACAGTTGCGAATATACTATTTCCATTCTTTAGAGAATAAAAAAAAAAGTCGTATTTTTCGGTCTCAATTCAAATGACTTTATACATATAAGATTTATCACTTATGAAAAGAAGAGATTTTTTCAAGACATCGGTTAGCGCTAGCCTTGCAGCAGGTGCAGCCATAAGTATGGGGGGGTATGAAAAACTCTGGACAAATTCTTCAGTTGCTGCCAAATATGATATGGTAGCAGTTATGGGAGGAAGTCCTGATGCTATGTTTGATCTTGGTATACAGGAATTTGGCGGTATCGGATCTTTTGTCAAGAAGGGGCAGAAAGTTCTGATCAAACCCAATATCGGATGGGATGTGATACCGGAACTTGGAGGCAACACTAATCCTCTTCTGGTGAAAAGGATAATTGAACATTGCTTTAAAGCAGGAGCTAAAGAAGTTTATGTTTTTGATCATACTTGTGATAATTGGGTCAATACCTATAAGAACTCAGGGATTGAGAAGATTGCAAAAGCTGCCGGTGCAAAAGTTGTACCAGGCAACTCTGAGAGCTACTACCAGCAGGTCGAAATTCCCGGAGGTGTAAAACTTAAAAGCGCTAAAGTGCATGAGCTTTTACTCGAAACAGATGTTTTTATTAATGTGCCAATTCTGAAAGATCATAACTCAACCAGAATGACCTGTTGTCTTAAAAACACTATGGGTATCGTTTGGGACCGAGGTTTCTGGCACAAAAATAACCTGAATCAGTGTATAGCCGATTTTGCTTTATATGAGAAAAAGCCTGTTCTGAACGTGATAGATTGTTATAATGTTATGGTTAAGAATGGACCTCAGGGTGTATCAAAGGAAGATATAGTTCAGATGAAATCTCAAATCTTAACAACTGACTGGGTAGCAGGTGACGCGGCAGCAGCAAAAATGCTGGGAATCGAACCTGAAAAGATCGAATATATCCCGATTGCTCATAAAATGGGGTTGGGAAACATGAATCTGGATTCCCTTAATATTAAAAGAATTAAAATGTAATTTGTTATGACGTCATCCTATCTTAGAAGTATACGTATAGCTTTTTCATCACTCATCTTAATATTTTTTATCCTTGTTTTTATTGATTTTTTGCATATTATTCCATCAAAGTATATAAACACCTTACTGTTTTTTCAGTTTGTACCATCTGTCATGAATTTCATAAAACTTGGTACAATTGCTGCAGCTGGTTTTATGGTAGTTCTTTTAATAACCTTAATTACGGGCAGAACATATTGCTCCTTTTTATGCCCTCTAGGTATCGGGCAGGATCTGTTCAGCAGGATTGGAGGACGTTTTAAAAGGAAATTCAGAAGATACGGTTTTAAAAAACCACATACAATCTTAAGGTACTTACTACTTGCAATTACTCTGATTGTCACAATGATCTGGGGTATTTACTTGGTTACACTGCTCGATCCGTACAGTATTTTTGGCAGATTCATGACTTATTTTGGAAAACCTCTTGCGGTTTATATAAATAACTTTCTTGCCGGAATACTTGGCCGTTTTGATATTTACACTCTCAGTAACATAACTGTTAAAGGATATACTTTGCTTGCCTATTCAATCCCGGCAGCTTTTTTTATCCTGGTCGGAACTCTTTCATTTACCAGAGGACGCTTATATTGTAATACGATATGTCCTGTAGGAACCTTACTCGGCCTCTTGTCTAAAATTTCGATTTTCAGAATTAAATTTGATGAATCTGCCTGTACCAGATGTGGCAGATGTTCAGTAGGATGCAAATCATCATGCATAGATTTTCTCAAACACGATATTGATGTATCAAGGTGCGTTAATTGTTTTAATTGCATTCACATATGTCCCGATAAAGCTCTTTCATACAGTATTGTAAAACTGAAAAAGAAAGAACAGGTTACTGATGAAGGGAAACGCAAATTTATTGCCGGATCAATCCTCTTACTTTTTGGTTTATCGAGGGGAGCCAGGGCACAGGAAAAGAGCGTTCCAATACCTACAANAGAATCAACAGTTAAGGAGAACAGAACTTATCCGGTTTGCCCTCCCGGAGGAGGTGAAATTGCTAAATTTAATAATAGCTGCATTGCCTGTTCTCTTTGCATATCAGCCTGTCCAAATGGTGTACTTCAGCCAGCGCGGTTAGAATATGGCCTGATGGGGATTATGCAACCGGTAATGAATTATCATAAAAGTTTTTGTACTTATAATTGTGTTGTTTGTACTGAGATATGCCCGACCAGCGCCTTAAAACCACTGATGCTGGAAGCTAAAAAGCTCACCCAGCTTGGGAAAGCAATTTTTATAAAAGATAATTGTATTGTAAAAACCGAAAAAACAGCCTGTGGTGCCTGCTCGGAAAGTTGTCCGACCAAGGCTGTACATATGATTCCTTATGAAGGTACTCTTGTAATTCCCGAAGTGACATCCGAAATATGCATTGGTTGCGGCCATTGTGAATTTGCCTGCCCTGTCGTCCCATATAAAGCAATATTTGTTGATGGTAATGCAGTTCATTTGGCCGCTAAAAAACCTGAAAACATACAATCGGAAATAACCAAACCTGTTGAGTTTCCATTCTGATTAATTGAGTGTTATTCATGATTTTGCAACGATCATGAAAACTTGATAATAATTTACTTGGTGTACTGTTATTCAGTTAATTTTGTAATTGCATCAGGATACAACCTTATATTTCATTGATATGAAGCCATCACATATTGAGCATATTGGAATTGCTGTAAGTAATCTGGAGTCTGCAATCGGGTTTTATGAAAAAGTATTCGGACTGAAATGTTATAATATTGAAGAAGTACCTGACCAGAAGCTGAGAACAGCTTTCTTCATTGTTGGCCAGACAAAGATCGAATTGCTTGAACCAACAGATGCTGATGGTCCGGTTGGTAAGTTTATCGAGAAGAGGGGAGAAGGGTTACATCACATTGCTTTTGCTGTTAAAAATATTGAAGAACAATTGAAACATGCTGAAAAAAATGGTGTAAAGCTTATTGACGCTTCTCCCAGGAAAGGTGCAGAAGGCCTTGATATTGCATTCCTTCATCCTAAATCATCCTCAGGTGTTCTTATAGAGATATGCGAGGATAAAAAAAAATGAAAAACTCTTGACTTATCCCGAAATGAAAACAAACATGGCAGCAGCCGGTAATTCCGGCCCAAAGGTAAGATCAGACTGTGAGATTACACTGGAGCTTAAGGGCAGCAGGGGAGGAGTGATAATTGATCTGAACTCAAAGGTTAAACCACTTTACGGGAAATCAATAATAAATCTTAGTAACGAAATACTTGAGTTTTTTGGTATTAAAAATGCTTCTGTAAATATCAATGACACAGGAGCTCTTCCATTTGTTATTGCCGCCCGGCTTGAGGCTGCAATTAAGCAGCTGATTGATACTGATTTGGAATTTCTCCCTGTTATGTTAAAAGAGAATGAGTATTCGTCAACAGTTGACAGATTCAGGTTTTCACGACTTTATATTCCCGGTAACGCTCCTGGTATGATGATCAATGCCGGCCTTCATTCTGCAGATGGAATTATTTTTGATCTTGAGGATTCAGTTGCTCCGGAGAAGAAGGAAGAAGCCCGAATTCTGGTCAGAAATGCTTTGCGCCAGATTGATTTACGTGGAGCTGAACGAATGGTCAGAATTAACCAGGGCGAAAGGGGATTGAAGGATCTTCATTTTGTAATACCCCACAACATAAACCTTATCCTTGTTCCAAAGTGTGAGAGTCCCGTTCAGATAAAGAGGGTAGAGGATGAGATATCAGTTATAACGAAAAAATTCAAACTTAAAAATATTGTCTTTCTAATGCCAATTATTGAAAGTGCACTTGGTGTTGAAAGATGTTTTGAAATTGCCTGCTCATCAAAAAATGTTGTTGCAATGGCTATAGGGCTCGAGGATTACACTGCTGATCTTGGTGTTCCAAGAACTACAGACGGAAAAGAGTCGTTTTATGCAAGGACAAGAATGGTGGTTGGTTCAAAAGCAGCTGGTATCCAACCCATTGATTCTGTTTTTTCTGATGTCGGTGATATGGAAGGCTTAAGGCAGAATGTGCTGATGTCTAAGGCATTGGGCTTTGAAGGCATGGGCTGTATTCATCCAAGACAGATACAGGTTATACGACAGGGTTTTGCCCCCGATGATACTGAAGTTAAAAGGGCCAAAGAAATAGTTATTGCATTTGAAGAGGCAAAAAAGAGTGGTTTGGGTGTTGTGGCTCTGGGTTCAAAAATGATTGATCCTCCGGTGGTGGCGAAAGCTCATAAAACTATTGACCTTGCTGTCAGGCTTGGCCTGCTATCAGCGGGTTGGAACGAAGAAATCCATGATAATAAGAATTAATCAGTGAATAAGATAATATGGCTATAAAAACTGTGATAAATGCAGCCGGCCGGCAGGTCCCGCTGGAGATCAACGGTAAGCCTGTAATTCCATTCAAAGGAGTCGGAAAACATCGACCGGAAGGAGGTAAATATTCACCTCCGATACCAACATGTTATGACTATCCTGATGATGGAAATAAAGTTGTAAATTCTCTTGAGGAGGCGCTTCGTAAGTGTGGCCTTTGCGATGGGATGACAATTTCGACCCACCACCATTTGAGAGATGGGGACCTGGTAAGCAATACTGTTTTTGATCTGGCATATTCAATGGGAGTAAAGGATCTTGTATGGTTCCCGTCAGCTTCATTTCCCTGTAATGAACATGTAATAAGGTACCTTGAAGATGGTACTATAAACAGGATTGAAGGCAGTATGAACGGTGCCCTCGGAAGATTTGTTTCCGAAGGGAGGATGAAGGGTACTGCTGTTCTCCGGTCGCATGGAGGCCGGGTTCAGGCTATTCAGGATGGAGAAGTCATAATTGATATTGCAGTTCTGGCAGCCCCTTCAGCCGATGCTTTCGGAAACGCAAAGGGAACAGGAGGAACTTCAGCCTGTGGGGTGCTGGGTTATACAAAGGCAGACTATATGTATGCCAAAAAAGTAATTGTAGTNACTGATAATCTTATCGATATGCCATGTTTCCCAATGGAAATCGAAGGAAATTATGTCGACTATGTTGTTGTTGTCGATAAAATTGGGATTCCCGAAAAAATTGTTTCGGGTACTACCCAGATTACAAAAAGCCCTGACAGATTACTTATAGCTGAACTCACCGCTTCATTTCTGGAGAAATCCGGTATTCTGAAAGATGGAGTTACAATGCAGGCCGGCGCCGGTGGCACATCACTGGCAATTGCCGTTTTTTTGCACGAGATTCTAAAGAATAAAGGATGGAAATCCAAATTCGGCTTTGGAGGCAGCACGAAATATATGGTAAAAATGCTTGAAGAGGGGCAGATGGGTTATATACTTGATGCACAGGCGTTTGATCTTGATGCGGTTAAATCAGTGGAGTTAAATCCTAATCACATTCCATACCCTGTTTTTAATGCATATAATTATCACTCAAAGGGAAACCTTACGAGTATGATGGATATAATGATTTTAGGAGCAACTGAGGTAGATCTGAATTTCAACGGTAATGTGGTTACCCATTCTGACGGCAATCTCCTGCACGGGATTGGAGGTTGGCAGAATTGCCTTCATGCACGGAATGTCATTCTCCCGCTACCGCTTTTCCGCGACAGGATACCTGTGATAGTAGATGATGTGACNACACTATGTGGTCCGGGTGAGCTTATTGATGTTATAATAACTGAAAGAGGTATTGCAATTAACCCTCTCCGGAAAGATCTGATTAAAAGCGTTAAAGGCAGCGGACTGCCTGTGAAAACTATTCTGGAACTTAAGGAAGAAGCTGAGAAAATATGTGGTAAACCAGAAAAGGCTCAATTTGAGGAAGATATCGTTGCAGCAATTAAATGGGTTGATGGAACAGTAATTGATGTAATACGAAAGATCAAAATTCAATAATAATATTTTTATGGAAAGATATAAGTGTGTTGTATGTGGATATATTTACAATCCTGNAGAGGGTGATCCGGAAAGTGGAATAGAAACAGGCATACCTTTTAGCGACCTGCCGTCTGATTATGTCTGTCCTGTATGCGGGGCTGGCAAAGATGAATTCATCATTTGCGACTAAAGGGTTCTGACATAAGTATAAGGAAAGTTATTATCAGGATTGTAAAGAGATATTTCTTATAACATCAGTAAGAAGATCCCAGAACATCTGTACAGATTTGATTTCGATTTTTTCATGCGGTGTATGTGCACCCCTGATCGTAGGGCCAATTGAAATCATATCAATTCCTTTGAATTTTTCATATATCAGGCCACATTCAAGACCTGCATGAATTGCTTTTACCATTGGCTCTTTCCCAAACAGGTTTTTATAAGAACNCAGAGNGATCCTTANAATTTCAGAATTAAGATCAGGTTTCCATCCCGGATATCCGTCAGAATGAANTACTTCGGCTCCCGCATTTTTCAGGCACAATTCTATCATTGAGGCAACCTCGTATTTGGATGATTCGATTGAACTTCTCTGAGTCGTAACGATTTTAACTGTATTTTCTCCTGTGAATTTTACCGATGCCAGGTTAGTGGATGTTTCTACCAGATCTTCCATTTCTTTCGACCATGCTATTACACCATGAGGACAAGCGGTCAATGAATCGATAAGCCTGGTCTGGCTCTCTTTATCCATTACATATCGGGGAAGTAATGCATCTTTCACTGATATTTTCAGGTCTTTTTCAATGGTCCCGAATTCTTCTTTAATGGCAGTATGAAAATTATCAATAAGTTCTTTTAACCGCCCAATTACATTCTTGTCAAACACTATAGCTGAAAATGCTTCACGCGGAATAGCGTTTCGCATGTTGCCTCCGTCAAAGGAGCTGACTGAAATGTCAAAATTGTTTGAAAGATCAGAGAGCAACCTGTTCATAATCTTCACAGAATTTCCAAATCCTTTATGAATTTCATCACCGGAATGACCTCCCCGAAGTCCTGTTAATGAAATTTCAAGCGCTGAAGAATTCTTATCTGTCGCAACAGGTTTATATTTCATCGTCCCAATAGTATCCATTCCTCCTGCACATCCTATGTAAAGGATTCCTTCATCCTCTGAATCAAGATTTACAAGTATCCTTCCAGTAAAACAATCAGGTTTCAGATTAATAGCCCCGGTCATCCCTGATTCTTCATCAACAGTAAAAAGGCATTCAATTTTCCCTGAAGGGAGTTTTTTATCCGAAAGAATGGCCATTTGAGTTGCAATCCCTATTCCATCATCTGCTCCAAGTGTTGTACCCCTTGCGCTTATCCATCTATCTGATAATACTGGAATAACGGGATCTGTTGCCCAGTCATGTGGATAATCTGCATTGTTTTCTCCAACCATATCGAGGTGACATTGAAGAACTAAAGTCTTTCTGTCTTCCATTCCGGGTGAAGCCGTTTTGACTATAAGAATGTTACCTATCTCGTCTTCTTTCACTTCAAGGTTATTTTCCTTTGCAAAATGAATGAGAAATTTTCTGATCTTCTCCTCATTTTTTGACAGGCGTGGAATTTTGCAAATCTCTTCAAAATAATTCCAGATCGGTATCGGACTTAACTTTTCAAATATCTTCATGCTTAAAAAATGGTCATAAAATTTGCCTCAAAAGTACTACTTTTT
>JGI24132J36420_10000359_pt1 | contig 22388 bp, 17 predicted proteins | sample BarGraNGADG00212_3_FD_36420 | JGI IMG/M metagenome (IMG submission 36420) | reverse complement strand
GCCAGTGAAGGATCACATTTAAGATTTATACTCAGATCACCATCGAGATTGACAAGGGCAAAAATCCTGTCTGCTATCTTAAATACCAGGGTCTCTTCACCAAAAGGGAATCCTTCGGTAACTCCTTTCTTTGAAATGCAATATTCTCTCAGAGTTTCAATATTCATGAAGATGAAAATTTATCTTAATGTCGGGTAAAATGCATCCTCAATATGATCTATTGTATTTGAAGCTCCGTTATTTATTATTGTAATAACGTCGAACCGGCTCTCCTTATTAATATTGTATCTCTGGAGATAACCATCGGCTGCATAAATTATGGATCTTTGTTTTTCGCTTGTCACAGCGGTTACGGGGTGTACCTGATAGTCTTCGGCTCGTGTTTTAACTTCCACAAAAATGATAAAATCTTTATTTTCGGCAACTATGTCGATCTCCCTTTTTCCATATTTCCAGTTGCGGTGACGTATTGTATAACCGGACTTTTTAAGGTGGGCGGCAGCCAGATCTTCACCTTTTTGACCAAGATCAGATGCTACAGACATATTGAGAAGATAATTTAAAGTAAAGTTATAAAAAAGTGACTAAAGTGCCTGGAGTGACTAAAGTTATTATATATAAGTTCAATTTATTTAACTCTAAGTACTTCCAACTTTAGTTCACTTCCAACTTCTATATTTCTATCAGTTTATTTCTTATAGCGAACAGGATCAGACTAGCAGTATTTTTGGAGTTGGTTTTTCCAAGAAGATTGGCTCTGTGTTTATCAACAGTGCGTTTGCTGATAAAAAGTGTTTCTGCAATTTCCTGGTTTGAAAAACCTTCACATATTTTAAAAAGGATCTCTTTTTCTCTTTTGGACAGGTTAGCTGCCTTACTCTCATGTTCGCGGTGTTTGATTTTCTGTATCACATTGTGCAGCAGCGCCTGGGAGAAATAACTTCCGCCTTTGTATACAGTAAGAATAGCCTCTTTCACTTCAGATATGTCTGAATCTTTCAGAAGAAATCCTTTGGCTCCGGCATCGGTCATTTTATAATAGTACTCCTCTTCACCATACATCGACAGTGCAATGATGCTGAGATCGGGACATAATCTAAGTCCTTTTCTTGTGGCTTCAATTCCATCCATCTCAGGCATATTGATGTCCATCAGTGCTATATCAGCCTGAGTGTTCCGGATAATTTTGAGGAATTCTTCACCGTTTGAAGCTTCGCCTGTCACGACAAATTCAGGGAAAGCATTGAGAAGTATTTTTAAACCATTACGGAAAAGCTGGTGGTCGTCAGCTATAATTATCCTTATTTTTTCCATTAATAAAAAATTCCAAATTATCCGGTTAATCTATTACTTTGATAAGAGCACTGGTTCCTTTTTCGGGTGTGCTCTCGATTATAAAGACACCATCAACAGTTTTTACACGTGTTTCAATATTTGACAGCCCCATCCCTTTGTTGTCTTCTTTTATGAGAGTGGAAGTATCAAAACCCCGTCCGTTATCATAAAACTGCAAGGTAACAAATTTTTCGTGTTTGTTCAGTTCGATCTCGATTCTTGAGGCTCCTGAGTGAAGAATAGAGTTGTTAATCAGCTCACATGTAGCACGATAGATAACTACCTCTTTATCATTTTCAAGCCGTTGGTTTTCCATGTTTGATTTGAAAATAATTTCAATAGCCCTGGTTTGATTTATTTTTGTTGTAAAGGCGCTGATAGCGCTGGCGAGTCCGAAATTGGATAACACATGAGGNCTCAGGTTGTTTGAGATATCTTTTATTGTGTTGATAGCTTCATTAATAAGGTGGTTTGTATTATTAAGGATTGCAGTTCCCGATGGATCTTTTATCCTTTCATTAAGAGCCGAGAGAGACATTTTAACGGTTGACAAAATTGGACCTAAGCCATCATGCAGATCTTTTGCGAACCGTTTTCTTTCGTTTTCCTCTGTATTTATAATAGCATTCAATACTCTTTTCTCAGTGCGAAAACGGTCCATATCGGCTCGTTTAAGATAGTTAAACAATTCCCTGATAAGAATAACTCCGACAATTATCATGACAGATACCAGAACCCCGATCCATTCATCTATCATTTGCCATGTATAAGAAGGNGTGCCCTTANAAAATTCGAAAAACTGAATTATTTTTCGCACTGCCATGAAAACAAATGATAATGAAAGNAGCATCCAGGAGAGTCTGTATTTTGTCAGCTTCATTAATCTTAATGCGATGATAGCTGCAATGATCTGAAGTATAANTGAGATGATAAGAGCAACAAGTCGTACCATTATTAACAGGTTATTATACTACAAAAATAGAAGTAATTTATATAACGGCATAACGATATAACGGTTCAACGGCATAATGGCTCAAAGGTGTAACGGTATTATGCTTCAATACCTTTGCGCCATTACGCCCTTGCGCCGTTGCACCTTTACACCTTTTTCTTACCTTTGACCGATGGAAAATCATGGTTATGAAGCTTATTTACAATCTTGGAATATTAATTTTTACGATACTTGCACATCTGGTATCACCATTTAACGAAAAGGCCCGCTTATGGATAAGTGGAAGGAAAGGATGGAAGAAGACAATTGCCGGGAAAGTAAACCCGGGAGATAAATATGTCTGGATTCATTGTGCTTCTCTTGGGGAATTTGAGCAGGGCAGACCGTTAATTGAAGCTTTAAAAAAGGAGAGGCCGGAGTTTAAAATTATTCTGACATTTTTCTCACCCTCAGGATATGAGGCAAGGAAGAACTATCAGGAGGCCGGCATAGTTTGTTATCTGCCGGTTGATACTCCCGGTAATGCTAAGAAGTTTATTGATCTGATAAATCCGGTTTTTGTTATTTTTGTGAAGTATGAGTTTTGGAACAATTATATTTCAGCCCTTTATAAAAAAGGAATACCTCTTTACCTTGTCTCAGGTATATTCCGTCCGGGTCAGCATTTTTTCAGGTGGTATGGTTCATTCTTCAGAAAGATGCTGACGAAGTTTGACCGGATTTTTGTGCAGGATCAACAGTCACTCGATCTGTTAGAGAGGATTGGTATAAACGATGTAATTGTTGCAGGTGATACGCGGTTCGACAGAGTGAAGCAGATAGCTGGTTCTTCAAGGCAAATTCCACAATTAGAACAATTCAGAGGGAAGGAGAAGTTGTTTCTTGCTGGCAGCAGCTGGAAGCCGGATGAGGAAATCATTGCAGAGTATATTAACTTTTATCCTGAAAAGATGAAATGGGTTTTTGCACCGCATGAAATTGACAAACCTAATATTGAGAGGCTTGAAAAGCTGTTTAAAGTCAAAACCGTGAGATTTTCGCAATTTACCGGAGAGTTATCTGATGCCAGGGTTATGATAATTGACAATATCGGAATGCTTTCTTCTGCGTATCGTTATGCGTATGTTGCGGCGATCGGAGGCGGTTTTGGTAAAGGGATACATAATGTACTTGAGCCTGCATGCTGGAGTATCCCTGTTATGTTTGGCCCTAACCATAAGAGGTTCAGGGAAGCGCTTGATTTAATTAAGGTAAATGGGGCAAGATCATATGATTCATTTGGCAGTTTTTCGGATATTCTTGACAAATGGTTAATGGATGATGGCTTTTACTTGAAATCAGCAAAATCTGCAGCTGATTATATTAATAAAAATGCCGGCGCCACAGAAAAGATCATGCAAAAAATCGTATAAAAGATATTAACAAATTACACTTATAATTTGTTTAAAACTAATCTTTTTGAAATTCTAAAGTATCCTTGAAAGAGATGTAAATTGATCACCCGTATTTAATAAATACGTAATATCGTTGTATTCAAGTAATCAGGTAATTACAATATTCATGATAATAATTTATTAAACCTTAAACCTAAATTTATGATAAAGCAATTCAAACGTTTGTTTACGATGCTGGCATTCCTTTCTGTGACTGTTTTTATGTTTGGACAGGGGTCGACAACATCATCGATGAGTGGCAAAATAGTTGATAATGCCGGGCAGGCGTTACCTGGTGCAACTATTGTTGCAACACACGTTCCTTCAGGATCGGTTTACGGAGCTTTAACAAATAACCAAGGGTTATTCGCAATACAGGGTATGCGTCCAGGAGGACCGTACAAAGTAGAAGCTTCATTTATCGGCTTTTCAAAGAAAACATTTACTGACATTAATCTTCAGCTCGGTGAGAATTATGTATTGAATACAGGACTTACAGAATCGAGTACAGAGTTAAATGAGGTAGTTGTCGTTGGTACAAAACCATCGGCTTTCAATACGGAGAAGATGGGCGCCTCTTCGAACATCAACAAAAAGGATATGGCACTTATACCTTCATTGAACCGGAACCTAAGTGATTATACAAAACTTTCACCATATTCAACAGGTTCTGGATCTTATCTTGGTCGTGAAAATTATAATACTAATGTTACGGTAGACGGTGCAAACTTCAATAACAACTTTGGTACCTCAAGTAATAATATGCCGGGGGTATCAGGTGAACCTATTTCAATGGAGGCTATCGAAGAGATTCAGGTTGCTGTTGCCCCGTTTGATGTTCGCCAGTCAAACTTTACAGGAGCAAGTGTAAACGCAATCACCAAAAGCGGAAATAACCAGTTCAGCGGATCTGTTTATGGCTTCTATCGTAACCAGAGCTTTAACGGGGAAAAAATCCGTGATAGAGAACTTACTGTTTCAGAATCAGCAAAGAAAGCATACGGTTTTACCTTAGGTGGACCAATCGTTAAGAATAAACTGTTCTTCTTCCTTAGTGGAGAAAAAGAAAACACCCTGACACCAGGGAATACTCTCTTAGCTATGGATGCCGGGCGTGATGCTACCGATCCAAATGTTAACTCAAGAGTTTCAGCAGCACAATTGCTTTCTTTCTCTCAATTGCTAAAGGATAAATTTTCCTATGAAACTGGTCCTTATGAAAGTTGGGGCGGTGACAATGAGTACAATAACAAATTCTTGGCTAAAATAGACTGGAATATAAGCAAGGAACATAAACTGACTGTGAGATATAACTTTTCTGAAAGTTCATCCCAATCCCGTCCAAGTAGTAGTGGCGATGCAAAACCTTCTATTTCAGGTGGACGGCACAGCCGGACCGGAGGTATGTCTTTTGAAAATTCACAGTATTTCACCACGAGTAAACTGAATTCCATAACCGCTGAGTTGAACAGCCGTTTTGGAGGGGTTTCAAATAAATTTCTGTTAGCTTATACCCAGTACAAACAACCACGGAACAGTGACAGTCAGATATTCCCTTTTATTGATATCTATGACGGAACTTATACTGGTTACGGAAGCACTCAAACTCAGGGAAACGTTTTAATGAGCGCAGGTTATGAACTTTTTTCATATAAGAATAATGTTGACAACAATACTCTTATTCTTACGGATAACATGACCTATCAGATTGATAAACATAGTTTTACACTTGGTCTTTCATTTGAACATCAATACTTTGCCAACAGCTATCTGCGCCAGGGTACAAGCTATTACAGATTTAAAGATTTAGCCTCATTTCAAAGGTATCTTAATGGTGATGGCGTAGGTCAACCTTATAACACGGATTTTCATCCGTTAAACTTTGCATATACATATCCGATTAATGGTTTGACGAATCCTGTTTCAGAACTTAATTTCGGCCAGTTCTCAACATACCTTCAGGATGAGTATAGTATTTTAGATAACCTGAAGATTATGGGAGGTGTTCGTATCGATCTTCCAATGTATTTTAACGGTGCAGTCGATAACCCGGCTCTTAAAGATTATTCATTCAGGGATGGAGAAAAAGTTGACCTCTCCTCCTGGCCCGATACTAAAATACTCTGGTCGCCACGCCTTGGTTTTGCATGGGATGTGTTAAAGGATAACTCACTGAAGGTTAGAGGTGGTACCGGCATTTTCACTGGACGAATTCCTTTCGTTTGGTTTACAAACCAACCGGCTAACAGTGGGATGCTTCAGTATCAATTGGTTATAAACCATGGTGATAATGCTACCAGCAGATCTCAACTCGCAAGAATCCCGATGCTTGCCAATGCAGAAGGACTTTTAAAAGACGCCTCTATCTCAGACATCTTTCCACAGGCTAATCCTGTTGGTGGCAGAATTGCAGCTATTGATAAGGACTTTAAATTGCCTCAGGTGTGGCGTACAAGTCTTGGGGTCGATATCAAACTACCATTAGATATGATGTTAACTCTTGAAGGAGTTTATACAAATGACATAAACTCTATCAATTTTGATAATATTAACCTGCAACCGGCCGCATCGACAATTATTGAAGGGAGTAATCAGAGACCTTACTGGTCAAATAATACAACCGCTACAAAATATATTACATCACCTTTTACGGATGTAGTAATAATGAGAAATACAAAACTTGGGCAGGGATATTCAATATCGGCAAATCTTGATCTTCCAAGAATTGCAGGTTTTAGCGGAATGTTAGGTTACTCTACCAGTTGGGGAGAAGAAGTAACCGGGAAATCAGGTTCTGACCCATTTAGCGCATGGCAATACAGGCAGATATTAAGATCTCTTAACTCTGAAGAATTGGGATTAACATTAAACAATACGCCCAACCGGGTTGTGGCTAGCCTCAATTACTCCATAGACTATGCAAAATTTATGAAAACAACTATCTCGATATTCTATAATGGATATCAGGGAAATGCATATTCTTATATCTATTCGGGGGATGCAAATTCAGATGGTACCAAGGACCATGAATTAATGTTTATTCCAAATGGCGACAATGATTTTGTTTGGGCGACTCCTGAAGATAAAGATGCGTATAATGTATTTGCAGCCCAGGATCCATATCTGAAAAAACATAAAGGCGAGTACATGGTCAGAAATGGAGCTTATACGCCATGGAATGAAAGAATTGACCTGAGATTAATGCAAGAATTCAAACTTAAGGTAAAAGAATCAGAAAATGCTCTGCAATTCAGTGTTGATGTTATTAATTTTGCAAATCTGTTAAATTCCAGTTGGGGCCTTAACAAGAATGTTATAACTACTTCACCTGTGATTATCAGTGGAAGAGATGCCGTAACAGGTAAATTAAAAGCCAGCATGAGAAAAATCGGTGGCGATTATGTAGCAAAATCTTTTCAGGATCCAAGTTCTGTTGCAGGAACATGGGGTATCCAGATTGGTTTGAAATATCTTTTTAACTAGTAAATTTTAATTTTGAAAAAAGGGGCTGTCAAATTCTGACAGCCCCTTTTTTTTGCTTTCAAAAAAAATAACCTTCAAGCGCCACATTCCCGGAACAGATGCGGGGAATAGTAATTAATTTCCGGCTAACAAGCTGTCATTCAGCTCGTAACTTTGTGGTTAATAACTATCCTGGCAAATGTTAATAAACTTAAATTTTTTGTCTTGTTTACTGAATTCTGCTTGTCTAATTTAGCAAATACCCACTATAAAAATCAGTGGCCGTATAATCTCAATAAAATCAGAGAATAACAAAATTATAACTCAAAATATGGGAGAACTTTTTGTCCACGAACCTGCTATTGAATCTGAAGAAGCAAACAAAGAACAATCAGCATCCGGCTTGCAAAATAACGAAGTTGGTAAGGATATTATGAAAACGGAGAAGAAAATACAGAAAAAGGTTGTTTATTCACATGATCAGGCTGTAGAAGAGAGCATCCAGTACTTCAAAGGGGATGAACTTGCTGCAAGGGTATGGGCAAATAAATATGCATTAAAGGATTCATTCGGAAATATTTATGAAAAAACTCCCGATGATATGCATCACCGTCTCTCCCGCGAGATTCACAGGATTGAACTGAAATATAAAAACCCGCTCCCCGAAGATCTTATTTACAGCGTTCTTAAGGAATTTAAATATATTGTTCCGCAGGGGGGCCCCATGACNGGCATCGGCAACGATTATCAGATTGCATCTCTGTCGAACTGCTTCGTNATCGGTAATGATGGCTCATCTGATTCATACGGCGGTATCATGAAGATCGACCAGGAACAGGTACAGCTGATGAAACGCAGGGGTGGTGTTGGCCATGACCTTTCACATATCAGGCCAAAAGGCACTCCGGTACTGAACAGCGCTCTTACTTCAACAGGCGTGGCACCCTTTATGGAACGATATTCTAACTCAACCCGCGAAGTTGCCCAAGACGGAAGGCGAGGCGCTCTGATGCTCTCAATATCGATAAAACATCCCGATTCAGGTAAATTTATTGATGCAAAACTTGAAAGCGGAAAAGTTACCGGAGCAAATATCTCTGTCAAGCTTACTGATGAATTCATGAAAGCTGTTGAAGAAAAATCACTCTTCAGACAGCAATATCCTATCATTTCAAAGAATCCTAAATTTGTTAAAGATATTGAGGCAGTCCAGCTGTGGGACAAAATAATTCATAACGCATGGAAATCTGCTGAGCCCGGGGTTTTATTCTGGGATACAATAATCAGGGAAAGCGTTCCCGATTGCTATTCCGATAAGGGATATGCCACAGTGTCAACAAATCCTTGTGGTGAGATTCCTCTCTGTCCTTACGATAGCTGCAGATTATTAGCCATCAACCTTTTCAGCTATGTGACTGACCCCTTTACCAAAAAAGCATCCTTTGATTTTGAACTTTACAAAGAACATGTTGGTCTGGCTCAGAGAATGATGGATGATATCATTGACCTTGAACTTGAGAAGATCGATGCAATTCTGGCAAAAATAGATGCTGANCCTGAAGTTGATGAACTGAAGCGTGTTGANAGAAATCTATGGAAAAACATCAGAACAAAAGCAGACGAAGGAAGNAGAACAGGAATTGGTATTACAGCTGAAGGTGATATGCTTGCTGCTCTGGGATTAAGATATGGAAGCGATGAGGCAACTGATTTTTCAGTTGAGGTACATAAAACACTGGCTCTCGAGGCATATAAATCATCAACATATCTTGCAAAAGAGAGAGGTCCCTTTGCAATTTATGATGCTGAGCGGGAAAAGAATAATCCTTTTATACTTAGAATGAAAGAGGCCGATCCTGTTATGTATAACAATATGGTGAAATTTGGGCGCAGGAATATTGCCCTTCTTACAATTGCACCAACAGGTACAACAAGCCTGATGACCCAAACCACTTCCGGGATTGAACCAATCTTTTCTGTCTTCTATAAACGCAGAAGGAAAGTCAATCCCAATGATAAAGATGTTAAAGTGACATTCAAAGATGAGGTTGGCGATGCCTGGGAAGAATTTATCGTATTCCATCATAAATTTGTTGACTGGCTAAAGCTTAACGGGTATGATATTGATGAGGTTACAAGGATGGGAGAAGCAGAGATTGAAAAAATAATCGCAAAATCGCCCTATTACAAAGCAACTGCCAATGATGTTGACTGGATCGCAAAAGTAAAAATGCAGGGAGCAATTCAGAAATGGGTTGATCACTCTATCAGCGTCACTATCAATCTGCCGGCAGATGCGAAGGAAGAACTGGTGAGCGAACTTTATCTGACTGCCTGGAAGTCGGGTTGCAAGGGAGCAACCGTTTATCGCGACGGATCCAGAAACGGTGTGCTGATTGCAGGGAAAAATGAGGTGCGTCCTGAAAGACCAAAACGTCCCAAGGTTCTCGATTGTGATGTGATAAGATTTAATATCAATGAAGAAATGTGGGTCGCTTTTGTCGGGCTGAAAGAGAGCAGACCTTATGAGATATTTACCGGTTTTGCTGATGAGGAGATATTCCCGATTCCAAAAAGTATAATTAAAGGGAAAATAATTAAGAACAAGGATGAGGACGGCAAGACACGCTATGATTTTCAGTATACCGATAAATACGGTTATAAGAAAACAATGGGAGGTCTTTCTCACATGTTCAAACCTGAATTCTGGAATTATGCCAAGCTTATTTCTGGTGTATTAAGACATGAAATGCCAATTGCCGATGTCGTAACACTGGTTCAATCACTGAAGCTCGACAGCGAATCAATAAATAACTGGAAGAACGGCGTAGAGAGAGCATTGAAGAAATATATTCCAAATGGTACCAAAGCCAAGGGAAAATGCGGAGAATGTCATTCAGAGAACCTGGTTTACGAGGAGGGTTGTCTTATCTGCAAAGACTGCGGATCATCAAAATGCGGTTAATTACTGAATAGGACCCTGAGAGAGGCATCATATAATTATCAAAAGGGTGTAGTTTTTTGCACTCTTTTTTTTATGACCTTTTTTGCATTACTGCACACAATATGATCCCTCTCTCTTTGCAAACAATCAGATCTCTTTCAAAAAGCTCTCTTGATTTTCCAAAGATCATTTTCAGATACTTTGGTAGGACACCTGTTATTAGTATTCCAAGGGGTATCCTGGCAAGAAAAACCTGTAATTTAAGTTTTGTGTCACTTTTTGATTTGGCCGCCTGAGCAATCAGTTCGCCATCTTTATTAAAGAAAGGTCTTGGTAAATGACCATTATGGAGTGGTTTAAGTCCAACTGCTTTATAGTTTTTTTTGTAATAATTGTTAAAATTGATGAAGCTTAAGTCAACTTTCAAACCGGAGGCCATGTACTTAATTGACTCTTCGCTAAACCACCAGCAATGTACGGGAGGAAGATCAGTTGCCCAAATAATATCTTCAGGAAAGAATGATTTATTGGGAGTAGTAATGATAGCGCGTCCGCCCGGCTTAAGTAACTTTATTATAGAAGTGATAAAATCTAAGGGATTTTCAACATGTTCTATTACTTCTGTTAAAACCACTATATCAAATAATCCGGCATTAGTCCCTGCAAACTCAAATAGATCGGAACATATATAATGATCTCCGAACATTTCTTTTGCGCGATTTACTGCCGTCTGTGAAATATCGAGTCCTACAACATCGTAGTTCGCCTTAAACAATGAATAGGTAAGATAGCCCAGTCCGCTTCCAATCTCCAGAATTTTTAACTTTTTTTCAGTATCTGAAGCCAGGGATAAAGCTTCTTTTACTCCCCAGTAAGCTTCAGCTGATTCTGTCAGNAATTCAAAGGGATTCGGGAANTTTTTAATGAACCTTGAATATCTCCAGTAACGGTTATAGCCTGGTACTCTGACAGCGTTTTTATATATATTCTCATAAATTGCAGAAGTAACTACCTTTGGCAAAGAAAAGCCGGTATTACAGTTTGTACAATGGTAGATCCTGAAGGTATCAGGTTCCTGATAACCAGGATATTCACCGTGGATTAACTGCGCTTTGCTTCCGCACAGAGGACAAGGTACTTCAGAAATATTCATTCAATCTTATAGTGACTGCTATTTTAAAACTTTCATTTCTTTCCCGATCTTTTCAAAAGCTTTTACAGCTTTATCAAGATGCTCCTTCTTATGTGCAGCGGAGAGCTGTACCCTGATCCTGGCCTGCCCTTTTGGGACAACAGGATAATAAAATCCTATAACATAGATACCTTCATTTAAAAGTTTTGCTGCAAACTCCTGTGATAGCTTGGCGTCATAAAGCATTACAGCGCATATTGCTGATTTGGTGGGTTTTATATCAAAGCCAAGAGCTGTCATTTTGCTTATAAAATATTCCGAATTGCTGTGAAGTTTATCCTGCAGTTCGTTGGTCTCTGTCATCAATTCTATCATTTTTATTCCGGCAGCTGCTACCATCGGAGGTATAGAATTTGAAAATAAATATGGTCTTGATCTCTGACGAAGCAGTTCAATTATCTCTTTTTTGCCAGTTGTGAAACCACCGATTGCACCTCCGAAAGCTTTTCCGAGGGTTCCTGTTATTATTTCAACTTTACCCGGTAAATTAAAAAGTTCCGTCACACCTCTTCCTGTTTTTCCGACAACGCCTGCGGAATGTGATTCATCGACCATCACCATTGCGTTGTATTTATTTGCAAGCGTAACAATCTTATCGATCGGGGCAACATTACCATCCATTGAGAAAACACCATCAGTGACAACAAGCCTGAAACGCTGAACCTGTGACTGTTGAAGCTGTTTTTCCAGGTCTTCCATATTCGCATTCTCATACCTGTACCTCTGAGCTTTGCAAAGACGTACTCCGTCGATAATTGAAGCATGGTTCAGTGAATCGGAAATGATTGCATCCTCTTCTGTCAGAAGAGGCTCAAAGACCCCTCCGTTGGCGTCAAAGCAGGCTGCATAAAGGATTGTGTCTTCAGTGTTAAAAAATTCAGCGATCTTTTTTTCAAGTTCCTTATGGAGGTCAGTCGTACCGCAAATAAATCTGACAGATGACATTCCGTAGCCGTGATCGTCAAGTGAAGCTTTTGCTGCTTCAATAAGTGACGGATTATCGGATAATCCCAGGTAATTGTTTGCGCAGAAGTTCAGGACTTTCTGTCCTGTATTAAGTTCAATTTCAGCATCCTGCGGTGATACGATAATGCGTTCATTCTTATATAATCCGGCTTCTTTTATCTCGCCGATAATTTTACTGATGTGTTCCTGAAAACTAGTATACATATAATTATGAATTAATGATTTCAATCCCAATTGAGGATAACTTTTCCGCAATTCCCCTGCTCCATGGCATCGAAACCTTTCTGGAACTCATCAATATGGAACCGGTGAGTAATTACAGGATTAAGGTCGATTCCACCGATTATCATCATCTCCATCTTATACCATGTCTCCCACATCTCCCTGCCGTATATTCCTTTCAGAGTTATTGCCTTAAATATTATATCGCTCCAGGGCACTTCAAAATTTGAAGGTAATATTCCCAGCAGTGAAATGCTTGATCCATTATACATATTTTCAATCATCTCAATGAAGGCTTTTGGCGAGCCTGACATTTCAAGACCAACATCAAAGCCTCTCATTCCCAGCTTTTTGGTTGCATCTGAAATTTTCTCTCCTCTGGATGGATTTAAGGTTAGTGTCGCACCCATTTTCTTTGCAATGTCAAGCCGGTAATCGCTTAGATCGCTGGCAACAATAAACCTTGCCCCGGCGTACCTGGCAATTGCAACCGCCATGCTTCCGATGAGTCCCGAGCCTGTTATCAGAACATCTTCTCCAAGCAGGGGAAATGAGAGTGCAGTATGAGTAGCATTTCCAAACGGATCCATAATTGCTGCCCATTCATCCGGAATTCTTGGATCGAGAGGTATTACGTTCTGTGCAGGGACTCTGACGTACTCAGCAAATGATCCGTCTATATTTACTCCTATTCCAACGGTATTCTCGCAGACATGTTCTTTTCCTCTCCGGCAGTTGCGGCAATGACCACAGGCAAGGTGTCCTTCTCCGGTTACTCTTTCACCTGTTTTAAGGTTAGTTACACCGGCTCCCATCTTTTCAATATAACCCATATATTCATGGCCTATAACCATGGGTGTCTTAATAGTTTTTTGCGACCATTGATCCCATTCGTAAATATGCAGATCAGTACCACAAATAGCTGATTTTGTGACTTTTATGATTACATCATTCAGCCCTGGCTCGGGAACAGGGACTTCCTGCATCCATAAACCTTTCTCAGGCCGGGCTTTAACGAGAGCTTTCATCTTCTTCATGTTGATTTTTTAAAATGCTAAATTAATATAAATATGGGATCTTCTTTCTTTATATATCTTTGTATAAAAACTAACAAACTGATTATTATATGACACAAGTACGAGTTCGTTTTGCCCCAAGTCCGACAGGCCCTTTGCACATAGGCGGAGTAAGGACAGCGCTATATAATTATCTTTTTGCAAAGAAGAACGGGGGCGTTTTCATTTTGAGAATTGAAGATACAGACCAGGCGCGTTTTGTTGAAGGTGCTGAGGAATATATTATGGAGTCACTTAAATGGTGCGGAATTATTGTTGATGAAGGGATAGATGAAGGAGGAGAATATGGACCGTACAGGCAAAGCGACAGGAAAAATCTGTACAGGCAATATGCAGATAATCTTATAGATAAAGGAGATGCCTATTATGCTTTCGATACACCCGATCAGCTCGAAACCCTGAGGAAGAAAACTGAACAATCGGGTAATACTTTTATATATAATGCTTCAGTGAGAGAGACTCTAAATAATTCGCTATCGTTGTCTCATGCGGAGTATAAAGCAAAGCTTGATGCCGGAGAACCTTATGTGATACGGTACAAAATGCCAAAAGATGAAGATATTCATTTTGATGATGTTATCAGGGGGCATATTGTGGTGAACACGAGTACTCTCGATGATAAAGTTCTGTTTAAATCAGATGGCATGCCGACCTATCACCTGGCTAACATTGTTGATGATCATCTGATGGAGATCAGCCATGTTATAAGGGGAGAAGAGTGGCTCCCTTCTCTTCCCCTGCATTTTATGCTTTACCGTTCTTTTGGATGGCAGGCGCCTCTCTTTGCACATCTTCCTTTACTGCTGAAGCCTGATGGTAAAGGTAAATTAAGCAAACGCGATGGTGATAAGATGGGGTTTCCTGTATTTCCACTTTTCTGGCCGTACGGAGAAACTGCAAAAGGCTACCGTGAAGAAGGATATTATCCTGAAGCTTTTGTAAATATGCTTGCCCTTCTTGGATGGAATTCCGGAACAGAACAGGAGATTTTTACAATTGATGAGCTCATCAATTCTTTTTCAATTGAAAGGGTTCATAAGGCCGGTTCAAGGTTCGATCCTGAAAAAGCAAAGTGGTTCAACCACCAGTATCTTCAGAAAAGAACAGATAATCAGTTGGCTATAGAATACAGGGATTTCCTGAGAGCAAGGGGATTTCATATTGATATTTTTCGGCTTGAGAAACTTGTCGGACTGGTAAAAGAGAGAGTAAGTTTTGTCAAGGATATTTGGGCAGAAACCGATTTCTTTTTTAAAGCTCCGGAAAGTTACGACCAGGAGGTTGTGAGGAAACGGTGGAAGGAAGATTCCATGTCACTTCTTCTCGAATTAAAATCTGTGCTCGGGGAAATTATTGATTTTTCTCCTTCTGTTACAGAATCGGCAGTAAAAGGATGGATTGAAGCGAAAGGATACAATACCGGGGCAGTAATGAACGCTTTCAGGCTGGTAATTGTAGGCGCTTCGCGGGGACCGCATATGTTTGACATAATAAGCTGGATTGGTAAAGATGAGACCCTCAGGAGAATCAGCAATGGGATTTCTGTTTTAGGGAACAAGAAGATATGAACCTGCCGGAAGCCGGAGATTATATTAATATCCACACCCATGGGGCTTCAAAAACTCCGGGAATCTTTTCCGTTGAAAATATCATGGCTCATGAAGACAGGATACCCAAAGATGTTCCGGGGATTGTCTACACCTATGGCATTCACCCCTGGTTCCTTAGTAATGATAATCATGATCAGCTCATTAACAGTGTCAGAGAAATATCCGGAGATCCCCGGATAACAGCTATTGGAGAAGCTGGGTTTGATAAGCTTAAAGGAGCCTCGCCAGATCTGCAGATGAGTACTTTTGAAGAACAGATTGCAGTATCGGAAGAGAGAAAGAAACCTTTAATCATACATTGTGTCAGAGCATGGGATGAACTGCTTGCGTCACATAAAAAACTTTGTCCGGAAATGCCGTGGCTTGTTCATGGTTTCAGAGGAAGCGTGGAACTTGCCAGACAACTTTTATCAAAAGGGATGTATCTTTCTTTCTGGTTTGATTTTGTTCTCAGAGCTGAGTCAGCAGATTTGCTGAGAAGTCTGCCTGAGGATAGAATCTTCCTGGAGACGGATGGCGCAGACGTTGATATCAGGGATATATATATAAAGGTATCAAAAGATAAGGATATTGCTGTTAATGAATTAAAATCAATAATACTTTCGAACTTTATGGAGTTCTTTTACCAACCGGTAAAAGAATAAACAGATATAAATTTTCATAATTATGGTTGATTGGTTGACGCGGACAGAGCTGATTGTCGGAGTTGAAGGGTTGGATAAGCTGAAAGCTGCCAGAGTATTGGTTGTGGGTTTAGGTGGGGTGGGCGCTTATGCAGCAGAGATGATATGCAGGGCAGGAGTGGGAAGAATGACCATTGCGGATGGAGATAAAATTCACCCGTCTAACAGAAACCGGCAGCTGCCTGCGCTTAAGAGTACCGAAGGATTGTATAAAGCAACAGTGATGGGAGACAGGTTAAACGATATCAATCCCGATCTTGATCTGACAGTTATCAGGGAATATATCAAAGATGAGAGGATGATTGAGATACTTGATGAAGGTTTCGATTATGTTGTTGATGCAATAGACACTCTTTCTCCAAAAGTTTTTCTGATCTATCATTCTTTTCAAAAAAAATTACCTATAGTTAGCTCAATGGGCGCAGGAGGTAAATTTGATCCTGCAAAAATCTGCATTGCTGATATTTCAGAAACTACCGATTGTAACCTGGCACGGATCTTAAGGAAAAGACTTCACCGTCTGGGTGTAAGGGAAGGTGTAACAGCTGTTTTTTCTCCGGAAGTTGTTGATAAATCAAAAATAAAAATTGTATCCGGAGAACAGAATAAAGCTTCGGTTGTAGGTACAATATCATATATGCCTGCACTTTTTGGAATAACCTGTGCGTCAGTTGTTATACGCGATCTGGCAGGGATCAGCAGATAAACCTCATTACTTCATTCCATCTATAATTTAACCGCTCTCAGGAAGGGGGAACTTAAAGAATTTGCCTGTTCCAAAAGTGAGTAAATGTATAAAATAAATGAATACATAATGCAACTAATGATAGATACAACAGGTCATAATATTATTGTGAAATAATTTATTATAATTGACGAGTCAGAATCTCCTTTTAATTTTAAGGTTGTTCTTTGCTCTGGTTCTTTTAGAAAAACCAGTTGAAAAACTATGTTCTGATTATTTTAAAAAGCAAAATACATTTACCATTAAATTATAATTGTCTCATTATTAAATTTTTATTTAAATGAAAAGAGTAATATTTGTTTTTCTGGCATCATTTATTATATCACAATTCTCTTTTTCTCAGGACATTATATTATTGAAAAATGGTGATAGTATCAGGTCCAAAATTATGAAAATCGGACAAACGGAGATAAAGTATAAAAAGTTTGATAATCAGGACGTATCATTTAATGCGAGTAAGCCCGCCGGTGCAAAAAGATAATTAAGGTCAGTAAAGGATTTTAGCGGGCACTCTTTTTAAAGATAAAATAAGCAGGAATCCCTGCAAATACTGTCAGNAGAGCAATTGATGACTCGAGCGGTCTTTCAAGGAATGAGAGGAATAGAATAAGAATACCTGCCATTATGTATATTATTTGAGTGAACGGGAATCCCCTTAACCGCAGTGCCCCTGGATTATTTTTCCTGAGTTTCCAGACACCTGCCACTGTCAGAACAGGAAAAATCCCAAGTGCGAATCCCATATAGGTAAGCACCTGTTCAAATGTTCCCGACAGGACCAAAACAACGGCTATTATGCTTTGCAGTAAAATCGAGTTGGAAGGCACCTGGTATTTTTCGTGGATATGGGAAACTGATTTAAAAAACAATCCGTCTTTAGCCATTGAATAATAGACTCTTGGTCCGATTATTAAGAAAGCGCTCAGGGATGAGAAAAGAGCAAATGCGATAAGCAGAGAGAAAAGCACATCTGCCGGTTTTCCGAAAAGATTACCCATCGCAAGTCCACCGACAGAAATGACCCCTTTCATGTCGGCTGGACTAATTCCGTAAATATATAACAGGTTGATAGCAATATAAAGTATTATGACAATGCCTGTGCCGTACAATAGCGATCGGGGAAGTACTTTTGAAGGATTCTTTATTTCTCCGCCAATATATGTTGAGGCATTCCATCCGCTGTATGCGAACATGATCCACATCAACGAAAGTCCAATGGTTTTCCAGCCAGTAATACCTGCAGGGAGCTTACTCCCTTCATTTAAGTTACTGAAATCTCCTTTTCCTGAAGCGAATCCTGCAATAAGAAGGATCAGTATAAGAGCTATCTTAAGAATTGTAAGGACATTTTGGATTCTTGCTCCATATTTAATTCCACGATAATGGATAAAGGTGAATATCAGTATTATTCCCACTGCAAGAAGTTTTCCGGTTATTACCGGATTTATGATCCCTGACTTATCGAGCCACTCAGGCAAACCGGGTACTGCCCTGCAGAAATATTCACTGAACCCGAGAGCCGAAGCTGCAATTGGAGCAGAGAAACCAACCATNAAGGAGACCCAGCCGCTTAGAAATCCGAACATTGGATTGTAAAGCTTCGAAAGGAAAAGATACTCACCACCTGCCCCTGGCATAGCCGCACCAAGCTCACCGTACGAAAGAGCGCCGCAGATAGCAATTATTCCTCCCACTCCCCATAAAACCAACATCAGGAGAGGATCGTTTAAACCAGCCAAAAGAAGCCCCGAGGTAGTAAATATCCCGGCGCCGATCATATTGGCTACAACAATGTTTGTAGCAGGGAAGAGTCCAAGCTTCCTCCGGAGTTTATCTTCCGTCATAACCGGCTCTATTTTTCAGCTCTTTTATAACTTATTGATACCCCGCCGCCTGAACTGTTTACCATAGTCTCGTAATTCTTCAGGCTTCTTATATAATCGAGAAAAACACCCTGCCCGTTGTTCCCTCCCCTGCCACTAATATTGTGAGCTGTAAAACAACCGCCAACTATCAGTTTGGGATCGACATCAATAAAATAGTTTTTATACCAGTCTTTATCAGCATCGCTGAATACAAAATCAAAAGGCCCTTTTAACTCTTTTACAAGAGCATGTGCATCGGCAAGCCTGGCATCAATATAGCCCGATAAACCTGCCTGCCTGAAGTTTTCGACTGCAGTTTTATGCCTTCCTTCATCAATATCAATAGTGATCAGCTTTCCCCCGGTTTTACTCAGCGCCCAGGCAATCCATATCCCTGAATGACCTGTCGATGTTCCGATTTCAAGGGCAGTTTTATAGTTGTTTTTAACTATGATATCAAAGAGTAACTGTCCGTCAACTGAAGGGACATTCATGTCATACCATTGCCTTGAATGGGCTGAAAGGTAATTTTTGACTTTTTCATCAAGAGCGGGATTTGATTTCAAATCCTGAGCTTTAATCGACCCTGAAAACAGTGATACTGTAATCAATACGCTTATAATGCAACCTGATAACGTCCGGAATTTCATCTTCTTAATGTATTGGTAAATAAATAGGACCTGTATTAATTGACAGTTAATATAATGATTTTATTCCCGATTGATCCGGAGTATCCTGATATTGATTTATTTAATAACTTTCCTGCTGGTTTAGTTTAATGAACCAATTTAAAGCAGAAGTACAATGAAAAATATCAGGGAGAAAATTCCTGCAGAAGTCATAATTACTTGTCTGGCACTGTTTAGCATTGCAATCCATCTGCTGACAGCCGGGAATCTTGAATATCACAGAGATGAGCTTCTCTATTTCTCTCTTGGCCAGCATCCCGCTTTTGGTTATGCCACTGTTCCTCCTCTCATTGGTTGGATGGCCTGGCTGATACAGAATATTTTGGGTTATTCGTTATTTGCAGTAAGGCTGGTTCCTTCAATTTTAAGTGGTGTTATGGTTTTCCTGGTCTCAGAGATAGCAAAAGAACTTGGTGGCAGTAAATATGCGCGTGTACTGGCAGGTATAGGCTTTATAATTTCAATATTTGCAATGAGGACTTTCGGATTATTTCAACCGGTGCACACCGATGTGTTTTTTTGGACTCTGTCTATTTACCTTATCATNAGNNATATAAATACCTCATTGGGTGAATATCTGATTTATCTGGGATTAGTTGCGGGGTTATCATTTCTGAATAAATATATGATCGGTTTATTGTTCTTCTGTCTGTTTGTTGTCATTCCATTCACGCAGCACAGGAGAGTTTTTACAGAAAAGAAATTCTGGTTTGGTATACTTATAGGCTTACTGATATTTCTCCCAAACATTATATGGCAGATCGTTAACGGATTACCTGTGATATGGCATTTTTCAGAGCTTGCAAGAACTCAGTTGAACAATGTTAACAGGGAAACTTTTCTTTTTGAACAGATAATGATGCCAGGTGCATCATCCGTGCTCACCGTTGCCGGATTATTTTACTTGTTTCTGAATAAAAATGTAAGAAAATTCAGATTTCTCGGTATAGTCACCATTCTTGTAATTGCTATTCTTTTAATTCTTAGGGGAAAGAGCTACTATACAATGGGAGTATTCCCTTTTCTTATTGCAGCCGGGTCTGTATCTTACGCTAGCCTTTTAAAGAAACCCTGGTTAAAAGTACTCTTACCGGTCATGCTTATTCTTTTAACAATCCCAATGGTGCCAATTGGTATACCTGTATTTAAAACCGATGGCCTTGTGAAATATTTCAGGGATTTGGATACGGGAAGAAGGTTTGAGGATAATTCAATTCATTCATTGCCACAGGACTATGCAGACATGCTGGGTTGGGAAGAGCTGACGATGATTACAAATAAGGCATGGCAGATGATCCCGGATAAAAAGGCAGCTTTTATTTATTGCGAAAATTATGGTCAGGCAGGTGCAATTACAATTATCGGGAAAAAATACGGACTCCCCGCTGCTGTATGTTTCAGTGAAAGTTTCCGTTACTGGGTGCCTAATGAGTTTAATCCCGATATTACTTCATTCATCTATATAAACGATGAGCTTGGAGAAGATGTAAAAACGATTTTCAGTAAGATTACATATATCGGCGCTATTACCAATAGGGATGCACGTGAATTTGGCACCAAAGTTTACCTCTGCGAAGAGCCGGTTGGAAGTTTTAATAAGGGTTGGAGAGAACTGCTTCAACAACTTAACAAGAAATGATTTTTAATTTTCCGGGATAATAATTTTCTGATTTCATCTCATTTTGTTTGTTTTCAGCATTCCTGTATTCAATCTTAAAACATAGTATATTTGTAAATATCCGGATGGGGAATAAATTAAAAATTGCACCTATGATAATCATGAAGAAAATTCTGAAAGCCTTTTTAATACTTTTCATAATAGTTTTGATTGGTTTTATTGGCATTATAGTATATGCCCTTATTTCCGATTATAAACCTGCTGAACAAGAATCTATTGCTGTTAATGAAAAACCTGTCATCATGAGTGATTCAGCTGAATTATCACTTCTGACATGGAATATCGGATACTGTGGACTGGATAAGGAGATGGATTTCTTCTACGACGGTGGTACGAAAGTAATTACTCCTGAGGTGAATTTTGTTAAGAACTTTTCTTCAGTTTTGACTTTTTTGAGGAGCAATGATAGTATCGATTTTATTTTTCTTCAGGAAGTTGACAGGAAAAGTAAACGAAGTTATGGGTTTGATCAATATAGTACGATTGCCGAACATTTGAAAANATTTTCGGGTTATTTTGCAACAAACTACAAGGTTTTCTTTGTCCCGGTGCCACTTTCATCACCGATGGGAAGTGTTTTNTCAGGAATAGCAACTTTGAGCAAACCCGGAGCTTCATCATCGATAAGGTATGCTTTCCCCGGGGAATATGGATTTCCAAAACAACTCTTTATGCTCGACAGGTGTTTCCTGGTAAACCGTTATCCGTTGACGAACGGGAAGGAATTAATAGTAATTAACACTCATAATGAAGCATTTGATACAGGTGATATCCGCAAAGCCCAGATGGAGTATTTAAAGAACTTCATTCTTAATGAATATAAGAATGGTAATTATATTATTGCCGGTGGTGACTGGAATCAGTCCCCTCCTGACTTTAAACCGGAGTTTTCCGGTGACCTGGTTAACAGTTCTCAGATGGTTATGTCATCCGATTATCTCCCAGCGGATTGGAAGTGGGTTTACGACAATAAAACACCCTCAAACAGATCTGTGATTGCAGCATATGACCCTGCAACAACAACTACCACTGTAATCGATTTTTTTCTTCTCTCACCGAATATTGAAAGCGCCTCAGTAAAATGTATTAATCTTAATTTTGAAAACTCAGATCATAANCCNGTATTTATTAAGGTAAAGTTGAAATAAATGAGTTCTGTTTTTATGAATTGTTGGTTCTTTTAATATTGATCTGATCTTTAAGGGTTCCCTTTATCTATTTTATCGTCAGTATTAATTATTTTCTGAAAAAAATGTAAAAATATTTGCATTTTATTTTCAGAATATTATATATTTGCAATATATAAGAGACTTAAATATTAAATAATCATGATATCATCTGAATTATTAAAAGGTTCATTAAAGACAATTGTTCTGAAAGTACTTGAGGAGAATGGCCGTATGTATGGCTATGAGATCACACGGAAAGTGGAGGAGATCACCAGCGGAAAGATAATACTTACTTATGGCGCCCTTTACCCTGTGCTTCATAAGCTTGAAGACGAAGGAGTTCTGGTAACAGAATCAGAGAACTATA
>JGI24132J36420_10000354_pt1 | contig 22721 bp, 22 predicted proteins | sample BarGraNGADG00212_3_FD_36420 | JGI IMG/M metagenome (IMG submission 36420) | reverse complement strand
CCTCAACCTTAATTCTCAATACTGCTTGCGCTTGCTGGCTTATTGTGGGACGTAAAGCGTTACTATTTTCGTCTTTTTATTTTCTCTGCTGCATTATACGCTGCGTAACGGACCTCAGGATCTTTATCTTTAAGAAGGCGTTCAAGAGGTTCGATTGCGCTTTCGTGGCCAATTTCTCCAAGGCTCTTTGCTGCCCTAATTCGAATGTCTGGGTCGGTATCGCTTAACATCGAAATGAGAGGATTCACAGAAGCGGGGCCAATTTTCACTAAAGCATCAGAGGCTCTCCATCGAACTCCTTTGCTCTCGTCTTTGAGATCCTCAAGGAGGAGCTCCACCTCGCTTATGCAAGAGTCACCGAGCCCGCAAATCTCACCTATCGCCTGAGCGGCTTTTTGACGGACGATTTGATTTTCGTCGTTCATATCCCCAATGAGGGGTTCTAACGCTTTAGCATCCCCTATCTGACCCAGCGCAGCTGCGGCTTCAAGTCGAACGTAGTGCTCTTTATCCTGTAGGGCGTTGATAAGCGGATCTACCGCCTTTAGGTCACCAATCTCCCCGAGCGCTTCTGCCGCGCACTGTCGAACGACCATCTCCTTATCGCTGAGAGCTTCTATTAGATGATCTACTGCACTGGCGGCCTTCGCTTTCCCGAGGGCTAAGCACGCCATTTTCCGCTTATCGGAATCCGGATTGTGCAAGTCGTCCAGCAGCAATTCTATTTCCTTATCCTCATTAGTTGTTCCTTTGTTCATATTTAAGCCTCCCTCGTCTCCTAACTCGTTACCGTTAGCGACAGACACTTTCTAATGAGAGGTACACTTTTAGTGTCTTTTTTTAGTCATATAAAGTTACTCTGGCCGCCCGTCTCAGTTGCGAGACTCACACGGTTGCGTTACCAGAAGATATATCACTAGAAGCAGTAACCTAAGCTTTGAAGTATGGGGACGCGGGAATAACGCATGCTCAATGTTGTGTTGTGTGACTTCGTAGGCTCGCTTGCGCGTGATTGCTAAAGACAAACGACGGGGTGCCTAACTGCACAAGCAGAGGGTTGACCTAAAGAGGAAGGACAGATGGAAACGAGGTTAGCGGTCAGAGACGTTATGACGAGAACTGTTGTGACAGCAACTCCAGATATGAGCGCTGCAGAAGCTGGCAAGAAGATGGTGGAAAACAGAGTTGGCAATATCCTCATCGTTGAAAAGGGGAGACCAGTCGGCATCGTCACTGAAAGTGATATGGTCGCTAAAGTGATCTCCAAGAACGTAAAGCCAGGTTCCATAAAGCTCGAGCAGCTTATGTCACAACCACTCATCACAACGAAAAGTAGCGATGACATCAATGACGCAGTACTTATGATGGCTCAGAAAAAGATACGACGGCTCCCTGTGATCGACGACGGGGCGCTAGTAGGGATTATAACCGATGCGGATGTTATACAGGCCTCTTCTGAGATTAACCAGATTCTTGACAATTTGATACAGATGAATAGGGAGACTGTCCTTGACCGTCGAGACGTTATCGTAACGCANGGAGAGTGCGAGGAGTGTGAAGAGTTCTCAGAGGATTTGCGGCAAGAGGCGGGGCGCCTTAAGTGTCCGCGGTGTCGCGGATCTACCTCATCCGGCGTTTGCGAAATCTGTGGGGAATTTTCTGACGTGCTCGAATATTTTGACGGCACTATCGTATGTGAATCTTGTTGGGAGACCGCTCGATGACGTTTCAGCTAATGTCGCCGCCCGTCACGGTTCGCGAAGACGCCTACATCACTCACGTCCGCCAGCTTATGCGAGACGGTCATCGAAGCCTGCCGGTCGTTGACAGTCAAAGTCGAGTGAAGGGGATGGTGACACTGACCGACGTCATCCAAGTGACTTCAACGAAATCTGACGTCACAGTCATTGGTTTCGTTCGGGAAACAGGTCTCGCCACGTCTGACTTTGCTCCGCTTGACGCTGCAAAAATATTTGCGACGACAGGGTTCGACGTTCCTGTAGTGAAATCGCAAGAGGACGCCACAATTATAGGGGTGATTGACTCAGCACTCTTACTGAACGCTTTGAGTTTCGACAAGAAAATCACGATCGATACGGTGATGACAAGGGACGTTCAGNCCTGTGACGCAACTGACCCCATATCGAAGGTATGGCTTAATATGGCACAATATGGGTTTTCAGGCTACCCGGTGGTGAAGAAGAAACGCCTTATCGGGATTGTTACACTTCAAGATATTCTTAAAGCTGGCCACATTAGGCTTGAGCGCGAGGATGAGAGGGGGGGTGGCAGGGTTCATTCACCTGCCGTCGAAAAGGTCATGAGAACTCCCGCCATCACCGTCGAGTCGGACTCGTCCCTCTGGGAAGCCGCGAATCTTATGAAGCAGTACGCGATTGGACGGCTGCCGGTGGTCGAAGATACGAAGCTGATTGGTATAGTAGATCGACAGGACCTGGTGCGAGCCATAATCTGATAGCTGTAGGCGTTACAATGCTACGAGGAAACAAACGACAGAAGAGAGCACAAAGTGACTTTAGCGGCAAATCGGACCGCGGGAGTCTCGACTTCAAAAGCAAGTTGTCCCAGCACGAAGGCGACATTATGATGGTNGCAAAGCGAGATGTCGTCCAAATACCCCCNACGATGACCATCATGGGCGCAGTCAAAACGATGGTCAAGTACCGATTTCGGCGCTTACCTGTGAGCGATCCTGGAACAAACAGGCTTATGGGGATAGTTACCGTCATGGATGTGGTAAATTTTCTCGGCGGTGGCGACAAGGCCCAGATAATCGAAAATAAGCACAGAGGAAACTTGTTATCGGCGATAAACGAAGAGATTAGCTCAATAATGGAAGAAGACGTTATCACCCTCCGCGAGGGGGATTCTATCGATGATGTCATCAAAATGATGTTATTGGGAAATTTGAGCGGTTTCCCCGTCGTCAATGACGAGAGCAAGGTAATAGGGATCGTGTCCGAACGTGATTTCATCGGCCTTGTCGCTAACATCATAACGGGAAAGAGAGTTGCCGATTTTATGAGTCGTGACGTTGTCAGTGTGCGACCAGACACCAAGGTCGAAGACGCTGCACGAGTGATGATCTCAAACGATTTTCGTCGGCTCCCTATCGTTCATGAAGGAGTAATGACAGGAGTCGTGACAACGTCAGACATAATTAATTATCTTGGAAGCGGCGAGGTCTTTGAGAAGCTTGTTACAGGTAACATGCACGAGGCGCTCGGCGTGCCGATTAAGGTCATAGCACGGGAGGCGCCGGTCACTGTCGAACCGGACTTGGATCTGGGAGAAGCTGCAGATCTAATGATAGCGCGCGACGTAAGCGTGCTCCCGGTCGTAGTCGACGGAGCCCTCGCTGGTATAATCACTGAAAGAGATTTTCTTAGCGCGCTGGTTGAATAGATAGCTCGAAGAACAATGCGCAGCATCAATCGCGGCTACTGAACAAACAAGTAGAGTTAGATTCGCGCACGTCGAATAGAGAGCTTAAACATCGTACGCCACTAGCTCGTGCTCGTGGAGATACTTTAGAAAGGCGTCTAATATCTCGTCACAAACATCTTCCTCATCAGCTATCTTTTCGATAACGACGTAGTTTCCAGAATCCTCTCGTGCGATCTCGAGATACCGTCCCCTTATTGTGATGAGGGCAGCCTCGTTCTCGAAAGCGCTTAGCCCGTTGTCCCGCTTTTTGACAAGCTCAAGTGCCAATTCCGCAGGCCAGTTTATTATGAAACTAACGTCAGGCTCCGGCGCGAACTCTCGATTTGCCTCTAATATGTCCTGCCACGGTCTGCTATCTGCCTGATACGCCGCGGTTGATAAGAAATACCTGTCCATTACAACGATCTTCTTTTCTGATAGCGCCGGAGCTATGTAATTCTCTACGTCGTATCGTCGATCAGCTAAAAACAAGTCAGTAAGTTCCCCGCTAGCTCTCGAGTTGCTTTGCTGAAGCTTTTGATTTATCAGTTTTGCCTCAGGGGTTTCTTTAGTAGGCTCGAAAAAACGGATAGCATCGAATCCTAGGGCTTTTAGTCTGTCAACTAAGCGCAATGATTGTGTCGTCTTCCCGACTCCATCAATCCCCTCTATAGCGACAAGAATTCCACGCTGTAGGCGATGCTTCATGACTCAAAAACGTTCGGAAACTCAACAGCAAACTGTTCGACTTGCGGCCTGGGGATAGCGAAACTTGTGCGGACGTATCTGTCTGCGTACCTTCTCGTCGTGTACGAAGCTGCCCTAATGAAAAAGCCCCGTTTCAGCATTTCACCCACGACGCTCTCAGGCGTCTTTCCAGTCCCAGAGATGTCGATAACAAACATACTTCCCTGTGATGGGTAAACTGGGAGAAATACACCTTTAATCTTAGCTACAGCGTCTTTTATGATGACTTGATTTGCTTTGATAGCCTCGACAATTCCCGGGAGCCAATCGTGTTTTGTCCTAAGGGCTGCAATTCCTGCAACTTGACTGACAATAGACGTTCCGAGATCGTTTATCTTATAATGGGCTATTTGCTGTATAAGCTCGTTCTTCGCGATGTGCGCGCCTAACCGCAGCCCAGCTAAACCACAGTTCTTTGAAAAACTGTAAATGGTGACGGTGCCTTCAGGATAAAAATTAGCAGCGAGTGTGTGGAGTGTTGCCATGTCGTGATATGTGATGTCATTCAACAANTAAATGCCAGCGTCTTGAGCGATTTCACAGAAAGCTTTGACTTCTCTTTNAGAATANGTTATGCCCAGCGGGTTCAGTGGGTCAACAAGCGTCAGAATTTTCGTTCGCTCGTCTATCGCATCATTTACCATATCTGGCGTTAGTTTGTACTCATTGTCTGGTGAGTAAATAGGTAGGTCAAGAACTTTAGCTCCGCACAGCTCAGCAAACCTATGAATAACGTAATAACCTGGATCGGTGGAGATCATGACGTCACCAGGGTGCAGCAGGCTGCGTGTTACTTGATAAAGGGATTCCGTTCCNCCCTCTGTCACGTGCACGCTGTGATCCGTGCTCAAANTCAAATCTTCGCGAATTAACGCCCGCAACTCCTCAAGCCCGCACGGTGGGGGATATTTATGGTACTCCTCCCTGTTTATCGCAGTTACCATGGCCCGCTTGATCGCTTCTGGCGTAGGAAAGTGGTTGGTATTTTGACCCATCCACACCATCGAATCATCGTCGTAAATGTCTTGAAAAAGTCGATTTTGACTGTTAAAATCGCTCATTTGAATCACATCGTGAATCAGCAAGAAGGGTGGCGATCATTGGACCGCTAGTGAGTGGGCGCTCTTATTGTCATACCCAGTTCAGCTTTTAAAGCGTTGTGGTTAACAAGTCGTGCTCGTAAAAAAATGTCAACAAAGTCGCGTTCGATTTATTGGAACCAGCGTAAGTGGCACTACACGCATNAATAGTTTTAGCGCCAACCGCCCGATAACTAAAACAAGCTTTCTTTGACCGATCGTCTCGCAAATCGCGTCCCGTCTAAAGCTTCCAGACGATAGTCCTCTAATAGAACCCTGAACGTCTCATCTAAAGGAACTGATAAGGAAATTTCTTTGGTCCTGCCATATCGGCCTTTGCTGACAACTTTGGTGTTGATTATTCCCAGCAAATCCAGTTCCATTATAAGGTCAGTAATTCTCCTTTTGGTTAACACATCAAGTTCTATTTGTTTGCAAAGTGTCTCGTAAACTCGATTCACTTCACCCGTTGTGGCACTCCGTGCTCCGTTTTGGTGAAGTGCGATTATGCTGTAAAGCACTAACTTTGCTTGGGTGGGAAGCGTTCGTATCACTTCTGCAACTCGATTGAGCTCTATTCGCATCTGAGCGGTTCGAACGTGTTCCTCCTTAACGCCATCAGCATTTACACGCTCTGCGAACTCTCCAGATACTCGCAACAAATCAAGCGCGCGTCGAGCGTCTCCGTGTTCCTGAGCGGCCAATGCAGCGCATAAAGGAATGACTTCTGGATTTAGCGCATGTTCCTTAAACGCCATACGTGCTCGTTCTTCGAGGATGTCCCGCAGTTGATTCGAATCGTATGGCGGAAATATTAGCTCTTCTTCAGCNAGCGAGCTCCTAACTCTCGGGTCAAGGTACTCGGTAAACTTCAGGTCGTTGGAGATACCAATAAGACTTACCTTTGTGTTACTNAGCTCCAAGTTTATTCGAGATAAATTGTAAAGCACATCGTCGCCACTTTTTCGAACCAGTTTATCAAGCTCGTCAAGTATGATTATCACACTTCCAGTTTGAGCGTCCAGTGCTTCAACAAATTGTGAGTAGACTTGATCGGTAGGCCACCCTGTCATCGGCACATCCTTATCAAATTGACGAGCCAAATATGCAAGGACGCGGTATTGGGTATCGACTACTTCGCAATTTATGTATGCCACGTTGCAAGGAACCCCTCTTGATGCGCCAACCTCCGTTAGCTCTCTTCCCACATATTTAGCACAAGCTGTTTTTCCTGTGCCAGTTTTGCCATATATAAGAATATTAGAGGGAGTTTCGCCTCTCAGCGCGACGACAAGAATAATAGCGATAGCATTAAGTTGATCGTGTCTATGCGGCAGATAACTAGGCGTATAGGATGGTCTCAGTACTTCTTTATCTTTGAAAACGGGCTTGCTTTCTAAAAGATTGTCAAAGAGTCCTTCCAATTCTTTGCCTCCGATTTCATACAAAGAGCACGAATGCTTGCTGGAGGCACTGGTTTTCTTAATAAAAGATGACTGACTACACAGGGCTATCCGCGCACTTACCGTAAAGTGGAAACATAAGTAAATAAACTTTGTGATTATTAGACTTCTGTTTCCAATGCAGCATAACCATCATTTCCTATGGAACTAACCTATATTTCCACTGTAACATCACAACATAATTATTTCTCTGTTTTAAAGTCGTTTCATCATATATGTTGATCAATTTTCAATAATGTTTTGATCGTCTTTGTTTTACTTTTAAAAACCATAATGACGATTGATTTATAACTACTTAAAAAATCATTGACACATGTAACTTATTTTTGATTCTCAACATAGCATACCATGATTGCCTATGGAAGTACTTTAAACACACCCCATGACTTCTACTGTAAATGAAAAAATTGGATTGATTCTTTATTACTGTGTAAAAAAATAGGATGTTGTAGGGGTATAAATCTATTAATATATAAATTCTTTTATTTAATTTTTGTTTATAACTACAGTTAACGATCTTTGGACGCGCAAACAAGGGGGGTGGGTTTTTTGAATTATTTATAAAATAAAGTCATCATTTAATCACTGAGTTAGTGCATGAAACCCGCTATTAATCCAAAGCAGCCAGCGAGCATCATGTCACCACCAGGTACTGCAAAATATGGGTCTAACCTAGAATCCTTCATAATTTCACGTAAAGGTCCTATCACAGTCACGTGAAATCCTCGTTCTTTGAGGGCACGATTTATCTCAGAGAACCCAGCTTGATTTATGTAACAGCCATGTCCACCATCTTCAAAAACCCATTCCTGCGTTAAGTTCCCGTCCATAAAGAGTGAAAGGAGGTGGTCTAGTTTGTCTGTGTTTAACATGCCAGTGTGGTGTTCAAACATACCTACCACCCTTTTTTCATGAAGCATCGCTGCGAGGGTATGACCGTTCCCAACATTCACGATAATATGAGGTTCGTACGCGCGCTTCGCTACAATATCGTCATGCAGCGCGCCGAATATCGCGGCCGGACCAGTATCCATCAAGAGGACTTTTTCCATCCTCTCTTTTTTTAATGTCCGATATACAGCTCTTAATCGCGTTAGATAATTAGGAATTTTACCATCTAAATAAGCAAAACGAGTGAGCTCACCGCCTTTTTCGATCAAGTCACTGAGGTGTTGGAAGCGAAAAATCCTGTTGCTCACATAGCTCTCACCATGATCTTGACAAGCNACCGCGCAAACAGTTGGCAAATTGANATCGAATTGCTTAAGTGCAGACCGCAACCCGCGTACGTCAACGTCTTTCATCTCTATTTGGACGCNACTCTCTCGCGGGGGGGTATCNGTGATCTGCACCCCCCACGCACCGACTTTGTTGAGGTCATCATTCAAAGTCTTTGCAGCAAGCGGAGTGGCAAATACTGAATACCCAAGCCCTAAGTGCGCCTTTATAGCGGCACCGCTGGGTCCGCCTCCCATTGTCTCTCCATGGAGGAAGATACTACGGCCTTGCACCGTTGCGGATCTTACCCTCTTGGCGACGATTGTCGTTTGCGAGGGCATTACCATTTTTGGGCTATTCTCGATTACGACGTTTGTGTCGTAGAGGAGCAGATCTTGGGTTCCTTTGCCGACATCTAACGCGAGGATACGCATGAACTAGAGAATAAACGACCTCTCTTATTACGTTTTTCTAGCGAATGCTTTTTTTGAAAAGTTGCACGTTTTCGGTTCAGAAATACTATATAAGAATCGTATTAATCCTCCTTTATGGAACGCAAACAGGTAGGAAACCCTCATAAGATCGATGTAAGTAAAAGATATGAGGCCGCCGTCATCTCGATTAGCACTTCTAGATTTATGAAATACGGGAGCGTTAAAACGCCTGAAGAGGCTGAAGACATATCGGGACGAATCATTATTGACCTCTTAGAAAATGCTGGCCACAAGTTGCATCATTATTCCCTACTCTCGGATGAAGGGCGATCGATTACTCAAGCCGTAACGGCGCAAGTTAACGCCGTTAATGTGGTTATTACGACGGGAGGTACAGGACTCGCGCCACGCGATGTAACGATAGAGGCCGTTCAAAAAATACTTCAAAAGGAAATTCCGGGGTTTGGCGAGCTATTTAGGTTTATCAGCTACGAACAAATCGGTTCTTCAGCAATGCTCACCAGAGCCTCAAGCGGTATCATCGAAAACACTGCAATTTTTTGTCTTCCGGGCTCTCCAAACGCCGTAACGCTCGCAATGGAGGCGCTAATCTTGCCTGAACTTCAGCACGTCTTGCTTCACGCGTCTGAACGTTAGTTGAGTAGCCCGCTGTAAGATGAATCTTAAAAAGGAACACGTTTATTCGAGGGTCGCATGTTTTTTCTTCAAGTCATCGTCGCTCTTTTTTGTGACCTCCATGAGTGCAGCAATCACACCGTCGAGAAAGATCATTGTGCTTATTTCGAACATTGTTCCAAGCGGAGCAAAGGAGATGTGCGAACCGATAACCTGCCGCTCCATAAAGTCCATCCCGCTAACCTTAGTACGTCCCTTGACGATTACAGCGGTATCGGAGATGGTTCCAAGAGTCGAATCCTTATTTGACGTTACTGAAGCTAGTCGCGTGCCTTTAGCCTTTGCGAGGGCACCCATCTCGTTAATAGATTTAGTCTCTCCGGAGCCTGATATCACGATAAGCAAATCATCCGTTTCAACAGCGGGGGTAACCGTCTCTCCGACTACGTAAACGTTAAGCCCCAAATGCATCAATCGCATTGCGAAGGCCTTGGCGACCAGGCCTGACCTNCCCGCACCCATAACAAAAACCCGTTTTTTATTCTGCTGCGCGCTTTCGAGATCACTGATCAGGGAATTGACTTCCACATAGTCTATTTCATCAGCTATCATCTGCACGTTCGCAGCAATAGCTTTCATAGCTGATCTGGCGTACTCTTCTGGTTTTTGTAGTCGGGCTCTTTTCATAGACTCAAATCGACTGCGGCGATAAAAGCTTTATATCTTCCGTTATTCTTGCCGCTCCGCTTTCGCATATGGCCTCCATTATGGCCTCTGTTTCTTTTCAGTTTACTTTAAAGCGTTCCGTTGCCTAGTAGGCTTTTCGAACTCTTCAAATGCGAGTCTGCATAATAAGTAGGCGATTGTTGATTCAGCACCAAGATTTTGATTTATGCCTTCTTGGAGTGATAAACCATCAAAACAGCCTCCTGTAGCCTCGTCATAGATGGGGGAGTGGAGTAGGTTGTTGCCAGTGAACCAGCTAAGGCATGTGCACGCGTTTTGGTAGTACTCTCTTTTTCCAGTGACTCGGTAAGCGTCTAAGAGTGCCTCGACAAGTGCTCCGACGTCGATGGCCTGTTCATCGCTAATGGCCCTCTGTTGACCACGGATGTACCAGCCGGCGTTTCCTATTACGTTTATCGCACCTTTAGATGTAAGCACCGCATCCCATAGAAAACCAAGCGTTCGTTCGCCACACGAAAGAAGTTTCGGCTCACCTATGGCATCGTAAGCTAAGAGCATGGCTTGGGGCAATCGAGCGTTTGAGTAAGTCATGACGTCTTCAAACCATTCCCAATCAGGGGCCCTGGTCGCCTCGTAGCTGTGCAGCATCTTAGCGGAAAGCGCTCGAATCTTTTCTTGTGCTTCGCGAATTGAGGCTCGTGAATGGTAGAACCCTAGAAGCGAATAAGCAATCGGACGCAGAGAAAAGTCGCTTGTCGCGTGCTTTGCTGCTCCTTCAAAGATGATTCGGGCGACTTCACGGACACTCTTAGGAAGCTTTGTGGTGCTATAAACGTATCCGCAAGCCCAGAGCGTCCTTCCTAACACGTCATCAGCGCCTACCGAATCGAGAAACTCACGCTGGTAACTCATGAAATTGTGCATTGTGCCGTCTTCTTTTTGCGCATAAAAAGTGAAGGCCAAGTACGTCCTTAACAAGTCAAAAATCGATTCATCCTTGAACACATTGTAGTGTTTTGCAGTCACAAGCAGTGCTCTGACATTGTCATCAGTACAGTACCCTTCAAATCTATTTGGAATTGCGTACTTAGCGTGTTGAAATATGCCCGTGCAATCAGTGAGTGTCTTGACATGCTTTAGCGTAACAGGGGGGAGCAGGCTATCACCGTAAAGTCGTTGGTCTCTATTCGTCATATACATGGCTGTTGTCCGATGAAGAAATAGTTGCACGCGATCGTGGGTTCGCTTGCAGTCATCATCTGAAATCGGTTAGCATTCCAGAATTACTCGCGAGCTTCACGAACCCACCAATCTGAAAATTGTCACTCGACATCTTGCAACGGTTGCTTAGTCAGTTATATATCTAAGTTCGCGCTAGTAGTGTCAGTCATCCAGTCTATAACTGGCCTAATCGGTCTAGCCATGCAGCGCTCGAAATTAGTCTCTAAATCCTCGTTACTAGCTGCTGTCGCACTCATCGTGTTGGCCACTTTGGTGGTCCCGGCGAGCGCGGCCGAGCTAACTGTAGGTACCGGTGGGCAGTACACAACCATCCAACAAGCAGTAAATGCGGCGACATCGGGCGATACCATAAGTGTCGCTCCCGGCACGTACACTGAGAACGTCGTCGTCGATAAACCTCTGACGATCACAGCTGCGAGTGAGCGACCCACCGTGCACGCCGCCGATGCGAGCAAAGATGTTTTCCTGTTGACGAGCCCTGGCGTGCATATTAACGGCTTGACGATTGCAGGAGGGGAGTCAGGCGTTAAGCTTCAAAACACGTCGAAGTGTGTAGTGACTAACGTCTTCGCACAGGATAACGTGCGGGGGGTGTACCTCTCATACAGTACGGAAAATGAGATCAGTAACAACAATCTTGCTAACAATGACTACGGAGTATATGGCGACTACGCTTCACTTAATAGCATCTCCTCTAACGTTGCAACTGGCGAAAGGGGGAGTAGTGCAGCTCTCGGGGACGGCATATTCTTGAACTACGGGGATTCGAATACAATCGCGCGGAATAATCTGAGTGCGAATCACGTCTTCGGGATCTCCATATACACCTCAACTCGAAACATCATCTCTAATAACACCATGAGCGACAATGCCAATGTTGGCGTTCGTCTCGGCCCGGGATCCAACAACAACACGCTTACCTTTAACACGATTGTTAGTAACGGTCAGATATCTCAACAAGCGTCACCAAACTTCCCGACTTCCGGAATCCTGATCGTCAGTGCAACAGGCAATCAGATCTATCTTAATAGCTTCATCAACCAGCCAATCGCTATACTAGACGCATCAGCCGCGATTTTGAATTCTCCGGAAAAAATGGCATATACGTTCAACGGGGTTGGGCAGACAGGGTATATGAGCAACTATTACTCAGACTACAAAGGGACCGATGTGAACGGCACCGGGATCGGCAGCACACCCTCTACTTATGGCGACCAGTTCCCCCTCATACAGTCAGTGACAAGCTACGGGACGATTATTCCTGTCAGTACGGTCACTCCGACCCCTTCTCCACAGAGCGAAAATTCAACAACGGTTTCTGATAATCAAAGCATCAGTGGGATACAAGTCCCGAGTTTCCCGAGTCTCGAAGCGCTCTCCATAGTAGTAGTCTGCGCAGTGGTTGGACTTGCAATCGCATTTTTTATCCTACGACGACCACCCCCGAGCGAATAGGGCATCTGGTTTCGTTGCTTTGTAAGGCGCGCTATATGCATCGCGACAACTTTTGTTAAAACGTAAACCCAAAAAACGTAATCTCAAGTTCCCCTAACGCTTCGATCGAAACACTTTTCACGGCTTGAGTGTTACTACTCATTGCAGAAGTATTACAGATTANNCAGATTATACATGAGTGAAATGGAACAAGGACTAGTGCGCACGTGTATATCCCTCCCTGAAGGTCTTTTAAGTCAGTTTGACGAGATCACAAAAAAGNGGGGGTACTCTTCTCGCTCCGAGGGAATGCGGGACGCCATAAGGAACACTATAGTTCTTTATGAGTGGATGAACCAGGTCGATGGAAAACGCTTAGGCGTTATTTCGCTTGTTTATGAGCATCATCAGCGAGGGCTGAGTGATAACTTAGCCAGGATACAGCACGAACACGCGGACTTAATCATATCGTCCGTCCACATCCACTTAGACTACGGTGACTGTTTAGAGACTGTCATCATGCAAGGCGAAGGCAAGCGCATTAAGGAGCTCACCGAGACGATAATGGCGCTTAAGGGCGTCAAATATGTGAAGCTTAACACAATTTCACCTAGCTCCGGCGATCAACAACCCCTATGATACCTGAGTGGATGAAAGAGGTCGGGCCGTGCAACTGTGATGCTGTTAGCGTAGAAAAGAAAAAGAGTTTTGTGGAAAAGACGATTTCTGGCATCCTCAATTTTTTCCAGGAGAGTATGGTCTCCGAGGGCTACACAAGACGAAACGGTTTCTTACAAAGCATCGATCCTAGGGTGAAGTTGGTCTCTTTGCTTATTTTGATATTCGCCGTTAGTCTCACTAGAGATATCGCGGTACTTTTCATCGTCTATTTGTTAATCTTACTATTCGCCTACCTTAGCAAAATAGAAATGCTCTTTTTTATCAAACGTGTGTGGGTCTTCGTCCCCATTTTTGCTGGCATTATTGTACTCCCTATAATCTTCAACGTCTTCATGCCAGGAGATCATCTGGTGACCGTTGCAACGTTTGGTAATAACACGTACGTAGGGCCAGTTCTTCTTCCGAGTACGATCTATATCACTGAGCAGGGCACGATAAGCGCTATCACATTTATATTACGAGTCGCGACGTGCGTTTCAATCGCCGTACTACTAGTCTTGACAACTAAGCGCGACGAACTCTTTAAGTCGCTGCGATCACTTCGCGTTCCCAAGGTCTNTGTCCTGACGCTNGATATGTGCTATCGATANATTTTCCTTCTTATGGACANCATCCGGGATTTTTTCACGGCCAAAAAGAGCAGGACCATAACGCCGTTGCCAATGCGTGAGGAACAAAAATGGGTGGCNGGCCGCATTGGCTATGTGCTCGTAAAGTCGCTGGATACAAGTGAGCGGGTGCACAAGGCGATGATCTCCCGCGGCTTTGATGGNGACGTGAAACTCATGCACGACTATGCGATGCAAAAGAGGGATTACGCAACGTTCGTCTGCGTTTCAACGTTCAGCGTGGCTCTAGTACTAATCTCACAGAACATCATCACGATCTAACCGTCACTTGCCAGGCCACATCATGGGGAAAATCTTCGATCTGCAAAACGTCTCTTACACCTATTTGGAGAAGTTCGAGGCGCTTAAAGACGTAAGCTTAAAAATGGAGGAGGGAGAGCAGATCGTGGTAATGGGCGCGAATGGCAGCGGAAAATCCACCCTCCTTTCAATTCTTGCTGCTTTAATCTTCCCGACGGTCGGGGAGTTCCATGCATTCGGCAACCCGGTCACTGAAGATGCTTTCAACTCACTTGACGGTAATGAGTTCGGTCGCTATTTCCGAAAAAAAGTAGGCTTCGTCTTCCAAAACCCAGATATACAGCTGTTCTGCTCCACAGTCTTTGATGAGATCGCCTTCGGGCCGCTACAACTCGGCATGCCGCAGGGGGAAGTCAAAAGACGAACTGAAGAGATCATGTCGCTGATGGGGATCTCTAATTTAAGGGATAGAGCGCCTCACACGCTGAGCGGGGGCGAGAAAAAAAAGGTTTGTATCGCCTCGATCCTCTCTATTAATCCCGACGTGTTGTTGTTAGATGAGCCTACAGCGGGGTTAGACCCTCGTAGCCAACTGTGGCTCATTGAGCTTCTCCAGGATCTCGCTAAAGCTGGCAAAACGGTCGTCACGGCTACCCACGATCTTGACATCGTTGAGAAGATAAGCACGAGGGCTATTGTCTTCGGTGAGGACCACACTATCAAAGCGGATGCCGATTGTAGCGCGGTGATGAACGATCTAGAACTGTTGACGTCCGCAAACCTTATTCACAAACATATGCACAGGCACGCTTCGTTAATGCACGAACATCTTCACGGGCACGATGGGGAACATCATCACGAGCATTAGTGATAGGCACACTCTTTTCAAAAATATACTCCCTCGCCGAGGTGAAGCCAAAAGTCGTTAACTCTCTATATTGGGACGTTCTACGTCGGTCGCACCGTGGATCCCAGCAGCACGGCGATGCTATCTCACTAAATGCCAATGTCCTCGGCATCATCCGAAAGCGGTTTGTAATCATCTGGGCGGTCGGCAATTCGAAAGCGATAAGTCGATCACACCCGCAGTCATCAACTCTATAAGCGAGAAAAAGCGTTTGCGTTTGCGACAAACAAATCGAACTCTTGCGGCATTGAGTATGCGTGCGCGTGGAGATATGACGCCACGACGTTGCCCTCCGTGATGCCATCACGTCCGTCGATTCCATCGCCTTGCTTCACACGATAGGCGAATCGGGCGTCGCTATCGACCATCGCAATCGAGTAGTGATATTCATGTCCACGGAGAATATCGCCGCTGCGCGCAATTGCGCAATCCTTGACGGCCTCTACTGTGACGTATCCTAATGCTTGTATTTTCTTTGTCATTTGGACGTCCAATGGGAGCACGTTTCCAAGTGAGACTTTAGTGCCCTCAACCGTAGATAGTGAGCGTGAGAGGAACATAAGTCCACCACACTCGCCGTACATAGGCATACCGTCGTCTGCGTGCGTTTTGATGTCTTTAAGCAAGCGCTTATTAGCGTTCAATTGTGTAGTATAAAGTTCTGGATAGCCGCCTCCGAAGTACAACCCATCTACATCCGGCAGCGCGTCGCGAATCGGAGAAAAATATACCACTTGTGCATGTTTTTGTATCGATTCGATGTTTGAACGATAATAAAAGCAAAATGCGGCGTCGTATGCGATCCCGATCAGTGTATCGCTTGTGTTGTTCAACTCCTGCTGCTGCGGCTCCACCGTGATCGGCGTTGCTGCCCGTTTAATGAACTCGATATCGAGTGAGTCGTAGATTAACTTCAAAGCTCTAGGGGTCAACGACGTTTCCGATCCCATGTACAACCCGAGGTGGCGGGTCGGGATTCCCTCCACATCCGTTCGAACGGTCCCTATCAGCGGGATATTTATCGCCGCTAGCGCATGATTAATGCTTTCAGCGTGCTTTTGGCTGCCGACGCGATTTGCTATGACCCCGGCGATCGTCAGTTTGCTCGGAGTAAAAGAAGAATACTTAATGAATCCTAGGGCCTGTGCCGCAACGCTTTCAGAAGAGGCCTGCGCGTCAATCACAAGAATTACTGGGACTTTCAACATGGCGGCAATCTTAGCAGAGCTCGAAATGCCGTCGTACAGGCCCATTGCACCTTCTATGACTGCATAGTCGGCGTCACATTTAGCAAGTTCCCTATTAATGCCCTCTTCACCCATCACGTACGAATCGAGATTATAGCATGGTGCGTTGGTCACTTTTTCGAGGTGAGTGGGGTCGATAAAATCGGGGCCTACCTTGTACGACTGAACTCTATATCCCGAGTCCTTGAGTGCTTTGAGAATAGCTAGCGTTATTGTGGTCTTTCCGATACCGCTCTGAGTTCCTGCAACTAGCAGCCCTTTCATCATCCGTTCATGCACGATTCCGTTTATTTAAAAGTGCCTCATGAACTGTCCGGGTGTCAAAAACGCTTGACCACTCGACGGGAAAACAGACGCCGTCGGACTCTCAAACTCAACTCCATTTATTTGCAGGGCACAAGAAAAAATTGGTAAGAATGGATGCACGTGGCGAAGAGGTTATCCAGTAACTTTTCATTTCGATGTTCTATCTCGGTTGGGCTAAAAAAAGAAAAAAATATGAACAGCTTTACGATTGCCCGTTGTTTTTCGAACTACGCCTTGTTATTGCTCTGCCAATGAGGATTAGCAAACTTCCTGAGAGTAGTACCCCTATGATTGCTGACAGCCAGTATGCTAGACTCAAGTTGAGGAATGACCCCCCCAGGCTTGGCAAGGCATAGTCAGGTACAGGTGCTGTCCATGTGCTGGACACACTTCCAAGCCCCGCTGGGATAAATCCAACTAGTCCTTCAAGTTCCTCAGTGCCCCATTCTCCATAAGCAGTGCCGACTGCAAGCAGGCCAATAGGCACTGCTACGATCATTACCGCGAGCGCAATTAACAGATTCCGTAGCAGCTTGTCCATTGATCACACTTCGATTCACGCTGGTGCTGTAGGAACAGCGTCCTTCTTTTGTTCTCTCCGTCTTTTGTAGTTGAATATTATCGTAGGATCAGAGCGAGCTACATATGCAAAGGCCAGTGCTGTTACAATTGCCTCGACGAAGCTGAAGAAAAGCAGACTTTGGATCAACATAGCCGGCACCGTTATAGAGAGCCCGTACGGCATATACAGCGGGGTACCATTGGCTGTGTGCTCGAGCATAGGTTGGAGGCCGAGCTCAACACCAGTAGCGAATGCGCCGGCAGTTAAGGCCAGATATCCGGCAACTCCAGCAGCGAGTATTCTTCGATTTGATGCAATCTCTGTTTTCCCGCTGAAAAAAGAGTAAACATAGAACGCGACGAATGGCATGACGAATGCCATGTTAAAACAGTTCGCTCCAAATGCTGTAATCCCCCCATCGCCAAAAAGCAACGCTTGTATGAGAAGAGCTACAGAAACAGTTACAACTGCGACCCAAGGCCCTAATATGATCGCAATAAGCGCACTACCTACTGCGTGCCCAGTGCTTCCGCCCGGAATGGGCAGGTTGAACATCATGATGACAAACGAGAAGGCAGCTGCCAGCGCGAGATATGGCACTTGTCTGTCCTTAAGGTTTTTTTTAAGCCAATTTCCTGCGTAGAGCCAGATCGGGATCATCGCAATCCACAGGATTCCGTACGTTATCGGTCCGATATATCCGTCTGGTATGTGCATCTACATCACTATAGAGACATACGACAGAAGTTATAAAACTCTATCGAATCGTAGCACAAACTACCACTCCTTAAATGAAATCGTAATAACATGAGACAAAGGACTTGCTTGCAACATGTTAATTAGCGTCAAATTCAAACTAATCGGGATAGGAATGAGATTGACTCGGCATTGCCATAGGATTAAGCGTTAACCAAAAGGAGAATAACTGGACTCACATTAATGCACGTTGGAACAGCTCATCTAACAGAAGCGTCAAGGCACCCTACGTAGGAGGTTGCGTCGTTTGACAGACACTTGGGATCCTGAAGACTATCACAAGCATTCATATCCCCAATACACGTTCGCCTTAGGACTCATAGGAAGGCTCGGGCTTGACGGTGACGAGCGCATTTTGGATATTGGTTGTGGCGATGGGAAGATAACCGCTCAGCTTGCCGCACGCGTTTCAAACGGTTTCGTGCTCGGCATTGATAGCTCTGGTGAAATGATCGCATTTGCCAAAAATATGTTCCCACGGTCAGCGTATCCCAACCTGTCATTTCGCTATGGAGACGCTGTAAACCTCCCGTTTAGTCAAGAATTTGACGTTATTGTAGCATTTGCCTCTCTTCACTGGACCGCGGACCTAGCCACGGTGCTGCAAGGCATCAAGTCAAGCCTTGCGCCAGGTGGTCGGTTCGCTGCCCAGCTCATGGCGAAACGATTTACAACACAAGAGAGAAGTGGATCTCCGTTGCACCAAGCGCGAAGGGAAATTATGGCTCGTCCTGCTTGGAGACCATATTTTCGGGGATTTAAAAAGCAAGGGTCGGTTTATAGTGCCGATGAGTACGAAAGGCTCTTGCGCGATGCTGGTTTCTCTCCATACCGCGTCGAGTTCGTTGCGGAGGATGTGACGCACCCGGGGATAGACGAGTTAAAGGGGTTCGCACGAGCTACGTGGCATCGATATACTAGCCGCGTTCCGGCCGAAAGCCGCGACGCCTTTCTTGATGAGGTGGTACAGCGCTTCATAGAGCAGTACCCCCCTGATCGTAGTGGCCAGATACATGTTCATATGAAAATATTAGAGGTCGAAGCAACAGTATCAGACGACTGACCTACCCCCCACGCTCCTTATCGGCAGCCTAGTGACCTAAAGATAACGTCCACTTATCCACGTCATCGCTCCCATAATGAGCCTTTAATGCTTCTTTTACCCCCAATCTTACAAGTTTCGCAACTCTGTTTCCAAAAGGGGTGGCGGGTCCACTATATAAAATCGGTTCACCCTCGCCGTTGTTTTCATAAGCAACGATAACCGCATCGCTCGTCGTGCCTGTGAATTCCAGCCCCTTATCAATTAGGGCGCGCGTCTTTGCTTCCGTGGCGGTAATTATCGTCCCTGCGATCGCCCCTTCGCTCAACGTTTCAGAAGATATGATAATTATATTAATGGTGCCGAACGGCGACGGATTCGTGAGCCCTGCAGTCACAAAAACCGTCACGCACGCATCGCTTAGAATCCGTACGTTCTTCATCTCAACTGCTGTGAGAAGAGCGAGGTAGCCCCCCTTGAGCGTCAATGATGCTGCTATTCCCGCAATGTAGCTCTTCGGATCGTCGTGAGAAAAATCGTGGGGTACTTGGATGTTGAGGATATAGTTTACCGCTCTTCTGCCGCCGTCGACACCACTGCTCAGGGCTTCAAAGTTGCCTTTCAGCACTAAGACCCGGTCTAATACCTCATATTCCACGCTTGTTCACCTTCATGTGATCCACATTGAAACCGCTATCCGATGTGTGACTCTACGTATTCTACGAGCGTCGAAAGTTCTGTGAAAACGAGGCATCTCTCCCGCAAGTCTCCATATAAACGTTGTGCAACGCCTGGCGTAAAATCGCGAGACTCTATAGGCGTCTCCTCCAATATGACGAGTTTCTCTCCTGCAAGAGCTGCTGCTTCGAGGTTCTTTAAGTTTGCTGGCCCGAAGCAGATATTCGGCAGTACGACAACGCGTGCCTCCCGAATGAGTTGTCCGTTACGGCTGTCCACCTCACTCGAAATTGGTGAAAACGGTGCTTCGACGGCGCACTCAATGCCGTAGTACTCCGCTACGTCGTAATCGGTGTCGAGTGTGTTGACCACGCCGGCAGAGACGCTTAAGCCCTTTTGGATAAGCGCGTGGATGACGGGCGCCCCCTTGCCCCCGCCGGGAATGACATGCACCGTTTCAGAGCTGCGTTCTCCAGGTGTGTGCTGCGGGAGAAGTGTTATCGAAAAAGCGTTCGTAATCGGGTGTTTTCTGACGAGCGCTGAGACGCCAAACGCTTCTGCGATGTGCTCTTGAGTTAATACCTCTTCAACGGTGCCGTCGGCGATGATCTCCCCTTGTTTTAGCAACAACAGTCGATCGCAGTACTGAGCGGCGAGGTTGAGGTCATGAATAGCAGCGATAATCGCAATACCAGAAGCCGCAAGGCGCCTTATAAGGTCAAAGATCTCAATTTTGATCCCAATGTCGAGCTGTGAAGTTGCCTCGTCAAGAAGGAGTATCTTTGGCTCTTGGGCCAACGCACGGGCAATAATAACGCGCTGTCGCTCCCCGCCTGAGAGCTCGGCAATCTTGCGATCAGCAAACTGAGCGACATCGGTCATCTCTAAGGCCTTTCGCGTCACGTCAAAATCGTACGTCGATTCGGTTCCGAGGAATTTGATGTGGGGGCTCCTACCCATAAGCACGACCTCCTCGACTGTAAAATCAAAAAAAAACGTGTCGGTACTCTGGGGCACGACCGCCATCTGTCGCGCAAGTCGTTTCGGCTTTATCTGGTAAACATCGACGTCATCGAGCGTTATGATGCCGACTTGAGGCCGCAGCACCCCGCTGATTGCTTTAATGAGCGTCGTCTTTCCTGACCCGTTAGGGCCGACGAGACCAATCACCTCGCCGGGCCTGACCGTCAGTTGTGCGTTATTGAGCGCGTGTGTCTTGACGTAGTAGCAGTCAACGCCATCAACCCGCACACGTCCAGGGCCTCCTGTGTGAGAGCCATTTTCTTCATCGAGTATACGCATTAACCGTTTCCTCGTCCGTTATATGTACGGCAGCATTTAAAAGATGTTTTTCCTCCTGCTCCAGACCAGATACATAAAAAACGGGGCGCCAAGCAGCGCAGTGATAATTCCAACGGGCATCTCAGAACCAGGTATTGCNGACCGTGCGACAATGTCGGCCCAGANGAGTAAAATACCGCCGAAGAGCGCGGAAGCAGGAATGAGTGCCTTATGATCAGGACCCGTAAACGTCCGAACAACGTGGGGCACGATGAGCCCGACGAACCCGATGATGCCGCAGAAAGCGACGGCAACCCCTACCACGAACGACACGGTTACCAAGAGGATTTTCTTAAGGCTCTCGACGGCCACGCCTAGGTGCTGCGCTGATTCTTCCCCTGACAGCATCAGGTTCAAGTCACGCGCGTATGCGTAGATGATGACCGTCCCGATGAGAATCACGGGGAACGTTATCTCCACGTACTCCCATCTGCTCGCCCACAGCCCCCCCATGAGCCAAAAAACGAGTTGGTGTAGATTCTCCCCCGCGGCGAACATGAGGTACGAGATCAACGCTGAAAAGAGGGTTGAGAGCGCGATGCCCGAAAGCAGCAGCAGTGAGACTGAGCTTCTCGGGCCGATCATGGATAGCGCGTATACCGTAAAGGTGGCGATTACGGCGCCGGCGAATGCCGCGGGGGGAACGAAGATCGCACTAACCAGCCCAAGTGAGATGATGAGGGCGGCACCAAACCCCGCACCGCTTGACGCCCCAAGCACGTAAGGGTCAGCCAACGGGTTCTTAAAAAGGGCCTGCATTGCGACGCCTGCGACGGCAAGACCCGCCCCCACAAGGAGCGCCATGAAGGTTCGGGGGAGGCGTATCTGATACACGATAATTGCCTCAGCCTCAGACCACGTGCGATTTGTAGGCACGACCAAGTTTGTGAGAATTGCTGCTATCTTTTGTGGGGGGATCCATACCGGACCGACAGCTACACCTATAACAACAGACGCGAGTAATGCGCCTGCAAGCACTAAGAGCGTCGCGTTTCGTTTCAAGCGAATACAGTCCGTTTCTTAACGCCGTACACTTGCGTTACTAAGATGCTTGGTTTATGATTTTGATTATCTGATCCATCGCATCGAAGGCGCGCGGCCCGGGCCGGGATATTACGTCGCTGTTCAAGACGAAAACTTTGGCGTTCTTGATGGCATCGACCGTAGTAAGCGCGGGGTCTGACTTGATCTGTTCAATTACCGTAGAATTCATCGCACTGTTCGCGATAATTATCGAAGGGTTGAGAGCAACTACCGACTCCTTGCTCATCGTACCATACCCGTTCACGTTGGCCAACTTCGCGACATTAATCCCCCCGGCGCGAGCGATGATGTCCCCTTCAAAGGTGTCCGCGCCTGCCGACATTATGGGGTCGTTCCACACAAGATAGAGCACGCGTGTTTGTGTAGCGTTGCTTGTCGCGGTGCTTGTCGCGGTGCTTGTCGCGGTGCTTTTATTCAGCCGCTGCGTCAAGTTCGCAACAAGTGCGCTGCTGTTCCCGATACTAGCGGTCACGTTGCCGATCAATGAGAGGTCGTTCAGTATGCCGGTTAAGCTATGAGGGTCGAGGACGACGGTCGGTATCCCATAACTGCTAAGCGTCGACAGTAAGGTGTCGTTATTCAGGGAACTTGCAAAGACGATATCAGGTTTGAGGGAAACGATTTTCTCAATGTTAGGCGTGCTGAATCCGCCTACTTTTGTGATATTGACCGCCGCTGGTGGATAGTTGTCATACGTGGTGTCGCCAACAACCTTGTCGCCCAGTCCGAGGGCGAACAAGTCTTCAGTAATAGAAGGAGCGAGTGACACAATACGATTAGGTGTTTGAGCGATGGTGACGGTTCTTCCGGCATCATCGGTAACCGTGATGCCGCCCGATTGAGTTGTTTGGTTTGAAGACAGCTGTGTGCACCCCGCCCCCAACGTAGCGAGGAGTACAGC
>JGI24132J36420_10000349_pt1 | contig 22862 bp, 15 predicted proteins | sample BarGraNGADG00212_3_FD_36420 | JGI IMG/M metagenome (IMG submission 36420) | reverse complement strand
CGTATTGACTGATCGAGAGTACGATTGGACTTATCAAGGGCTATCTCAGCCTGACGAATAGTTGTAGGAGGCTCAAACTTAGATTGCTGCAATGTTATATCAGCCTCTTCAACTGAAAACCTGAGATTCTTGATATTATCCCTTAAGTTACTCAGAGTAACAGCCGTGTCAAGTATTTTCATCTCCAGATTAGTCTCCTGGGTGGTGAGTCTTTCAAGTTCGTCCTTCAGACTGTTATCGAAAGATGTCCTGTCAAGCGTTGCAACATAATCGCCCTGTTTTACCTCAGTACCTTCCAGAACCATATCAGTTATCTTAATATCCACGGCCCTTATATTCCTGCTCTGGGTAAATTCCGGACCAGTAATATCTGTCGATTTTTTTGCCTGAAGTTCACCTGTTGTTGTGACAATGATATCAAATTGACCTTTCAACGATTCGCCATATAGATTTGCAACATCTTTCTTCGATGCTACTCTGCTGACAACAATCAGTATGATGACTGCAACCAGTACAATAATACCTGTAATAATAACTGTTCTTTTCATCATAAATTAAATTAAAATTTAGTGGTATGATGGAGCTCGCATGTTGAGTACTATATATTTTTATAGTTTTTGTTTGTCAGACATGCTCGGTTCATCTCAGATTTAAATAATTAATATTTTCAAAAAATCCTCCGCAAAAGTATTAAAAAGGGTTATCCTCTTTCCTGCCATTAACAATATTTAACTATAATACTTTGTTTAGGTTATGCTTTAAAGACATTCATTCATCATGATTTATTCCGAAAGCCCTGAAAAAATAAAATGTTTTAGAGTTTTTTAACAATTGAAATAACAGTGTCAGCAAGATCATCTGCTTCAGAAATAGTCCTCCCTTCTGCATAAATCCTTATTATAGGTTCTGTATTGGATTTTCTGACCTGTACCCATCCATTTTGATGTCCAATCCATAAGCCATCTCTCTCATCGAATACGTTTCCCGGAAAATGATGTTTTACAGCATCAACTATACTGCTAAAATCTGCATCCGGAGAAAGAGTGAGTTTCTTCTTGGCAATTACATACCGGGGATAGATTGCACGCAGGGAGGAGCATTTCATTTTGCTTTTTGCCAGGTGCGAAAGGAACAGAGCAATCCCCACCAGTGCGTCGCGGCCATAATGCAGCTCCGGATAAATTACACCTCCATTGCCTTCTCCTCCTATTACAGCATTTCTCATTTTCATTTCTTCCACAACATTTACTTCACCTACTGCTGACGCAAAATGAGTGCAGCCGTACTTAACTGTTATATCTCTCAATGCCTTTGTAGAAGAAAGATTGGAAACCGTATTTCCGGGAGTATATTTAAGTATATAGTCGGATATCGAAACAAGCGTATATTCCTCTCCAAACATAGTTCCGTCTTCACATACTATTGCGAGTCTGTCAACATCAGGGTCAACAACAAATCCTAAATCAGCTTTACCTTTTCTTACAAGTTCTGAGATGCCTTTGAGGTTTTCAGGCAATGGTTCAGGATTGTGTGTAAAATTTCCGTCAGGTGTAGTGTTGAGTTCAATTATTTCATATACTCCCAAAGCTTGCAGCAGCTGCGGCAGTATTATTCCCCCTACTGAATTGATACAGTCTATTGCAACTTTAAACCCTGCAACTTTAATAGCATTGACATCAACCAGGTTTAAAGCCAGTACCATATCAATATGCNTCTTCCCCCAGGTATCGTCATTAACGAGTGATCCCGTAAAATCATTTGACACGAAAATAAAATCTTCATTTGCGGCAATTTCCAAAACTTTCATNCCATCATCTGACGAAAGAAATTCACCTTTTTCATTAAGCAATTTCAGAGCATTCCACTCAGCGGGATTATGACTGGCTGTAATAATAATTCCACCGTCAGCATGAGTTCCGGTAACAGCCATTTCAACCGTGGGTGTTGTTGCCATTCCCAGGTCAGTAACACTAATTCCAAGACTTCGCAAAGTAGTAATTACAAGACTGTTAACCATNCNTCCCGATTTACGGGCATCACGACCGACAATTACACTCAATCCTGATTTATTATGCCTTNGCTGAACCCAGGTTCCGTAAGCAGCTGTGAACTTTACTATATCAACAGGGGAGAGACATTCTCCCGGTTTTCCGCCTATTGTTCCCCTGATTCCGGAAATCGATTTTATTAATGCCATAATGATGTGTTTTTCAAACCCGCAAAGGTGCAAAAAAATCATCAAATCATAATATCGCCAAATAATTGTACCTTTGCACCCTGATAATTGATTGATATGGAGAACAAAAAACCTGCCGGGAGGCCGGTAAGAAAATTTGAAAAACCTGTTTTAAAAGGTAAACAACAAATAACATCACAGATAAGACTCAACAGGTTTATTGCAAATAGCGGTGTTTGTTCGCGAAGGGATGCCGACGAGCATATAAAAAACGGATTGGTATCTGTGAACGGGAAAATAATAACTGATATGGGAACAAAGGTCAGTTATGATGATGAAGTTGTATATAAAAACAAGAAACTTTCGTCCGAGAAAAAGGTATATATCCTTATGAATAAGCCGAAAGACTATGTAACAACGGTTGAGGATCCTCATGCTGAACACACCGTTCTCGATCTTATAGGTGACGAATGCACAGAAAGAGTTTACCCGGTAGGACGTCTTGATAAGGCAACAACAGGAGTACTTCTGCTTACCAACGACGGCGATCTGACAGGAAAACTGACTCATCCGAAATATAAAAGGAAAAAGATCTATCATGTTTTTCTCGATAATCCGGTTACAAAAAATGATCTTTTCAGGCTCACCGAGGGTATTGAGCTCGACGGAACAACCGTTATTGCTGATGCAGTTTCTTATGCAGATCCTGACGATAAGAGCCAGATAGGAATAGAACTTCATTCAGGTCAGAACAGGATTATCAGGAGAATGTTTGAAACACTCGGATACAAGGTTAAAAAACTCGACAGAGTATATTTTGCAGGACTTACAAAAAAGAATGTCCAGCGCGGAAAATGGCGTTTCCTTACCGATAAAGAGGTAAGTATGCTGAAACGGGGTATTTTTTAATATCAGGAGATGAATCACAAATCAGGTTTTGTAAATATCCTTGGGAATCCCAATGTCGGGAAATCAACCATTATGAATGCTCTTGTGGGCGAGAAGCTTTCCATTATTACAGCGAAAGCTCAGACAACACGTCACCGCATAATGGGCATAGTTAACGGCGATGATTTTCAGATCGTCTATTCCGACACACCTGGAATTCTCAGACCCCAGTACAAGCTGCAGGAGACAATGATGAATTTTGTCAACTCTGCCCTTTCTGATGCTGACATGATACTTTATGTTACCGATGTAAATGAACGCACAGCTTATGAGGGTGAATATATTGACAAAATAAAAGAATCAAACATTCCTGCTATAATTGCAGTAAATAAAGTTGACATTACAAACCAGGAAGATCTTGAAAAAGTGGTTGAATCGTGGCATCAGGCATTTCCGGACTCGCCTGTAATACCAATATCTGCACTTAAAAAATTCAACCTTGATTCTCTTCTCAATGCAATTCTCGACAAACTGCCTGAAAGTCCGGCGTATTTTCCGAAAGATCAGCTTACCGATAAGTATGAACGGTTCTTTGCCTCAGAGATTATTCGCGAGAAAATACTTATCAATTACAAGAAAGAGATACCCTATTCTGTTGAGATAGAGATNGAAAGTTTTGAAGATGAGAAAAATCTGCTNAAAATAAGAGCTTTGATACANGTAACCCGCGACAGTCAGAAAGGTATAATAATCGGACATAAAGGGNTAATGTTAAAAAGGGTCGGAACAGAAGCCAGNCGCGATATGGAAGATTTTTTCAAGAAAAAGGTCTTCCTTGAATTGTATGTCAAGGTAACAAAAGACTGGAGAGATAAACCACTGGTACTTAAAAGATTTGGTTACCGGTAAAACAAATTTTAAAATATTTTATGAGTAGAATTGTTGCTATAGTAGGCAGACCAAATGTTGGGAAATCGACTCTTTTNAACAGGCTTATCGATTCGAAAGAAGCTATTGTTGACGAGGTCAGTGGGGTTACACGCGATCGNAATTACGGGATGTCGCATTGGAATGGAATTGATTTTTCTGTAATCGATACAGGNGGATATGTTCAGAACTCTGATGATGTTTTTGAAGAGGAAATAAATAAGCAGGTGATGCTGGCCATAGAGGAGTCNGACCTTATAATGTTTATGGTTGATGTAACGTGTGGTATTCACGAAATGGACACTTCAGTTGCTTCAATGNTGAGAAGGGTAGATAAAAAAGTGATGCTGGTGGTGAACAAGGTTGATAATGGTGAAAGATTATTGGATGCCACCGAATTCTANAATCTTGGNCTGGGCGATTATTTTCCTTTAAGCTCAATGAACGGAAGCGGTACAGGTGAATTGCTTGATGAAGTTNTTAAGAACCTGCCGGTTGAAGAGCNGCANATTATGCCCGAGTTGCCCAGAATTGCTATTGTCGGCAGACCAAATGTAGGCAAATCATCTCTCGTAAACTCACTACTNGGGGAAGAGAGGAATATTGTTACACCAGTTGCAGGAACGACCCGTGACTCTATATATACAAGGTATAATAAATTTCAGCACGATTTTCTTCTTGTAGATACCGCCGGGCTTCGTAAAAAAGGCAAGGTAAGTGAAGATATAGAGTTTTACTCTGTGATGAGAGCTGTAAGAACGATTGAGAGTTCAGATATTTGTCTTCTTCTTATCGATGCCACCAGAGGAATTGAATCACAGGATCTTAATATTATGGGGCTGATTCAAAAGAACAACAAAGGGATGATTGTTCTGGTTAATAAATGGGACCTGATTGAAAAAGAAAATAATACCACAGTCAGGTTTGAAGAGGATATCCGTGAGAAGACAGCTCCTTTCACAGATTATCCTATTCTTTTCATATCTGCTACAAACAAACAGCGAATTCATAAAGTTCTTGAACTTGTTGAACAGGTTAACACAAACAGGAACAGGAAAATAAGTACCTCTGAATTAAATGAGGTTATGCTCCAGGTTGTTAAAAACAATCCTCCTCCTGCGTTAAAAGGGAGATATGTTAAGATCAAATATGTAACTCAGCTTCCAATATATACGCCTGCTTTTGCGTTCTTTTGTAACCTTCCCCAATATGTTAAGGATCCGTACAAAAGGTATCTCGAGAACAGGATGAGAGAAAAATTTGAGTTTACAGGTGTTCCGATAAGAATATTTTTCAGAAAAAAATGACCAAATTTGGTGTGATTTTTGTGTGTGAACGATTATTACCTGAAAAAAGATGAAAAGAGTTAATTATTTCGCCCTTCTTATTATTTCAGTTCTGGCTTTGTCTTCCTGCCGGAAGATAGTCCAGCTGCCACCGGTTCCAAGTATCAAATTCACCAGTTTTACCATTTTTGACACTACGGATATCCTTGGAAATACTGCTAAAGGAGGGAGATTAAAGTTCCACTTTGAAGATGGCGATGGCGACCTTGGATTGCAGGCACCTACTGGTAATCAGACTGATACAACAAATTTGTATCTTACTCTTTTCAGAAAGATAGGGGGAGTTATGGATACAATAACTAATAAAAAGGATCCATTATTACCTTATTCATCATACCGGATACCTTACATGGAGAAAACAGGGGTAAATAAAATACTTAAAGGAACTATTTCCGTAACTTTTCTTTATCTTTTCTATTCTCCCGGAGATACAATAAAGTATGATTTCTATATAAAAGACAGGGCGTTAAATGAAAGTAACGTGGCCTCCACAAGCGAAATAGTAATATCAGCCAATAATATATATCTGAAATAAAATATTTATACTTTAATCCCCATTATAAGTATATCATCAACCTGATCANAGTTGCCTTTCCAATCAAAGAAGAATTTTGCAATAGCTTCCTTCTGCTCATACATCGGTAACTTTGAGACCTGTTCAATAAGATGTTTTAACCTTGCAATCTTCATTTTTTTCCCATCAACGCCTCCAAACTGATCNGGCAGACCATCAGAAAAAAGATAAACTGTATCACCTTTATTAAGGTAGTATTCCTGATCATCGAAGAATTTCTCAATAGCAGATTCACCTCCAATAGATGATCTGTTACCTTTAATATAAAAAGGTTCACCATCAATAACTATAATAACAGGCCGCATAGCCGATGCAAACCTTAAGTGGCGCGTCTTTGTATTAAACTCACAGACAACCACATCCATTCCATCATTCGAGACTCCTAATTCCTGATTTTGATTAAGGGTTGAAAAAATCTGTTTATCAAGAAGCTCCAGAATCTTAGAGGGTTTAGAAATTCTTTTTCTTGAAACGATGTCCTGCAGAAGAGTAGAACCTATCATTGACATAAATGCCCCGGGCACTCCGTGTCCTGTTGAATCAGCGCATACAATAACAAATTTATCATCCTCAAGTTTTTCGAACCAGTAGAAATCGCCACTTACAATATCGCGGGGATGGAAAAAGACAAATGCATCATGAAAGGATTCCTTTAGTTTATTAACATCNGGCAGGATACTCGATTGTATACGTTTGGCGTAATTAATACTATCTGTTATTCCAATGTTCTGTAATTCAATCTCCTCTTTNTGTTTTATCACCACACTGGTCCTTAATTCAAGCTCTTTTTCAAGATATNCCTGAACCTTCTTCTGAGCTTTGTCTCTTTCCCTGATTATAAAAATCACAATACCTGAAATACCCCCTATGCTCAGTAAAATGAACCACCACGTTTTATATATCGGCTTCTTTATAATAATATCAAATGTTACCGGAGTTTCCTGTGACAATCCTTCCTTGTTAACTGAAATAAGTTTGAACTTATACTTCCCGTAACTCAGACTATATTCTACTTCTTTCTGAGTGCTCAACTTACTCCAATCATTATCATAGTTTTCGAGAAAAGTACTATAGTATACTTTATCAGGTGAAGAGAAGTTAATACCTGAATAAAATACTCTGATNACATATTTCTTAAGATACGGGAGGGTATANAATTGTTGGTATGGGTATGTTACATCATTGATAGTTATATAGTTAATATTGTTGATAGGAACATTCTCATTTTTATTGTCCTTAAGTCTGTCATATATAATCAATCCTTCTGTTGTTCCGATAAAGATTTTTCTGTCGGCCGATTCAAACATTCCCCCTACATTACAAATTCCTCCTTTTGCAAAATCAGTCCCGAAAACACTCATTGTTTCCGTTTCAGGATTGAACCTTGAAAAACCTTTCTCATGACCTATCCAGATATTTTTTTCAGCATCTGCAAGGATACTGTAACAATAGTTTGACATCAGGTCGTTTGTCCTGTTAATTGCTATAACTGTGTCATTAAAGTATTTGAAAACTCCATTGCCACTTGTGGCAACCCAGATTTCCCCATTTTTACTTTCAGAAAATGACAGAATTTTATTTTTGGCGTTCCCAACCATTATTGCATTTCCGACAACGGGANTATTAAGCTCATTGTCGATCNTATAGAATCTATTGTCGATCTTATAGAGTCTGTCGCTTTCAGTTCCNATATACGCATAACCATCACGTGCAAGAAGTATTTTATTTATGCTGTTATGAGGAAGTCCATGTTCTATATCAAATCTTCTCTTTNCCCTCCTGATATCCGTGCTATTTCTGTCGATGACAAAAACACCGTTGGTTGTTGCCAGCCAGATATTCCTGGCGTCCATCTCAATATCCTTAATATCATCGGCGCCTGAATCACCTGACCTGTGAAAAAGGCTAACAGCACCGGAGCTGGTTCTGATATAGAGCCCTTTTCCTGCTGTTCCTATCCATAAGTTTTTAAACTCATCAAGATAATAGCAGGTAATTTCTGCCTTGCCGATCTGACCTGTAAGGTCTGTAAAAGAGATTGACTTCCCAAGGGATTGATCAAACACATGAAACCCTGATGGTGTTCCCAATAAATATTTGTCATTCAGACTGTTTATGTAAATAATATTGTTGCCGACTGAATTTTTTCCCGGCTTATAGTACATAAAATTATTTGATGAAAGCATTGAAATACCCTCCCCTGAAAAACCGAACCAATAATTCCCTTCAAGATCCTGAAAAACAGTTTTAATATTATTTGAGGTTAACCCAGACTTTAAATTATAACTGCGAACAGAATTTATAGATTCATAATTATCAGAAAATTTAATCTGGATAGCCCCCGATCCCATTGTTGAGATCCACATGTAATGATCTGAGTCCTCTGATATTGATTGAATATTAAGAGAGTCCCATCCAGGATGATCATGAAAACGTGTAAGAGAATTACCTTTTTCTGAAACTTTCAATTGAAACAATCCATTGTCAGTTGTCCCGATGACAAATCTTGAACTATCGCTTGTCTGATGAATTGCAGATATACTTGAATAATTAAATCCTTCAACAATACTTACAACCTTCACAGAATCATTTGCAAGACTGCACATTAGTAGATCTCCCTGGGTTCCAATAAGCAATAATCCATTCTTCGTAAAGAGCCCTGAAAACATTGTTGGATCTACGGAAAATGAGTACTTATGTATCTCTTCAGGCTTAGCGGAATTCACAGAATAAACTGCCTTTCCCTGCTGGGGAACAATGTATACGAAACCATCTGGTCCCTCGAGGAGATCGCTGATGCTCTTTGTATTTGAGAGAGAAACTGAGATAAGCCTGTTATCCCTGACAAAGAAGACAGACCCGTCACTGCAGCCGAACCATAATTTTCCGCTTTTGTCTTTCAGGCTGACAGTTGGGTAGCGACCTATAACTGAATCGGGATATTGAACAGTAAAAAAATTAAAACCGTCGAAACGGAATATCCCATTCACAGTTCCAACCCATAGAAATCCATCGGTTGACTGGTTAATGGTATAAACAAAAACACTTGGAATATTGCTTTCAGCGCTATAATTTTTAAAACTATATGCCTGTCCGTTTAATACAGCTGAAAACAACAATAAGCACCCTATTATGCTGTTTGATATTTTCAAAGTTATATTAATTCTCATGTCGGACTCTCTCTATTTTTTAGGCTTTATGGGTGTTATTTTTACTGCGGGTACATATACAGGGACTCCGCCAATAGGTGCTGCGTAAAATGGCATATTTTCTCCTTTCTGGTTACTTGTTATAATTACAACATTGTTATTTTTCACCAAAGTCCCCTGTCTTTTATGAAATTGAAAGTCCAGTGAAGAATTCACTTCGTCCGGCAGAATGAGGATCTTGGAACTAGCCCAGTCATTTTCATTTGAAATCGGAACTGAAATACCTTGCCTGGCCCTGGAAACAACAAGTATCTGCCCGTCATTATCCCAGTCAAAATTCTCATGCTTAACATAAATCACACCTGTATCAATATAAGGATAGATGTGTGATACGCTTTTAAAATCATTCCACATCCGGAAGTGGTATTTATAGGTGTATGCCATTGCCCCTTCAATAGGAACATTATTATTAGGATCGCGGCTCAGAAAATACCTGAAAAGATTTCCATCATCACCGGATATCCCTTCACATACAATTTTAAAAACATACATATTATATTTTTGACTATAGTCCCCTTCTTTTAGATTAAAGGGGCCAAATGAATAATACTTGTTGTCATATTTTGCTTCACTTCCAAAAACTTTAGAGGCCAAAAGATTTCCTCCTTTATACTTATCTCCATTATTGATCCCTTGTGATTCAGTATTTTTTTCAGGATCCACCCCCTTGCCTCCATAAACAGAGAACATGGTTTTTGTATTAAATTCTCCCTGTATCTCATCATTCTCTCCACCGCAATCGGGGTCAAAAACTCTGATATAGATCTGCTGTTTGAAATCGCTTGGGATTGAGAAAAAGTAGGTTTGGAAAAAAGAGTCATCTCCCCAGGAATGTTTACCTTCTTTTCCAAAGGTCACAAGAAAAGGTATATTCTCATCTTTTCCCGGAACAGGTTGTGCCGATAATCGGGCACTTATTGTCAATCCCGACAATAAAACAAAAAGAAATATTCTGTATATGAGTTTATTCAATTTCATTAATCGTCAAAATTAGTCAATTAAACGTATCAGAGTTTAGGTATTACAATAATATTTTTTGATATACATGCTTCCCTGACAGATCCACCTGGCTCAGCTTCGGTTGTGACAATCAGCTGAATAGTATAAGTTCCGGCCTTTAAATAAGTATGCTCAATTTCCTTGCCGGTTCCGATTGATTCATCACCGAAGTTCCAGTAATACGAATTAATATTCCATCCCGGAAGGTTAGTTTTGTCGGCGCTCAGATTTATCTTCTGTCCCATATCTGTTTTATCAGCGACAGTAATATATGGCTGTACAATCTCTGTAATCACAAGTGTATCAGACTTTTGATTACGCAACACCTCTTTTGTAATAAGGTTAACAACATCAAGCTGAACAATATAAGTTCCAGGATTATCATAACAATGTTCCACCACTATCCCGGTAGCCTTGCTTCCATCGCCAAACTTCCATTCATACCGGAAAGGCAAAGTATCTACCTTTATTGCATTCTCTTCAACAAACCGGAAGCAATAACTGTTTTCTACAAGAGTATCACACGATGGTTTTCTGATTATGAGAGATTTAAATTCATAGATATCGTCACTTTTATTCCTGTTAGATGCAAGATAGCCTGTTTGAAGATTATCCTGGGCTACAAAAGCAAAATCATCTGATGCGGAATTGATTGGGTCGGGCATGTGTACAGGTTCATCCCACTTACCTGAAGTAAATGTTGTATAGTAGATATCCATTCCACCAAGTCCGCCAGGGCGGGTTGAAGCAAAGTATAGTCTTCCTGAAGCGTGCATATAAGGATAGTTTTCACTTTCAGGAGAATTCACTTTAGCACCAAGGTTTTCAGGTTCGCCCCATTCACCATTGATTAATTTACAATAATACAGATCCGAACCACCCTGACCTCCGGGCATATCGGATGAAAAAAACAGCAATTTACCATCACTGCTCACAGATGGCATTGCAACATTATATTCCGTATTATTATATTTAAACGGACGAATTGAAATAAGATCAGTTCCCGAGCGATCGGCTATAAAGATCCCATTATGGTTTTTATAGTTTTTTTTCTTTGCAGCTTTTCCTGTTTCAACATCACTTGTAAAATATACAGTTTTGCCATCAGGTGCAATGCAAAGTGCACCATTGTTGAACTTTGAGCTTCTCTCGCTTAGTATTTCTTTCGGATTGCTCCATGCTGCAGTATCTTTTCGTTCAACCTGGTAAATATTGTAGAGACGGCGCCCATCGTAGGAAGTTCTGTCTTTTAGCGCACTGAAACGCCTGTTGGAACAAAAAATAATTCCATCTTTAATTATAACAGGAGATATATCACTGAATGCCTCTTTATTGAATGACATTCTTGTAATTTTATATATAGCTGGCTTCTGCGCTTCTGTCGGAGTCGTAAAAAGTGTCAAAAGTAAGACAACTGTTATAATATATAATCTTCTCTGCTCCATAAACTAAAAATACCTCGGATTAGCAGCGCTAACCTTAGAGCCGAATTCATACCGTAAAATAAACTCACTTGATCCTTTTGAATTCAGATACTTCCTCCCTACAGGATTATCTAATGAGAATCCAAACATCAACTGCGGATTCACCTGAAGCTGAAGAATAGCTACAGCTACCTGTTCGGAGGTTCTCCATGAGCCACCGAGCCAGAGTAGATCGCCTAAAATAAAATTACCATTTATATCAAACTGATTGAGTTTTTTGGTTTTTTGAAGGGAATAATCAACCAGAACTGATGGTTTAAATTTTAAAAACTGTGAGAATGTAATAAGCCCGCCTGCCGAAAAAACAAAATCATATTCGTTAAAACTATGATATGCCTGAACCGAGTTTGTCGGAGTTTTTCTGTAGCTAAGAAATGAAGGAACAGAAACCCCGGCAAATAGTTTATCGCTGAAATAATATACTCCGGCACCAAAATTAGGAAGTACATAAGGTTTATCATTTGTTGTGAAGACTGGATCTCCTGAATTCGTGAGAAGAAGTCCTGAGTAATTGGTATTTGACATATCCACTCCGCCTTTTAGTCCTAAGGAAAGTTTACCGTTCCCCATCCTTATATGATAAGCATAATTACCATAAATGCTTGTTGATTTTGTAAATCCGAATTGCATGAACTGCGCCATTATGCCAAGTGCCACCTTGTCATTTTTCATTGGAGTATGAAGGGAGAGTGATTGAATAACCGGAGCGCCTTTAGTTCCCATCCACTGCATTCTATACGACATAAATCCGCTCAATGCCCCACGTGAGCCGGCGTATGCAGGGTTGATCATCAGGCCGTTTTGAAGGTATTGGCTATATACAGGATATCCAAGGCTTATACTTGTAGAGTCGGGGAGGGTCCTTCCAGGGATCTCGTTAAGAATAACCAGAGATAAAAAAATAAATATTATCGTTTTCTTGTTCAAAGTATGAATATCATTTGACCTTCTTTTCAAAACTTTTGTATTTATATCTTTTAATATCTCTTCAAAACAATAAAACCGCTTCTCCTGAAAACCTGCCCATTACCAATTGAAGTTATTTTAAGCAAATAGTAATATGTCCCTTCAGGAAGATCTATTCCGTTTGAGTTCTTTCCGTCCCAATCCTTCCAGGTGAGCACATCATCAGTTTTGAATGTTGAATATACTTCTGCCCCGGCACCATTAATGATTTTCAACTCCGCTTTCTGATTTGGCAAATCCAAACCTGTTATAATAAACGTATTATTAAAAGCATCATTGTTCGGAGAGAAGCCTTCAGGTATTACAATCTGATACACATTAACATTTACCATATCCTCATTTTTACATGAACCATTATGTACACTCCATAAAAATGAGTTAAGTCCTTTTGACAGATTTTCTACTATTGCTAAGGTAGCTGTATCACTTGAAAAGACTCCGGCTCCGGTAACTAATGACCACTTACCGGTTTCCCATTTATTGGGCTTACTGGCACTCATGTGGAAAATATTATCGAATGTATAGAGGGAAGTATCTTTCCCTGCGTTAATTGTATTAACCCGTTTCTCGAAAGTTACATTCACTGAATCTTTGCTTTTACATTGCCAGTTAACCTCTTCCCAAATATATTTATGAGTGATGGTGCCTGAGGCAGAGGAATAGCTGCTTAATGTTGAATCAATTGTTACTATTGCATAAGGGTTGTTTGGAGAAGGTAACAAATCAATTGCAGGATAGTACCATGTTCCGGTGCCGACACTTGGGACAGCTTTAAGATTAAACTTTACACCGCAGGCATCAGCATCAGGACCGGCATTTGCTTTTGGAATCTTATAAACATCAGCTTTTCTTGCTCCGGAAATGGATGTTGCAATACAATTGTTCTGATCCTTAACCTCAAACAGTGAATAGTTGAAGGTTGTCAGTGCAGCACCTGTGACAGGGGTAAACAGAATCGCAGGATCAGTTCCTGCTATACCTGGTTTAGTAATCTGTGTGGAGTTCTCATTAAAAATAACCTGCCAGGGTGTTGCACCGGTAAGATGGATTCTCAGGCTGACATTAGATCCTTCACAAATAATTGTATCTGCAGTGGATGTTATTGCACCTGTAGGTAATGCATCTATTGATATATTGAAAACAGCAGAAGTCAGAGTACAGCAATCACTTGCGCCTGATTTTACAGTGCGTCTGTATTTCATTGGAATATTCAGGGCAGGAGACTGATAATCGCGGGTGTTATTGACTAAAGCTGCTGGCCCCCAAGTAGCACCACCATCAGAGCTCTGCTCCCACAAGTAAGTATAAGTCCCATTCCCACCCAAAGGATCAGATCCTGAAAGAAGATTAGGAACTGTGTTATAGCAAACAGTTGCTTTGCCTGATATTGAATTGTTTGTAATCAAAGGAAGGACAGTAATTTTAATTGAATCGCTTACCGAATTTGAAGCTATGCAAGCTCCTGAAATTACCTGACGTTTATAATAGTAGGTTGCAGCTGAAAGAGAAGCAGGCTGAAATGATGCATTTGTATTTGCTCCTGGGGCAGCGTTATAAGCTGAGTTATTTATAGAAACAAACCAGAGATAAGCATATCCTCCCGGAAGACCTGTTCCTCCGGATGGAATAGTACCATTCAACCTATGAGGAATAACAGCGTCGCATATTGTTGTATCAGGTTTAGCAGGGTCAAGTAAGGTAATATGATTATTCAGAATAGGTTTATGAACAATTACAGTGATTGATTTACTGATATCTGTACAGGTGGAGTTTACAATCCGCCTGTAAGCTGTAGTGTCGGTTAATACAGGAGGTTGATAATTTTGAAGCGATGCACCGGTTATGATTGCCCAGATATGCGCTTTAGAACTGTCCTGCCATGAATATTTATAAATTCCGTTCCCGTTAAGCGGAGTAGATCCGATAACTGGTGCCGGTGCTGATCCGGAACATATTGTCTGGTTAGCTGTGATTGTATTGTTTGTAAGAACCGGATAATCTCTTAGAAGAACAGGGGTACTTGTTTTCGTACAAACATCATTTGAACCTGATAAGACGACACGTCTGAAATANTACTCATTCATAGGAATCTTCTGAGGAAGCTCTGTGGGGTCATAACCTGAACCGTTNCTTANCCCCGGTGCAGTGCTCCATCCTGNTCCGTTTATATTACTTTCCCATCTGAACCGGTATGAGTTATCACCTCCGGCCAGAGCAGGAGTTGTTGCTGCTGTTGTTGCTGTAAGGTTAGTAAATGTCGTACCGAAACAGATATCCTGTGGGAGAGATAGTATGGAATCATTGGTTATCAAAGGGAGAACAGTCAGCTTTACAATAGCTGTTGAGTCAACACATCTGCCAGATGTTACAGTCCTCCAGTACCATGATGTAACACCAAGTGCAGGGGGAGGAGTATATGCCTCAGTATTATACGTATTCGAAGGCAGATTGAATAAAGCATTATTCTGGCTTACCTGCCATTTGAAAGAATAATTGCCATTACCGTCCTGCAATGTTGCTTTTGAAGTAAACGCAACAGGATTTTGGCCAAAACAGAGTGTATCTTCTGTTCCGACAATATTGTTTTTTATAAAAGGCTGAACAATAACTTTAACAGGTTTGCTATAATCAACGAGAGCAGGAGAGTTGCTATCTGTAACNACTCTTCTGAACCATGTAGTCTGAGTTAGTATCCCCGGTATATAATTCTGAAGGNTATTAACCCCGGTTGCCGGATTAAAACCAGAAGCTTCAGATGTTNTGCTGCTCTCCCATAAGTAAGTATGAGGAGCTTTTCCTCCCACTGGTAATGTACCGGATATTGTTCCGNANGAAACATTTGAACATATTGAATCAACCTGGTTACCGGTTACTTCAGAANGTATTGAATTGAAAAGGAAACCATTAAGTATTGGACTGAAACTATATTTAGTTTCCCCGTTGCCTTCAAAAGAATTTAATGGTCCAGGATTCCCATAAACTAATTTGGTCGGCACTTTAGCGGGTATTGAAGATGCATCAGGCGCATTGAACCAGATTAAACCACCACCACCGCCACCACCAAATCCATATGAATAACCACTGTTTATGCCTCCATCTCCCCCTATAACGGATATTTTTAAAGAATCGCTGGCAACATTTGAAAAGCTTTGTACAGATATTGCTATTGAGCCGCCTCCGCCTCCGCCTCCTGCTCCGGCATTTCCAAGGGCATCACCTGATGCAGCACCATTAGCTTTAAAAGAATTCCTGTTTCCGGATATTGTATCAGCAATGATTATAACTATCCCACCTCCATTGGCGCCTGAAGAGCCTGTTGATCCTACGTCATGTGTTGAAGCTCCTCCGCCGCCGCCCAGAAATAGTCCATCTAAAATATATGAAATTTTCACTGTGGAAGCACCATTCATACTTGCTAAAGGAGTTCCGCACTGAAGAGGGCCCCAATTAATTTCTTCTCCCCCATCACCTCCCTTTCCGCGGTTTCCACCACCACCTCCTCCTGCATATTTACCATTTCCGCCACCACCCCCAGTCAGATTTGGTCCCATTCCCTTGGCATGAAGCGGATTTAGCAAAACCTTTGAGGCATCATAAGTTGCAACACCTTCTCCCTTATAACCTGAATTAGTAAATGTTGCCGGATATGACTCCATGGAGTTGGACAGACTATTTACACAATCTCCTATTCCTATAGTATCCTTGCCACCATTTAATCCTGTTCCTGAGACATCAATATCTGCATTCAGATTTAATTTTCGCCCAACTATCATTGACAATACCCCTCCTACCTTTTCAGTACTATTCCACGATCTGGCAGTAAGTTTTCCAATGACAGTTGCAGAATTATAATAAGGCACCCTTATAAGCTGAACATTTCCCTTGGTGCTGAAAGAATTCAATATATTACTCTTGAAAAATACTTTTTTTGTGTCGGGATATACTGTATCAACTAATACAAATTCATATCCGCCCGGTTTTCCAATAGTATCCTGCAATGAAGTTCCATATGCAAGATTCTCAGGTGTCTGTATTGTAATACCCTGCATCTGAATAAGCATAACAGTATCTCCGCGAGCTATTGAATCGACAGTGTTTAAAGTTACATTATCCAAGCCGGGTCCGATAGCCTCAACCCGTTTGTAAACATTTACAATACCACTGATTTTCTTATCCTGAGAATAGACAGAAACCGCTAATCCTGAAAGAATTAACAGACTTAGAATCACTCTCTTTATATAGCTATCCGACCTGCCAGTCATTAGAAGATATTATGGACCGCTAATATAACCATAATATTGACTAATTTTAAATGGTAAGTGTTTAAAGTGAACTAAGATCTAAATAGTTAAGATTATCCTAATTTTTCGACTGTGTACATTAACGGCAATTCGACATAAAAGACAGATCCTTTATCCGTCTCAGACTCAAACCAGATCCTTCCGTTTGCACTCTCAATATATCTTTTCACTATCGATAACCCCAACCCCATCCCCGATGACTTGGTAGTAAAATTCGGTGTAAAAAGTTTTTTCTGAAGATCTTTAGGAATGCCCGACCCGTTATCGGAAATTGAAATAATAATCTTATCGCTTTTTACTTCCAGTTTAATTTTTACAATACCTTCTCTTCCCTGAGGAATTGACTGTATCGCATTTTTAAATAGATTTGAAAAAGCTCCGTTAAGATGCTCTTTATCAGCATAAACAATGACCTTATTTTCAGAAGGCCAATGAACTGAAAAGGTTACATTGTCGGTGCTTTTAAAGAGTTCAAGAGTCATCTGGATTTGTTCCAGAAGATTGACCTCTCCCGGATTGGTAACGGGCATTTTGGCAAAAGCCGAAAAAGCTGATGCAATTGATGAAAGGTTATCAATATATTCAATCTGGTTTTCGGTAAACCGTTCTATTGACTTGTCAAATCCTGGAGCTTTATCTTTCCATGATTTAAACAGTTGCTGAACATTAAGTTTCATGGGTGTAAGTGGATTCTTAATTTCATGTGCAATCTGTTTGGCCATCTCTCTCCACGCATATTCACGTTCAGAATTTGCCAGTTTGTGAGTGCTTTCCTCAATCTCATCAACCATCCGGTTATACTGCTTTACAAGTTCACCTATTTCGTCATTTCCCCTGTACGACAACTGCTTGCTTTTCTTGCCGACCTCAACNGAAGCAAGTCCTTCNCTAAGCATAGATAGCGGGGTGGTAAGCCATCCGCTTATAAATACTGCCAAACCCATAGTAATAAGAACCAGAAGAAGTGTAAAATTAATAACTGCAACTACCAGGTTTGAAATCTCCTTTGCCAGAACACTTTGCATTCTGAAATACGGCAGATTGAGGTAAGCAATAACTTTATTTTCAGTGTTAAAAAAAGGAACATAAGCTGACAAATACTCAAGATTCCCGATTTTTTCTTTCTGATAATATTCGCTTTTTGCAAGATGTTTTAAATTATTTAAGGCAATATTGTTAATGCGCTGGCTGGTCAGGTCCCTGTCAAAAATTTCCTGCCGTGATGTTGCTATCAGGAATCCATTGAGATCGTAAAGATTTATGTCGGTGTTAAAAACATTTGAAAGTTTTACAAGAAGATCATTTAAAGAGACATAACCATTATTCTTCCAATCAGGTGGCAGGTGCTTTTCCATTGAAAGCTTACTATCCAGTTCAAGATATACTGAGTTAAGTTTTTCTTTAACGTTTTCATAATGTTTTGACTGATACTGACTTATTGTTAAAAAAGCTATAACAATCCCGATTAACAGAAAGGAAAATAAAAGTATGCCGATGAATGACATCTGTAACTTCTGGCGCAAATTAAAAATATTCAAACTNCGTACCACCGGTCTTTTTATGATCATTATGAGCACATTGGTGAGAAGCAGAATAAAGCCAAAGAGATATGCAAAAGAGATCAGAATATCGCCTGTTGTGATATCCGGTCTGGTTATAATAACAGTAGAGTTGCCGTTTTTATACAGAACATGCTTATATCCTTCAGTGTTAAAAATCCTGTAATCAGAATTTTTATCAACATAGTCAGCATCAGTTTTATCAAAAGGAAATTCACCAGTTCTCAGTACCATCTCTCCATTAATATATTTTGAAAAGGAGTAATCCTTCAGACCTGCATATCCGTGGAATTTTTTATCAAGAAGCAGTTCAGAATATCCCGGTTCGAATACATTAACATCGCTGTAAAGTTCAATGAATAACCCATTTGTATGATTATTTTTGCCCCTAAAATTCAACTTGCCAAGATAATACGACCTCCCACCCTGATTATCAATAAAATAGAAATCAGTACCTGTAAGCTTATGCCCGTCTCTTCTTATCCGGTTATCAAAAAACTTAAAGCAGTTTTCTGAAATTTCATTTCCGGAACCAATCTGCAACGGATCATCATTCCGGCATAATACTATGCTAAAATTGAAATTACCCCAGTATCCGTTAAAATAGGTTTCGCGGAGATATCCTGAAATTTTATCAAAATACCTTTCAAAATTTTCACTTTCCATTAATCTTTTCAGGGCTGTATCATTAGAAATCATGGGCCATGAATCAAGAAGAAGATGTTCAGCTTCAGGGTCAATTTCAGTAGAAAATGAGACAGCCTGAATTTTAAGATTCTCTGTTGTCTTTTTATCTGAAAGAATTGTGATAAACCAAAGTGAATAAACCCCTGCAAGCAGAGAAAAGATGACTGTCATATTAAATAATCCAATCCCTCTTTTTAATGTTATCCATACACTGCAGACCAGAATGCAATAAAATGTGGCTACAGGGATTAATGTTCCAACAGCGTTAAAGTAAAAAATTGCCGGAACAACCAGGGAAGTGAGAATAGAATAGACAACAGTTTTATTTCTGTAATGCTTTACCCTTTGAAATACTTTCAGGAGAAAAAAGACTGGAACAAGTAAAAGTAGTATAGCAGCTGCGAACCCTGCAACACTGAAGATACTCAATTCCAGAACTTTATATGTTTCAAAATTAATGTTGGATATTGAGATGAGCTTACTGAAAACCAAATGAAACAGTGTAAATAATGCGGCTCCTGCACTCAATAGTCCCGCAAGGAAGAAATAGTCTTTTACTGATTTATCTTCATCATTTATCTCAAAGTTAAAGTACCTGTAAAAAATATTTGAAAAAACTGCTGCAAGGAAACTGAGTAAGACCAGATGACCCAGGGATGGGATAAATTTGTTTAAAGTAAACCTGTATGGGGAGAACAGTTCTGTTTGAAAAAGGACAGAAGGCTTCCCTGTGAAAAGAAAAAGAGCATAAATGAAGGAGAAAATTAACAGAGCAGAACCGACTGCGAGCCGGTCTCTTCCGATCCCTGCCAATAGTTTCGCAAGTTCGACAGTTAAGAGAATAATCAGTATAAATGCAAGAGTCCAAAAACATAACGGGATAAAAATAAAATAAGTGTTCTCTCTGATTTTCGGAAACAGAAGTGAAAAAAGAAAATCCCCATTATTGTTAAAAACCTCAAATTCTGAGGCATTTTTTACTTTACTTAATCCAACNTTCTCCAGTATTCCATAATCCTTCTCGAAACCGCTTTTGATAATATCATTCTTAAAACTATAATCAGTTCTAAGCCTGAGCAGCCCGACTATTTTTTCATTACCAGCCTGTATTGTTTTTGGCAGGAACCATCCGTTCTGCAAAAAAACCAACGGCTTGGTAAAAAGTGAGTCCATAAATATTGTTGGAACGTCAAACTCATTATCAGAATAATAGGCAAGTTTATTGTCAAGATATTCAAGGATAGTAATCCTGTTCTGCTCAGCTACTGAAAAAAGATTGTTTTCTGAAATCGATCCATGATGATTCTCCCTGGCAAGAATTGGTTTCATTTCATTCAGACAATCCTCCATAATTTTCTCTTTCGCATGGAGCCTGTTATTGAACATCCGGGTTCTGAAGCGATATTCAAAATCGCTGAAATAAACAGATTCTGCTGCCAGGGCAATAAGAATAACTAAAACAGTCAGGCTGATAAGAAATATCCTATAATGTTTCATTCTCATAATGTGATATTTAGATCCTATTCATGATGGTAGGGATCTCCCTTGATAATTGTAAATACCCTGTAGAGTTGTTCAAGAAACAATAATCGTACCAGTTGATGAGGAAAGGTCATTTGTGAAAGAGACATTTTAANATCAGCTCTCTTATAAACCTCATCGGAGAAGCCCCATGGACCACCAATGATAAACACAATCCGCTTCTTTGGAAACATAAATATTTTTTCGAGCAACATTGAAAAATCAACTGTTCTGTATTCTTTCCCTCTTTCATCAAGGAGGATAATATAGTCGTCACTGTTGATCGATGAAAGAATCTTCAACCCTTCTCTTACCTTCTGTTCGGGGACAGGCATATTTGCGGCATTCTTTAACTCCGGAAGAGTAAGTATCTCAAACCCTGAGTATTTCTTTATCCGGTTTGTATACAGATCTGCTACTTCTGAAATATGTTTATCGGTGGTTTTCCCTGTTTGCAGTAAAGCTATCTTCATAAAGAATTATTCTCCTTTGTTATTCAGGCGAACTAAACGGTTAATACAAAAATAGTAATTAAATTTGTAGTTCATTGATTTAAAGAGTCGGCAATAACTAAACTGATTTGAAATGAAATCCATAAATATTATTCCGGTGCTGCTGATAACTTTCATCTGTTTAAGTTCCGGGACACAGGATCAGTCAAAAATTCCAGGAGGAATATCTATTTCCATTAAAGCAGGGAACGCTTCTGAATTGTCAAAGTACATGAATTCCACTATTGAACTTTTGCTTCTCGACAAGGAAGATTTCTATAAAAAAAATGTAGCTGAGACAATTCTGAATGATTTTTTCAATGAGTATAAAACCGTTGATTTTACCGTTCTTCATCAGGGTGCAAAGAATGATGCACAATATGCTATAGGAAATCTTAAAACAGAAAAAGGATCTTTCCGGGTTTATTTTCTGCTTAAAAAAGTTGGCGAGGAATTACTAATCCACCAGATACGCATTGAACCCGACAATGGAAAATAAAATTCTCAGGGAGTTCATCTTAAGAAGCCTCGCGGAGGATATCGGAGATGGCGATCATTCTTCTCTGGCGTGTATTCCTGAAGATACAACCGGCAAAGCAAAACTCCTTATTAAAGAAAAAGGAATCCTTGCAGGTATAAGAGTTGCACAGGAGATTTTCCATTTAACCGATAAATATTTGAAACTTGATGATGTTCTGGAAGACGGTACTCTGATCTTTCCGGGAGATATCGCATTCTATCTGGAGGGCCGCCAGCAATCTATTCTTAAAGCGGAACGGCTTGTTCTGAACATAATGCAACGGATGAGCGGAATAGCAACCAGCACTCATGAATATGTCAGTAAGCTTGAAGGTCTTAAAACAAAAATACTTGATACCCGAAAAACAACACCCGGGATGAGATTTCTTGAAAAAGAAGCTGTGAGGATTGGTGGCGGAGTTAATCACAGAATGGGATTATTTGATATGATAATGTTAAAAGATAATCATATTGATTTTGCCGGAGGAATTGAGAAAGCGATTATCAAGACACAGGAATACCTTGTGAAAAACAAATTGGATCTTAAGGTTGAAATTGAAGCTAGAAATCTTGATGATGTTAAAACAATCCTTTCCGTTGGAAGAGTTGACCGGATAATGCTGGACAATTTCAATACCCGTGATACCCTGTTGGCTGTAAAAGAAATTTCTGGTAAATATGAAACAGAATCGTCAGGCGGGATAACCCTTGAAACAATCAGATCTTATGCCGAATGTGGTGTAGATTTCATTTCTGTCGGCGCACTCACTCATCATATTAAAAGCCTGGATATGAGCCTTAAAGCGGCAACTTCTCTTATCCACAATGAAGAGAAGGCTTTTTAAGAAACGGAACCAGCTCATTCGGGTTCATGAGGATATCATTATTCTTCATAATTTATGATATAAGATTAAGTCAGGGGGCAAAAATAGATAATTAACCCAAGTAGAATTATGATAAATGTTGTTTTCGTAAGTTGATCTTTTATCACTTCTGAAATAGTAGATTTAAAATGATTTTTCATGGACTAGGGAGATCCCTCGCTGACGCTCGGGATGACAAGTCTGTGGAGAAACATAAGGGGATTTTTAGGATAGAAGAGCAACTTTATATAAAAAAAGCTGCCTCAACTGAGACAGCTTTTAACTAACTAACCAATCTGAAAAAAAATTATTCGATCAGCTTCATATCACCTGGTCCTGCTGTTGAGGCATC